>Ga0335074_10005769_pt1 | contig 17147 bp, 10 predicted proteins | sample Lox_Sample_23_FD_206715 | JGI IMG/M metagenome (GOLD analysis project Ga0335074, IMG submission 206715) | Soil microbial communities from Loxahatchee National Wildlife Refuge, Florida, United States - Lox_Sample_2.3 | ecosystem: Environmental > Terrestrial > Soil > Wetlands | place: USA... | reverse complement strand
CGATTGGTTTTGGTGCTCCAAGCCATTCGGTGTGCAAAAACCGGTGGTCAGGAGCCTGTGGCCGCGGCGGTACCGGCGGTCGGATGTGTACCGCAAGCTGGTAGCGTTCGACCGCAGGCATGACCTGAGCGGAACGCTTAACGCGCACAGGCACCTGCCGAGGCGCGAAGCGGTCATCCAGGATGTCGAGATCCCGGTCGAGCGCGGCGCGGAGTTCCTGTGGTACTTCGCGGAGAAAGTGCGGATGAGCCCGGTGTGGATGTGCCCGCTGCGCCTGCGCGGTGACCGCGGCTGGCCGCTGTACCCGCTCAAGCCGGGCGAGGTGTATGTGAACTTCGGCTTCTGGGGCACGGTGCCGCTGCCAGCTGGCGAAGAGGACGGCTACTACAACCGCCTGGTCGAGGACGAGGTCGCCGGGCTCGGCGGGCACAAGTCGCTGTACTCGACCTCGTTCTATAGCGAGGACGAGTTTTACCAGCTCTACAACGGCGACGCCTATAAGGCGCTCAAGCACGCCTATGACGGCGATGGCCGCCTGCTGGGACTGTATGAGAAGTGTGTGAAGCAACAGTGAGGAAAGGAACGCAGGGTATGGCGCTGGCGGAGGTCTTCGAGGCTTTCGTGGGTCCGGACGCCCCAGTGGAGTTCGCGGCGTACGACGGATCGCACGCGGGCGCGCTGGGATCAGAGGTGAAGGTCACGGTCCGCTCGCCGGCGGCCGTCGCCTACCTGGCTCAGGCTCCCGGTGCGCTAGGGCTGGCCAGGGCTTATGTCTCGGGTCACCTCGACGTCGAAGGCGACATGTACGAAGCCCTCGTCCGGATGTCGAAGGCGCAGACGCTGGACGTGGGCCTGCCGGAAAAGTTGCGCGTGCTGCGGGCGCTGGGCGGCCCGAAGCTGCTGCTCCAGCGGGTCGCGCCGCCGCCGCAGGAGAGCATCCAGCACCGCCGCTGGACAGTGGGCCGGCGGCACAGCAAGGCCCGCGACGCCAAGGCGATCTCGCATCACTACGACGTGTCCAACACGTTCTACGAATGGGTGCTCGGCCCGAGCATGGCTTACACCTGTGCCTGCTACCCGGCCGTCGACTCGAGCCTGGAAGAAGCGCAGGCGAACAAGTTCGACCTGGTCGCGCGCAAGCTCGGCCTGCGCGAGGGCATGCGACTGCTCGACGTCGGCTGTGGCTGGGGCGGCATGGTCATGCACGCCGCCCGCGAGTACGGCGTCAAGGCCCTCGGCGTCACGCTGTCGGCGCAGCAGGCGCTGTGGGCTCAGGCAGCCATCGAACGGGAAGGGCTGTCCAAGCTCGCCGAGGTCCGGCACCTGGATTACCGGGACGTGCCGGAGACCGGCTTCGACGCGGTCAGCTCCATAGGGCTCACCGAGCACATCGGCCAGAAGAACCTTCCGGCGTACTTTTCGCTCCTGTACGGCAAGCTCAAGCCGGGCGCGCGACTGCTCAACCACTGCATCACCCGGCCCGACAACACCGAGCCCGCACACCGCAAGAACGGCTTCATCAACAGGTATGTGTTCCCCGACGGAGAGCTTGAGGGGCCTGGTTACCTGATCTCGCTGATGCACGACAGCGGCTTCGAGGTCCGGCACGAGGAGAATCTGCGCGAGCACTACGCCAAGACGCTCGCCGCCTGGTGCGCCAACCTTGACCGGCACTGGGACGAGGCAGTCAAGGAGGTCGGCGAGGGCATCGCGCGGGTGTGGCGCCTGTACATGGCCGGCTCACGGCTCGGCTTCGACAGGAACCAGATCCAGCTTCACCAGGTGCTGGGCGTCAGGCTGCATGCGGATGGGACGGCAGGCATGCCGCTGCGGCCCGACTGGGAGCTGCCGCGGGCGCTCGCGCACTAAAGCCTTTCTGGTAGAAGAACAAACGGTGCTGCCTGGTTCTGCGGCACCGCTTGTTTCCGCAGGGCTGGCGTCGCGCATCGGCGGCACGGCCCACGCCACCGGATCCAGATCGGGATGCGGGGCGAACAGGAATGGTGTCAGGTCTGTTATCGCGCCCGCGGTGAACAGCGCCGCGACCATGCCCGTCAGGCCTGTGCCCGGCAGGCCTGTACCCGGCAGGTCTCTGCTGAGCAGGAGGCCCGCGCCCGGCATGCTCGCGCCCGGCATGCTCGCGCCCGGCATGCTCGCGCCCGGCAGGCTCGCGCCCGGCAGGCTCGGGCCCGGCAGATCCGCGCTCAGCAGGCTCGGGCCCGGCAGGCTCGCGCTCAGCAGGTCCGCGATCGGCGGCAGGGCGATGGCAGGCTGGCCGCTGGCCGCCGTCGCTATGGCCGCCAGCGTCGAGGGAGGCTGGCCGGCCGGTGTTACTAGCGGCGCAGTCGAGATTGCTGGCGCGGCCGGGGCTGCCGGGTCCGCCGTTGGTCCGGTGACCACGATAAGGTCCGCTGGCGGGCGGCCCGGCCGGCGCACGGCCTGCGCCAAGGCTTGCGCGAACAGGACCGGCCTGGCCGGCTGCGCGGCCAGCAGCTCCGCGATATCGTCGGCGGGCGTCAACGGCAGGCCGGTGATGGAGGAGACGAGCCGCCGTATCGGGGTCCCGAAGACTGTGTCGGCCAGCACAGCGCGCAGCGGAGCCGCGCATCGTCCGGTGCCGGAGCAGTGCTGCGCCCTGCCGCCGGCCAGCAACGAGGCCGGAATGCCCAGCGTCCAGGCGCGCCGCATCAGGTCGCGGATGGCAGCGCTCGGCCCGGCCAGCACGTACGAACCCGGCGTTTCGTGGACGGCGATTTGCGTGCCGCTCGCCGCGCACAGCGCCGACGCCTGGGCAACGTCGCAGCCGAGCCGCGCCAGCGCCGTCTGCTGGGCCATGCACGCTCGCAGCACCTGGCCGCGCAACGCGGCCAGCCGCGCGGCCTCCGAGGCCGGCAGGCAACCCGCCCAGAACAGCCCGGCGAGCTCCCCGAAGCCGTATCCCGCAGCCGAGTCCGCCGCCACCCCGAGCCGGTCAAGGAGCCGCAGGCCGTTGAGCGAGGCGGTGAGCAATGTGGCGTGTTCGGCGACCGTGGTAGCCAGACCGGGGAATACGAGGGCGATCGTGCCCGTCGCGCCTGCCGAGATGCTTATGCCCGGTTCGGTGAGCATCGTCGCGGTGCCGGGCCGGCGGTGCCGGAGCAGCCGGGCCGCTCGGCGCGCCTGGCTGGACAGCTGCCGTGGCCCGGTAGCGGTCACCGTCACCCGCAGCGGTGCGCCGCGTTCGGCAGCTCGCCGGGCCGCATCCGCCATCTGACCGGTCAGATCACGCAGGTCGGCATCGGGGGATTCCTCGGCGCTACTCGCCACGACGTCGAGCGCTGCGGCGAGGGCGGTTGGCTCGGCCCCGCACAGGGCGAAGATCGTGGTCGGCATCGCGCGGTCGCTGACGTGGACCGCGGTTGTCTCCGGCTCGGGGAGCGCCGGCACGAAGACGCTCAGGGCGGAAGCGGAGTGCTTACCCGGTGAGGTGGGCCGGGGAGGGGCGGGCCGGGGAGGGGCGAGCGGCGGCGCGGGACGGCCGCGACGGCCTCGCCCAAGGCCGTGTTCGGTCTCTCGCCGCAGGACCAGGTGGATTCCGCCCGCCGCCTGTCCGCCGGGCCCCAGCGAGCTGACGGCGGCGAGCCGGACTCCTCCGGGCCACGGTTCGGCCGCCCTGGGGAGCCGGAGCCTGGCTGCCCCCGACTCGATAAGCTCGTGCGGCCGGACGCAGCCGGTGCCCGGCGGGATCACCCCCGTGACCATGGCGACGGTGACCTTGAGCAGGCTCGCGACTCCAGCCGCCGACCTGGCCTGCCCGATGTTCGCGGAGATGGCCCCAAGCGCCGCGGCAGCGACACTGCCCTGCCGCAGCCGGGTCAGTTCGGTGAGTTCAGCGAGGTCGCCGTTCGTGGTGCCGGCGCCATGCCCCTCGATGAGGCTGACATCGCCAGGGGCGACGCTCGCCTGCGCGTAGGCCAGGTCAGCCCGCAGCGCGCTGGCCCAGCCGGCTATCTCGGCGTACACCGGCAGCCCGGCGGCGCGGGCCTGCGCAGAACGCATCAGCACGACGACGCCGCACCCGTCGCCGGGAAGCAGCCCGGTCGGTTCGGCGTCGTAGACGCGCATCTCGCCAGTGGCCAGCTCACCGGCGGCCGCGATCCGGGCGAGCCAGTCCGGATCGACGCCAAGCTCGGCTCCGCCGGCGATGACCACGTCGAGTTCGCCCGTGCGGAGTGTGTCGCAGGCGGCCGATATCGCCTGCAGTGAGTCCAGGTACGCGGCCGGGGGGAAGCCGCGCGTCTGGTCGATGCGGAATCCATCGCTAGCTACCTCGCACACGTCGGGAACCGCGCTGGCGATGATCAGCCCGGCGCGCCGTCCCTCCTCAAGGCAGTGGGCTCCGCGACGATCCTGCCCGGCGTCGGAGAGCGCCTCCGCCGCGGTCTCGGTCGCCAGTTTGTAGACGGCGCCGGGGTCCGGTGCCTCGCCGAACCGGACCGTCCAGCCCTCAAGCAGTGCAGCCCGGCCGGGTTTCGTGGGAGCCAGCGCCGTCCCGCCGGACGTTGTGTGCGAGGCAGGGACGGGCCGGAACATCCGGCTGCCCGCGAGCGTGAGGTGGTGCAGTTCGGCTGGGTCGCGGGCGCCAGGGAACTGGCATGCGATTCCGACGATCGCGATAGCCGCGCCCGGCTCCCCCTGATTGTCCATTGCTCCCCTGTAACAGGAATGGCTCGGTGTCGTGACTAATTGACTCGTTTACTCTCACATGCTGACGCCGGCCCGTAACTGGCTGGATCTTTCGTCCATCGGTCCGTGTGCAGCGTCCATCGGTCCGTGTGCAGCGTCCATCGGGACGTGTGCAGCGTCCAGACGTGCGCAGCCTCGGCGCCGAAGCGGGGTAGGGGTCCGCCGGTTTCTGCATTCACGGCACCTACGCCGACTGCCAGACTTTATTGGCACTGCAAAAAACCGTCAACCGCAACGCCGAGACGCGCCGAATGCCCATTATGCCCGGACGGGATTCGCGTGCGCGGGACGAGCGGTCACGTATGTTTCTGGAACAACGTCATCGGATATCTTGTCGCCCGCGCGAACGCCGATACGCCGAGGGGGTTGTCAATGGACGGGTACGGACCCAATACTGGCCGGCTGCGTTCTCCTGTTCTCCTACGTCCTCCTGTTCCCCTAGCGGGCGGAGCACGGTCGCGATGTGCGCAGATGTGCGCGCCCGCGCAGTGCCCGCATGGCTCGCGTCCCGATTCCTGTTTAACGTGGAGTTTTACCGCATCGTGGAAGGTTAACCGTCGTATACGTATGACAGACGGGCACGAAGCGGTAAAGCTCCACGTTATTTTCACGCCGCAGCGCCTGGGCCAGCACAAACCGCCGTTAACTAGGCACCCCGCGGTGCCGTGAGGATCGCTGTGGCACCTCCAGATCGGGACAAAAGACATGCCAGGCCAATCATACGATTTAGACTACCGGACAGCCGTAAAGCCATGGATCCCGCCAAGTTCGTCCTCTGTGAGTGAACGGCATTGGACGAAGACTTCATCCAGCATAGTGAGGTACGGGAAATGCCGGAGTCTGATACGTGCGATCACGAAAGTCACGACGGGAGAACATCATCTGGTTATTCGGTTACGTGTATCGGCCGTTCCGGTACCGGACTTATGCGGCGAGGATTAAGGGCCGATTCCTCACGATTATCTGGTCGGCGCCCGTCGGCGCGCGTGCCTGACGAGGCCCGGTCGCTGGACTTGGCGCTGGCCGCCGCGAGATGGAGGGTGGGGCCGCGAGGCGGGGCTGCCGCGAGGGCAGGGGGCGGTCGGGGCACACGAAGCCCTTTGCTGTCGCCGACGGCCACGGGAGAGGCTATGCGCTATACTACGCCCATGCGTTCCGTCCGCCTGCTCCTTACTTAGCCGCGTCGGCCTTACATCGCCAGCGCGGCTGCTCCTCGTGTCGAGGGGCTTTTTCTTTTAGAGGGCAGGCAGGTACTCAACGATTCAGGACGTGAGGACACGATGACAGCGGCCGAGGGCGCCGACCAGGCGCAGCGCTATGATCCGCGCGACATCCAGGACAAATGGCAGGCGCGGTGGGCGGAACTTGACCCGTATCGCGCCATCGATGGCCCGGGGGATGACTTCTATCTGGTGGACATGTTCCCGTACCCGTCGGGTGACCTGCACATGGGGCACGCCGAGGCGTACGCGATCGGCGACGCGCTCGCGCGCTATCAGTTCCTGCGGGGGAAGAACGTGCTGCACCCGATCGGATGGGATGCGTTCGGGCTGCCGGCCGAGAACGCCGCGATCAGGAATAACAGCCACCCGGCCGACTGGACGTACGCGAACATCGAGACGCAGGCGGCGTCGTTCCGCAGGTACGCGACATCGTTCGACTGGAGCAGGCGGCTGCAGACCTGCGACGCCTCGTACTACCGGTGGAACCAGTGGCTGTTCTTGCGGTTTCACGAGCGCGGGCTGGCGTACCGGCGCGACGGGTACGTGAACTGGTGTCCGGTCGACCAGACCGTGCTGGCCAACGAGCAGGTGATCAGCGGCCACTGCGAGCGGTGCGGGGCCGAGGTCGTCCGCCGGACGCTGAACCAGTGGTATTTCAAGATCACCGAATACGCGGACCGGCTGCTGGAGGACTCGGCGCAACTGGAAGGCAAGTGGCCAGAGCGCGTCTTGCTGATGCAGCGAAACTGGATCGGCAGGTCTACCGGGGCCGAAGTCCAGTTCGCCATCGAGGGCAGGGACGAGCCGGTCACCGTCTACACGACCCGGCCGGACACGCTGTACGGCGCGACGTTCTTCGTGGTGGCGGCGGACTCGCCGCTGGCCAGAGAGCTGTGCGCTCCCGGTCAGGCTGGCCACCTGGAGGCATACACCGCCGAGGTGCAGAAGCTGACCGACATCGAGCGGCAGTCGACCGAGCGGGAGAAGACCGGGGTGTTCCTGGGCGTGCACGCGGTAAACCCGGTCAACGGCGAGCGGATCCCGGTCTGGGCGGCCGACTACGTGCTGCCCGACTACGGTACCGGCGCGATCATGGCCGTGCCCGCGCACGACCAGCGCGACCTGGATTTCGCGCGCGCTTTTAATCTGCCTGTCCGGACCGTTGTGCAGACTGAGCTGGGAGATCCCGGCGTGACCGGCGTGGCGACCAGCGGTGAGGGAATCTTGGTCAACTCCGGTCCGCTGAACGGGCTGAGCAAGATGTCCGCGATCGCCAGGATCATCGAGATCCTGAACGGCAAGGGTCTGGGCAAGGCGGCGGTCAACTACCGGCTGCGCGACTGGCTGCTATCCAGGCAGCGGTTCTGGGGCACGCCGATCCCGATCATCCACTGCCCGTCGTGCGGCGAGGTGCCCGTGCCGGACGAGCAGCTGCCGGTGGTCCTGCCGGATCTGCGCGGCCGGGATCTAGTGCCGCACGGCGTGTCCCCGCTGGCCGCCGCTGCCGACTGGGTCAACGTCGCCTGCCCCAAGTGCGCCGGACCGGCCACGCGGGACACCGACACGATGGACACGTTCGTGGACTCGTCGTGGTACATCTTCCGGTACTGCTCGCCAACCTACGAAGGCGGGCCGTTCGACCCGCAGGCGGTCCGGCGCTGGATGCCGGTCGACATGTATGTCGGCGGCGTGGAGCACGCCATCTTGCACCTGCTGTACAGCCGTTTCTTCACCAAGGTGCTGTACGACATGGGCATGTGCGACTTCACCGAGCCGTTCACCCGGCTGATTAACCAGGGCCAGGTGATCAACCAGGGCAAGGCGATGTCCAAGTCGCTGGGCAACGGCGTGGACCTGGGGCAGCAGATCGAGCAGTTCGGCGTCGACGCGATCCGGCTGACGATGATCTTCGCCAGCCCGCCGGAGGACGACATCGACTGGGCGGACATGAACCCGGACGCCATGGTCAAGTTCCTGGGCCGGATCTACCGGATCGCCACCGAGGTAGCGGCGGCTCAGCCGTCCGGTTCAACCGGTGACCTGGAGCTGCGCAAGGTCACTCACCGGACGGTCGACGAGGTCACCAGGCAGGTCGAGGCGTACCACCTGAACGTGGCCGTCGCCCGGCTGATGGAGCTGGTTACCGCCACCCGGAGGGCGATCGACTCGGGCCCTGGCGCTCGCGATACCGCGGTGCGCGAGGCGGCCGACGCCATCGCGATCCTAACGTCGCTGTTCGCCCCTTACACGGCGGAAGAGTGCTGGGAACTGCTGGGGCACGAGCCGTCCGTGGTGCGCGCCACCTGGCCGGTCACCGATCCGGCGCTGGTGGCACTGGAGAAGGTCACCTGCGTGGTCCAGGTCAACGGCAAAGTCCGCGACAAGCTGGAGGTCGCACCGGTCATCGGAGACGATGAGCTGCGCGAGCTGGCGCTGGCGCGGCCTGGTGTGAAGCGCGCGCTGGAGGGCCTGGCGGTCAGCCGGCTCATCGTGCGCGCGCCCAAGCTGATCAACATCGTCGCGGCATAGCTCAGGCGGAGGCGGACGCGTCCGGTACCTCGCCGTCCCGGACGCCTCCGCGCTCCCCGACCTGACTACGCAGCTTGAGCGGCGCGGCGCTCAGACGCGGCGGAGCACGGCGACGACACGACCGAGGACCTGTGCTTCGTCACCCAGGATCGGTGTGTAAGCGGGGTTGTGCGGGATCAGCCACACGTGCCCGTCGCTGCGCTTGAACGTCTTCACTGTGGCCTCGCCATCCAGCATGGCCGCCACGATGTCGCCGTTCTCGGCCACCTGCTGCTGCCTGACCACGACCCAGTCGCCGTCGGTGATGGCCGCGTTGATCATCGAGTCGCCCGCCACCTTGAGCAAGAACAGCGTGCCCTCACCGACCAGTTGTCGCGGCAGCGGGAAGATGTCCTCCACGGCCTGCTCGGCGAGGATCGGGCCGCCGGCCGCTATCCGGCCGACTAGCGGCACGTAGATCGTCTCCTGGGACGGGATGTCCAGCCCGGGGACGCTAGACGCGACTAGTTCCTCCTCCTTGCCGGGCTCTGGGCGCACCGCGGGGTGGCCGGGCAGGCGCACCTCGACGGTACGCGGGCGGCCCACGTCCCGGTGCAGGTAGCCCTTCCGCTGCAGGGTGCTGAGCTGGTAGGACACGCTGGACGTGCTGGTCAGCCCGACCGCCTCGCCGATCTCGCGCATCGACGGAGGGTAACCGCGCTTCTGCACGGAGTCGCGGATGACCTGGAGCACCTTGCGCTGACGCCAGGTGAGCACGTGGTCGGGATCTGGCTTGTCGGGTGTCTCCAGGATGACGGGCGGTACCGACCCCTTCGGCTTGCGCCCTGGCCGTCCCTTCGGTCTGGGTGCGTCTGGAGCCGAGGCCGTACCAGCCCCGTTCGATGTCTCGTTCATGCCGGTTTCCTCCATCTGATGACCTTCCGTGTCCGGCTTCTAGCTTGCTGAGTAAGAGCGTAGCGGTTATTCGTCAATACCCCAAACATCTGTTCGACGTGTCGCGAAAATGTCAGACCCGCGCGGTACAACACTCATGTGGCGACGTCCATCGAACGGACGTACGATCGAATGTTGATATGACCGAACTGGTGCACGGTGAACGGCAGTTTGATCCATGGTGGTTGGGCTGTCTGATACCTGGCAGTCTGGTGCGGAGGGGTCAGTATGCGAACAGCGACCGCGTCGCGACAATCAGTGTCACAGGAAACAGTGTCGCAAACCCTGGCGCCGCACAGCATGGAGAAGTCGCAAAAAGTAGCGGCGTCGCGACAGGTAGTCCACGGGCCGCCGTGCCGTAAAGCCCGGCTAGGGGCGACACGCCGACGGCGGAGCGCGAGCAGCCGCCTGGCCAGCTATTTGCGGATCCAGTGCCGTTCCGCGCTTGCTTCTCCAGGGTCCTTGGACTACGGTAACCACAACATCTAGTACTTACAACGATGTGTTTTTTCCACAGATTGTGTTTGCCGGTAAACTTGGCAAGGGGGTGATCGCGTGCACTGCCCGTTCTGCAGGCATCCGGACAGCCGGGTTATCGATAGCAGGACCGCCGACGACGGAACGGCCATCCGCCGTCGCAGGGCGTGTCCGGAGTGCGGTCGCCGGTTCACCACCCAGGAGACGGTCATCCTGATGGTGGCCAAGCGCAGCGGCGTTACTGAACCGTTCAACCGCGACAAGATCGTCCGCGGTGTGCAGCGTGCCTGCCAGGGACGCCCGGTGGGCGAGGACAAGCTGGCCATCCTGGCGCAGCGGGTCGAGGAGACGATCAGGGCGCGCGGCATGGCGGAGGTCCCCTCGCATGAGGTGGGACTGGCCATTCTCGGGCCGCTCAGGGAGCTGGACGAGGTCGCTTACTTGAGGTTCGCGTCCGTGTACCGAGGTTTCGAGTCGCTAGCCGACTTCGAGGATGAGATCGCAGCCCTGCGCGAAAAGCGCCACGCGCAGACAGACAGTTGACTGAGGATGGCTCGGACGGGCCTGACAGGGACCTGGAAGCGGGTTCCGGAAGGGGGAGACAAATGACCGAGACGGCGAATAACGAGGCGGCGCGGTCCAGCGCGCAGGATGCTAAGGGGGCCAGGAAGCCCGCCAAGCGGACCGGCCTGAAGATGCAGCGCGTCTATACCACGGCCGGGATGCACCCCTATGACCAGATCACCTGGGAGCGCCGGGATGTGGTGATGACGAACTGGCGGGACGGCTCGATCAACTTCGAGCAGCGTGGCGTCGAGTTTCCCGACTTCTGGTCGGTGAACGCGGCTAACATCGTGACGACCAAGTACTTCCGTGGCGCCATCGGCTCCCCGCGGCGCGAGCACAGCCTCAAGCAACTCGTCGACCGGGTCGTGAGCACCTACGAGAAGGCGGGCAAGGAACACGGCTACTTCGCCTCCGACGAGGACGCCGAGATCTTCGGCCACGAGCTGCGCTACGCCTTGGTCCACCAGGTCTTCAGCTTTAACTCCCCCGTCTGGTTCAACGTCGGCACCGCCTCCCCTCAGCAGGTATCGGCGTGTTTCATTTTGTCGGTAGACGACACGATGGATTCCATTTTGGAGTGGTACCGGGAAGAGGGGCTGATCTTCAAGGGCGGCTCCGGTGCCGGCGTCAACCTGTCCCGCATCCGGTCCAGCAAAGAGCTGCTGTCCTCTGGCGGCACGGCGAGCGGGCCGGTCAGCTTCATGCGCGGCGCCGACGCGAGCGCCGGCACGATCAAGTCCGGTGGCGCCACCCGCCGCGCCGCCAAGATGGTCGTGCTCGACGTGGACCACCCCGACGTCCGTGAGTTCATCTCGACCAAGGCCCGCGAGGAGCACAAGGTCCGCGCGCTGCGCGACGCGGGATTCGACATGGACCTGGGCGGTAAGGACATCGTCAGCGTCCAGTACCAGAACGCCAACAATTCCGTCCGGGTCTCCGACGAGTTCATGCGCGCCGTCGAGGAAGGCAAGGACTTCGACCTCCTCGCCCGGCGCACCGGCGAAGTGGTCGAGCGTGTCGACGCTCGTGGCCTGCTGCGCGAGATGGCGCAGGCCGCATGGGAGTGCGCCGACCCCGGCATCCAGTACGACGGCACGATCAACGACTGGCACACTAACCCCGAATCCGGCCGGATCACCGCGAGTAATCCCTGCTCGGAATACATGAGCCTGGACAATTCAAGCTGCAACCTGGCTAGCATCAACCTGCTCAAGTTCCTCCGCGAGGACGACACGTTCGACGCCCAGCGATTCGCGCGGATCACCGAGCTGATCATCATCGCGATGGACATCTCGATCTGCTTCGCCGACTTCCCGACGTCGAAAATCACCGACACAACTCGCAAATACCGCCAACTAGGCATCGGCTACGCCAATCTCGGCGCGCTGCTGATGGCCACCGGCCATGCCTACGACTCCGGAGGCGGTCGCGCCATCGCGGCCGCGATCACGTCGCTGATGACCGGCACCGCGTACAAGACCAGCGCGCAGCTGGCCGGCGCGGTCGGCCCGTACGAGGGCTACGCGCGCAACGCCAAGCCGCACAAGCGGGTCATCCGCAAGCACGCCAGTGCTAGCGAGGACATCCGCACGCTCGGCGGCATGGACTCTGGAATCATGGATCTGGCCGGCACGACCTGGGAAGAGTGCGTCACGCTCGGCGAGGTAAATGGGTACAGAAACGCTCAAGCCTCGCTATTGGCACCAACTGGGACAATCGGCCTCATGATGGACTGTGATACCACGGGCATCGAGCCGGACCTGGCGCTAGTCAAGTTCAAGAAGCTGGTCGGCGGCGGCTCGATGCAGATCGTCAACCAGACCGTGCCCCGGGCCCTGAAGAACCTTGGCTACCCGCGCGAGCAGGTCGAGGCGATCACCGAGTACATCGCCGAGCACGGTCACGTGGTGAATGCCCCCGGCCTGCGCCTTGAGCACTACGAGGTATTCGACTGCGCGATGGGCGAGCGGTCGATCAGCCCCATGGGCCACGTCCGGATGATGGCCTCTGTTCAGCCATTTCTCAGTGGGGCGATCAGCAAGACGGTGAATATGCCGGAAAGTTCGACGATCGAGGACATCGAGCGGATCTACTTTGAGGGCTGGAAGCTCGGCCTGAAGGCGCTGGCCATCTACCGGGACAACTGCAAGGTCGGCCAGCCGCTGACCGACGCGCGGAGCAAGAAGGCCGCCGAAGCCGAGCCGGCCGCCGCCCTGGTGGTCCAGCCGGCGGTCCAGGAGGTACACCGCCCGGTGCGCAAGCGGCTGCCTCGGCAGCGCCCGGCGACCGTGACCAGGTTCTCGGTGGCAGGTGCCGAAGGCTACATGACCGCGTCCAGCTACCCAGACGACGGTGTCGGCGAGGTGTTCCTCAAGCTGGGCAAGCAAGGCTCCACGCTGGCCGGCGTGATGGACGCGTTCTCGATGGCGATCAGCGTCGGTCTCCAGTACGGCATCCCGCTGGAGTCCTACATCGCCAAGTTCACGAACATGCGGTTCGAGCCGGCCGGCTTGACCGACGACCCGGACATCCGGATCGCCACGTCCGTGATGGACTACATCTTCCGCCGTCTGGCCCTCGACCACCTGCCCTACGACCTGCGCGCCGAACTGGGCATCCTGTCCGCGGCCGAGCGAACGGCCGCGGTAGCGGGCCCGGATGAGCTCGATCCGACCGATCTTGCCCAGTCCGCCGCCGTAGAACCCATGGCTTCGGAACGGACGGTGGTGCACCAGCCCGCGGCGGCGAACCCGGCCCCGGTGCCGGCTGGCCAAGGGCCGCACAGTTCCACGGAGCTGATCGAGGCCCAGCAGGGCAGGACGGCGGACGCCCCGCTGTGCCTGACCTGCGGGACCAAGATGCGCCCGGCCGGCAGCTGCTACGTCTGCGAGGGCTGCGGCTCCACCAGCGGCTGTTCGTAAAAACGGGCAAAGTCGCGGCGGATGCAACAACTTGGCAGCCCAGAGTAATCGGTTAGCCGCAGGTCAGAGGGGTTTGCAGCTTCATGGCGACGAGGGGCATGGCTCGGCGACCAGCGTGCTGACTTCGACCGGCGGGCCGCTCGAAGATGCGACGGCGATGGTGACCTCACGACCGATCCTGGTCGGCGGCGCTTGGGCAGGGAAGTGACATGTGTGTCGTACGGTGCCCGTGTCGCCTGCTGGTCAGCCCTGGTTCCGGCTTAACGTGCCGTTCTGCCGCATCGTGGAAGGTTAACCGTCGTATACGTATGACAGACGGACACGACGCGGTAAACTTCCACGTTATCTCGGTTCCGCGGCGGTCACGGCGGCCTCCGAGGACGATGCCACCGGGCTCATGGGATCTGAGGACGCACCTCCGCGGCATCCCTACCCGTCAGAACACGTCAACCGGATGATCGTGTGTACTTACGCCCCTCATCAGGGGTGCAAGTACACACGGTAATCGAAAACGGCCACTGGACGTCCGTTCTGCCCCGGTACGGCGGCTGTCGGCCGGCGGCGGCTGCGTGATCAGCCTGTCGCGGGTGCATTATCATCCCGAAATGTGCGCCTGAGCCGTATGTGCGGGCTACCGGGCGATGATTGCCACATGAATATGGCCGCGATCGCCTTCCGCCCGTGCACCCGCGACGACCTGCCAATGGTGGCCGGCTGGCAAGCCCAGCCGCACGTGGCCCGGTGGTGGGATAAGGACCCGGACCTTGCGGCGGTGGAGGCCAGGTACCTGCCGTGCTTGGACGGCAGTGACCCCACCGAACTGTTCATCCTGGAAGCCGCGGGCACGGCTGCCGGGTTCTTCCAGCGCTACCTGGTCGCCGACCACCCGCAGTGGGCGGCGACGCTGCACGGAACCGGGCAGCCGGACATGGACAGTGCCGCCGGGATCGACTACCTGATAGGGGAAGCCGCACTTACCGGACATGGCCTCGGTACCGCTGCGATCAGCACCTTCACGCGGCTCGCTTTCACGCGCTACCGGGCTATCGGGCTGGTGGCCGTCGCCGTCTCACAGGACAACACGGCCTCCTGGCGTGCGCTGGAAAAAGCGGGCTACCGTCGCTGCTGGGCTGGTGAACTGGACTCCGACGACCCTTCGGACGAGGGACCGATGTACCTGTACCGCCGCGAGCGCTCGGCTGGGTAGGGCCGTCGGCGGGCAGCCAGGGAATGCCATGATCATCACCGCCGCCGGGCTTGCATAATGGCGACATGGGCGAGCCGGAAGTCCGCATCAGGGCGGTGCACGAGCGGGACCGGCCCATGCTGACATGGCTGGTCGCCCAGCTGTGGGGTTCGGACGTCGTGGCGGTACACGGCACCGAGTTCCGGCCTGCCCAGCTGGGCGGTTTCATCGCGGAACGGGCCGGGCGGATTGTCGGACTAGTTACCTATGACCTCATCGGCGACATGCTCGAGGTGGTGACCCTCAACGCCATCGAACGCCGGGCGGGGATCGGTACGTTGCTCATAGAGGCGGTCACCAGCAAGGCACGCCGCTGTGGCTGCCGTGAGGTCCGGCTCACCACCACCAACGACAACGTCGATGCTCTGCGCTTCTACCAGCGCCGCGGCTTCCGCCTCGCGGAGCTGCGTCCGGGCGCGGTCGACCGGTCCCGGAAGGACAAACCGGAGATCCCGCTGACCGGCGAGTACGGCATCCCGCTTCACGACGAGATCGACCTCACGCTGCGGATACAGCCTCGCCCTTGACCTGCCGGCCCTTCGTCCAGACCGTGGTGACCCGTGCCGGGTTCGCGAGCACGCTGATGTCCGCGAGCGGGTCGGCGTCCAGCGTGATGACGTCGGCGTCGTACCCCTCGGCGAGCTGGCCGGCCTTCGGCCCCTGCGGTCCCAGGGTGAGCGGACCGTTCGCGGTCGCCGTCTCGATGGCCTCGCGCGGCGACAGGCCGAGTGCGACCAGGTAGCCGAGTTCGGTGCCGTTGCGTCCCCAGGAGTTCGGCAGGTCGATGCCGGTCAGCGCGATGTCCGTACCCATCGCGATCGTGACACCGTGCTCGTATGCGCGGGTCACGGCCTGCGCGTGCGTATCCGCGATCGCCTCCAGCTTGACCCGCGCATAGTCGGGAACCGCCTCCTTGTTGGCGAGGATGTCCTCGATGATGGACCGGGTCGGCACCAGGATCGCGTCGCTCTCGCGCATGGCGTCACAGCACTCGTCGTCCAGGTACGTGCCATGTTCGATCGTGCGGCAGCCGGCGTGCAGCGCCGCCATGATGCCGGGCTTGCCATGGCAGTGCGCCGCGACCACCCGGTCGGCTAGCCCGGCGACCTCGACGATCGCCCGCAGTTCGGCCATCGTGAACTGCTGGTGGATAGGGTCGTCCACCTCCGACAGCACGCCGCCCGACGCGCAGACCTTGATCACCTTGGCGTTGATGCGCAACTGCTCGCGCGCCGCCTTCGCGCAGTCGTCTGGTCCGTCGGCGAGCCGCTGCATGTTGGTGCTCCTGCCGAAGTCTTCCATCCAGCCCAGCGGGTACGAGTGCATGTCGCCGTGTCCGCCGGTCGTACTCAAGATCGCACCGGCGCCGTAGATCGACGGGCCGTCCAGCATGCCCTCCGCGACAGCACGGGTCAGGTACACACCCAGCCCGCCGACGTCGCGTACCGAGGTGACGCCCGCGTCCAGCGTGGCCCGCAGGTCGCGCGCGCAGCGGGCGGCGCGCAAGGCCAGCGGCTCAAGCGGCAGCCGGTCCAGCTCGAAAGTACGGGTGCCGATGTAATGCCCATGGCAGTCCCACATGCCGGGCATGACCGTGCGGACGCGGAGCGCGGGAACACCCGGCGTGGCCGGTGCCAGTCCGGCCGGACCCGCGTAGCTGATCAGCGGTCCGTCGAGCAGCAGGACTCCGTCACGCACCGGATCGCCACGGCCCGGGATGAGTAGTTCGGCCTCGATCCTGTGCATGGGTCACTCCTGTCTGGTCTGCCGCGATGTGCTCGTTTATCTTGACGCACCGCGCGGTGCGCGGTCCATGATGGAACCGGCACCTTAACCGGGGAGGCGCAGGTTCCGCTTATTCTTGACGTGTTTTTCACCGACAGTATCGAGGTGTGTGCTGTCGAGCGTGGCGGCATGCGCTATACAGGGATCAGCACGGCTGTCCGGCAGCCGGGTGCGGGTCGAAGGGTTGAGGGAGCGTGATGCTGCCAGACGAGAGGGCCCAGCCCGTGGCGCGCACCAAGTCGGTATGGCCCGCCCGCATTCTCGGCGGATTCCGGCGGTCCCCCTTCTGGCTGAAGATCATCATGATCGCCGTCGCGGTGCCCTTTGCTCCTTTTGCCCTCCTTGTCTACGCGGTGCTGGCGGTCGCGCAGGGCCGGCGCAGCGGCCTGGCCACCGCCACGGTGGCGGTATGGGGCGTGTGCGTGTTCACCGGGCTTTATCGTGGCACGAGCGGCGGTGACCGCGCCGCCTTGCTGACTGTACTCTTGCTGCTGCCGCTCGGCGTCGCGCTGCTCGCGCACCGTCCGCTCGGCCGCTGGTTCGTGCCATGCCGCACAGCCGCGTGGGCTCTGGGCTGGGCGACGGCGGGCGCGGTGGCGCTCAAGATGTCACCGAGGCACCCGGTCGTCGGCGTGATCGCCGCGTGGCTGCTCGCTCTCGCAGTGCTCGGCTACCGGATGGCCAAAGGCCTGCAGGAACGCCAGATGTACCCCCGGCCAAAAGGGGGGTACCCGCCGCCGG
>Ga0335074_10005768_pt1 | contig 17148 bp, 10 predicted proteins | sample Lox_Sample_23_FD_206715 | JGI IMG/M metagenome (GOLD analysis project Ga0335074, IMG submission 206715) | Soil microbial communities from Loxahatchee National Wildlife Refuge, Florida, United States - Lox_Sample_2.3 | ecosystem: Environmental > Terrestrial > Soil > Wetlands | place: USA... | reverse complement strand
CAGCCAATGCCCGCGATCGGGAACCGTGTTCAGCAGCAAACGCGCGGGCCCGTTATTGTTGGTCACCAGAATGTCGATGCCGCCGTCGTTATTCACGTCGCCGAATGCGGCGGAGCGGCTGACTTCTCGATCGGCCATCGCCGGACCCGCCTGTGCGGTGACATCTTCGAACCCTTTCCCTTTCCCCAGATTGCGCAACAGCAGCTTGCGCTCGCGGTAGGGAAACGGATCGCCCTTGGGATTCGAGCTCAGATCCGTGGCCATCCCTCTCACACCGCCATTGGCGCTGAACATATCCAGCAGCCCGCGATTCGCCATGTCGAACAGACCCACGCCAAATCCCGTGTAGGGCAGCGAAATGTGCGCGAGGCCCGATTGCTCCGTAGCGTCGACGAAATCGCCATTCGGCTGGCGCTCGAACAGGGTGAAAGCCTCGGTCGGAAGATTGGTCACGATAATGGATTCGCCGCCATCGCCGTTCACGTCGCCCGCCGCGAGGCCCATGCCGGCGCGCGGCCTGCCATCGGAAGCATAGGCCAGCCCGTGGGTGAGCCCCGCTTCTTTGAATACCCTGTCGCTCGGCTTTGATTGCGGGGTGGCCCGCTCATTCATCCACAGATAATTCGCCGCCCCATCGTTGGCGACCAGAAATCCGGGGTATCCATCGGAGCTGAAATCTCCAGTGAGAATGCCGAGTCCCGGCCCCGCCCTTGCGTTCAGACCGACCTGATCGGTCACATTCTTGAACCGCCCGTTGCCCAGGTTGCGATACAACTCCGTCACCGTCCCCTTGAAAGGCGAGGGACCGCAATAATCGAGTTTGCCTTCGGACATGTAGCACGGACGGCGATAGAAGTCGACGTAGTGAACCACCGCCAGGTCGAGCAACCCGTCTTTGTCGTAATCGATGAATGCGGCGCTGGTGGACCAGCCCGACGAAGCCACGCCGGCGGCTGCGGTTACATCCGTGAACGTGCCGTTTCCGTTGTTGTGATACAGAATGTTGTGGTCGTAGTTGGTGACATAAAGATCGACGAATCCGTCGTTGTCGTAATCTCCCGCCGCCACCCCCATGCCTTTGTCGGCGTAGCCTACTCCGGCGGATTCCGTCACATCGGTGAATGTGAGCTTCCCCGTTTCTTTCAGATTGTTCCGGTAGAGGCGATTGCCGGGTTTCCAACCCGGCGGAACCGGAACCAGAGGCTTTCCCTGAGGAGTGGTGGGATACCCTTGGACCAGATAAACGTCCAGATCGCCATCGTTATCGTAGTCGAATAACGCCGCCCCGGATCCGACCATCTCCGGAAGAAGCATCTCGCCCGTGGCGCCGGAATATTGCCAAAAATCGATCCCGACCTGTTTGGAGACATCCTCAAAAAGGAATGGCTTGCCGGACGTGGATGTCTTGCACGCCGGCAAACTGATCACTGCTGCTGCTAATAAAGGGCTTAACAAAAATCCCGGTTTCACCCGTCACTACCCCCAACAGACGGGGATGATATCATAGCGATACTTTTATGGCGCGGGGGATCGCCTCAGTAATACTGGCGGCATTGTTGGAGCTCTCCTGCGCGAAATCCGTCCCGCCTGTTCCTGCGATCACAGTCGACGGCCTCGACTCCGACGTTAAAAACGCCATTCTGAAGTCCCGCGATCAAGCTGTGGCCCAGCCCAAAAGCGCCGAGGCATCGGGCAATCTGGGCATGGTGCTGGAAGCGCACACACTCTACCAGCCCGCGGCGCTCGCCTTTCAGCGCGCCGTGCGCCTGGACCCTCAAGAATTCCGCTGGCGATATTATCTGGCGCTTTGCCTCGAAAAGAACGGCCAATTGGATCAGGCCTTGACGTCGGTGTCCGAAGGTCTGCGCATCCGCCCCGAATATGCGCCGGCGGTTATCGAACGAGCCAGCCTGCTCCTGAAACTGGGAAGATTTCCCGAAAGCGCCGGGGTGCTGGAACCATTTCTCGCCAAAAATCCGGGCGACGCGCAGGCGCTCTACTTGCTTGGCCGGGTGAAATTCGCGCAACAGGATTTCTCAGCCGCCGACGATCTCTATCGCCGCGCCACGGACGCCTGGCCCACCTATGGTTCCGCCTGGTTCGGCCTGGGCGAAACCAGCCGGAGACTGGGCCGCACCGCGGAAACCGAAAAAGACTACCAGCTCGCCGAATCCCACAAAGACCAGAGTCCGCCCGCTCATGACGAGCTCTTGTCCCAAATGATGAAACTCGCCACCGGTATCGAAACGCGTCTTGCGCTAGCCAAGAGATTGCTGAATAAGCGGGATTTTGACCAGGCTTCCCGAATTTACAAAGAGGTTCTGAAACAATATCCCGATAATCTCGACTGCCTGGTGAATCTGCTGTACATCGCCCAATACCCCAACCAGGCGGGTCCCGAGGAAGTGGAAGATCTCTACCGGCGCGCCCGGGCCGTGAGTCCGCAGCTCCCCGAAGTTTACATGTATCACGGCACCGCGCTCGCCGCGCAGGGCAAGTACGATCCAGCCGTGGCCGAGCTCGAAAAAGCCATCCAGCTGAAGCCCACCAATGCCGAGGCCCACGCCTGGCTCGCCGATGTGCGCGAACGCCAGCACCGCCCGGCCGACGCCATTGAGCAATATCGCATCGCCCTGGAACAGCAGCCCGATTTCCGCGCGGCCCGGCTCGAATTGGCCAAGGACCTGCTTTACGCGGGCCGTAGCCAGGAAGCCATCCCCGTGCTGCTCCCGGCCCTTCGCGTGGAGGACCAGAATACGCCCATCGCCATGATGTTCCTGGTGCAGGCCTATGTGAACCTGGGAGACCGCACCACCGCCCGAAAATACCTCGAGCAAGCCCACCAGTATGTGCTGCGCAACGGTCCTTCCAACCTGCTGCCGCAGATCGAAAATAACCTGAAGAGCCTGGGGTCCGGTTGATTTTGGAGGTCCCGGCGCGAAGAATTCGCAGTTGGCCCTGACTTCCGGGTGGCGCGATGGGCCGGAACTCATGGTAATTGGCAGATTCTTAAGGCTTTTTGTCTGGCCGATGAAATTACTGGCTGGCTATCCTTGCAACTCGCTCACTTTGCTCCGCCGGACGATGACTGGGCGGGTAAGCGGCGAGGCGCAATAGCCCCACTATCTGAAAAGTTGATATTGGCAGCCACCGTCCTTGATTATCCACAGCCCCGATTCCTCATAAACTTAGCCCTGGCGTCAAAACAGCGTCTAAAATGCGATTAGGGGTCGTATTTAGAACCAAACTGTTATATCATACGCCAAAGCATCTAGTTGCAGGTTTAGAGTGGGTTAGTATTACGCGTTGATCCTTCAACCTTGTAGTGGGAGGCAAATTATGCGATTCAAAATCGCGGGGATGTTTGTAATCTGTGCCACGCTGGCGTTCGCGCAAGGTGATCGTGGCACGATCACGGGAACGGTTACGGATCCGACCGGCGCTGTCATTCCCAACGCCAACATTCAGGTCACCAACACCGATACGTCGGCCCTTTACAAGATTGGCACTTCCAACACTGGAAACTACACGTTGGCCAATCTGCCAGCAGGCACCTACACCCTGGTGGTCGATGCTCCCGGCTTCAAGCGATTTGAGCGGCCTGGCCTGATCGTGCAGGTGGCGGAGACGGTCCGCGTGGACGCGGCGCTCGAAGTGGGCGCGTCAACGGACACCATCACAGTCAGCACGGAAGCGCCGCTGCTCAAGACCGAGAGCGGCGAAATCAGCCATCAGGTGGATTATTCCTCGGCTGATGAATTGCCTCTGTTCACCACGAACGGCACAGGTGGAAGCACCGGACTGGGCAATATCCGCGATCCGCTGACGGTTCTGAACATCCTGCCGGGAGCCCAGCAGACCTCCGATTCAGTGCTGCGAGTCAACGGTCTGCCATCGAGTTCGCAGACCATCATGGTGGAAGGCATGGACGCCACAAACGGTTTATGGCGTCAGATCAATCAGTCGACCCAACAGGGAGTCGACTCCGTCCAGGAAGTCTCGGTACAGACCAGCAACTTCGCCGCTGAATACGGTGGAGCGGGCGGCGGCTACCTGAACTTCACCATGCGGTCCGGAACCAACCAATATCACGGGACCGCGTATGAGTACTTTGTCAATCCCGTGCTGGACGCCGGTCTGCCGTTCACGGCCAACTGCAACCAGGCCAACGACTGCGCGACCGACATCAACTCCGGCCACATCAAGAACGACGTCCGGCGCAATGATTACGGCTTCACATTGGGCGGTCCGATCAAGATCCCGAAACTCTATAACGGCAAAGATAGAACCTTCTTCTTCTTCAGTTTCGAGCAGTTCCGCCAGACGGTGATTACGAACAACGGGCTCGCCACCGTGCCCACGTCCGCCTATCGAACCGGAAACTTCGCCGGCGCCGAGGGCTTCGGTCCATTTCCGATTCCCGTGCCCGGAGTATTTCCCTCGGAAGCCGCTGTGAACCAGATTTTTGATCCGCAAACCCGGAGCGTCAATGCAGCAACCGGGCAGATCACGGAAGCTCCGTTTCCGGGCAACGCGATTCCCATCAGCCGCATGGACCCGGTGGCCCTGTATCTACAGAGTTTCTTCCCCGCACCCAATCTGACGGGCTCAGGGGGCCTGAACAACTACGCCATCCCCGCCTACTCCAATTTCGAGCACACCACCATCCCGTCGATGAAGATCGACCAGGTGCTGAATGCGAAGATGAAATTGTCGGGCTATATTTCGGCGACGGAGACGAACTCGCCCAATACGAACGGATTCGCCACCAATCTCGCTCCGGCGGTGCCGGACGCCGATCGTGCGTATACTTACCGCGTCAATTTCGACGACACGCTCACCCCCACACTGCTGTTCCATTTCGGCGTCGGCTTGCTGTATTACTATCACCCCGACCTTGGGCCGCAAATCGCGTCGTTTGACGTAGGGGCGACGGCGGCGGCGGCGAATGGATACGGCGGCGCTCCGGGAGGCCATACCTTCACGGCATTTCCTGCCGCTAACTACATGCCGTCGTTCGCCGGGCTGAACGATGCGCTCGTCGGCGGCGGACTGGCTCTAGGATCGGGCTTCTTTGCTCCCGGCGCGGGATCGAGCTCTCTCGCCGCCGGCTATGAAGACCGGGACATCAAACCGACAGCGAACACCAGCGTGACCTGGGTCCGTGGGAATCACACGTATAAAATTGGCGCCGACATGGTCTTGGAGGGCTTCCCGCAGCAGAGCAGCCTGCGCGCGTTCGGTGAATACAGCTTCAGCGCTCAGCAGACCGAAAACCCCGTGGAATACGGCCAACCCCTCATCTTTACGTCTGGGTTCCCGTACGCCAGCTTCCTGTTAGGCCAGACTTCGAGCGTTGAAACGTCCGGCATTAACGACACCCGCCTGGGCAACCACACCTGGGGCGTGTTTGTCCAAGATAGCTGGAAAGTGAGTCGCAGACTGACGCTCGAACTTGGTTTGCGCTGGGATTACGCCACAACTTTGATGGAGCAGTACGGACGCATGTCCGATGCCTGCTTCACTTGTGTCAATACCTCGCTGGCGTCCGCCTATAGTCCTGGCGGATTGGCCGGCGGGATCGTGTATGGCGCAACCAACAAAGGTCCTCTGAACAACGCTTATCCGTTCTCGCTGGGACCTCACTTAGGTGTCGCCTACCAAATTACGCCCAAGACCGTATTCCGCGCGGGCGGGTCAATCGCTTACGGGTCGTCAGCCGACAATGCCTTCCTGTCCGCCAGCGTGGCGAACTTCTATACTGATGCCTCGCCTGGGCAATTCCTCCCGGCCACTCAGTTGTCAAATGGAAACCCGTTCCCGAATGTCACATTTCCGGAATACAACGAATACCCGATCCCAGTGCCTGGCACCAATTGCAATGGAACGGCATGCGTCCTGCCTCAGGAGCCTTTCATCACGATCGCGAAAACCGGCAGGTTGCCTCGCGTCTTCCAGTGGAGCATCGGGTTCCAGCAGGAGATTGCCCGCAACCTGGTGGTGGATGCCAATTACGTCGGCAATCGTGGCGCATGGTTCACCGCGCCTCTGCTCGATCCCCAGTCCTTCAACGGCCTCACCCAGAACATTCTTTCGAACCTGACGACGGAAGGCCCTGGTGGATCGGGCAAGTACGGCACAACCCAGAACATGGCATTCACGAATCCGTCTGATTATCAACTGCTCCAGGATCAGATCAGCAATCCGGCCGTGATCCAAAGATTCCCCGCGTTGGCAAATCCCAATAACGTGTACCCGGGTTTCCCCTCCACCCAGACTCTCGCTCAAGCGCTGCGGCCTTATCCCCAGTGGTACGGAGTCCCGAACTTCCTTGGGCCACCCGATGGGGACACCTGGTACGATTCGCTGCAGGTTAAGGTCACCAAGCGTTACTCCTATGGCTTGACCGGTACGCTTGCGTATACCTGGTCGAAGTCGTTGACCAATGGGGTGAATTCCAACACTTCCTACCTGACGCCGCAAGATCCGGTACTGAACGATCCGTTCAATCTTCCGACGGACAAACAGCTCTCCGGCTTCGATCAGCCGCAAGTGCTGGTGATGTCGTTCACTTATACGACGCCAAAAATCGAAAGCCTGGCCAACGGCGGTGGGTTCAGCAAGGCCATGAGCTGGGTCGCCCGCGACTGGACCATCGGCGGCGTTCTGAAATACGCCAGCGGTATGTTGATCCAGAGCCCGGCATCCAACATCACGTTGTGGAACACCATGGGTATCGGCACCACGCCGCTCAACGGTGTGACGAATTTCTCCGGCGGCGGTGCCAGCACCGAGCCGCTCGAGAACTACGTCGCCGGCCAGAATTGCCTGGCGGTGAATCCGAACAGCCACTTCGATCCGACCAAGACGCTGGTGCTCAATCCGAACGCGTGGTCCAACCAGACCACGGAAACGTTTGGCGACGCGGCACCTTACTACAATAACTGCCGCTGGCAGCGCCAGCCGGCCGAATCTCTCAGCCTGGGCCGGAATTTCCGCATCACGGAACGGGTGAGGCTGACCATTTCGGCGCAGTTCTTCAACGTGTTCAATCGTGTGGTTTATCCGATGCCGACCGGAGCGACGACGAGCACCACCGCCGCCACCTTCGGCAACCCCTACCCCGGCCTACCGGGCACCAGCGGCGCCTTGAACGGAGGATACGGGTTTGTGAACACGCTCAACGGAGCGGGCACGAATCCAAGATCGGGCCAACTGGTGGCGCGCTTCACATTCTGAGGCAGCGCCGCGCATAGCGAGAACATCGGGCCTCGCCGGGAAAACCGGCGGGGCCTTTTCATTTCGTGATTCACCTCCAGAGGTCGTAATCTAGATCCAGAGGCATGGGCGAATCCGTTCTGATTACGGGCGCGGGCGGATATATCGGATCGGCCTTGGTGGAGGCGATTGCCGCGTCGAAGCCGAGCCGCATCGTTCTTCTAGATTCCTCGGAACACAATCTCTTCCAGATCCAGCAGCAACTCGAATTGGCATCCGGCGCCGCGGCTGCGCAGCCCGTGCTGGGAAGCCTGAACGATGTCGAATTGCTCGGTGATATCTTCGCCCGCTTTGAGCCGGACATCGTTTATCACGCCGCGGCGTTTAAGCACGTGCCTCTGCTCGAGCGCAATCCCATGGCGGCGGTTCGCAACAACACCATCGGCACCTACCGGTTGGCGCAAGCGGCTTTGCGTCATGGGACCGGGAAGCTGATCCTGGTTTCGACCGATAAAGCGGTGAACCCGCACAGCGTTATGGGTGTGTCGAAACGCATCGCGGAGCTGGTTGTGGTCGCGTGCCGAATGAATGCTATCCGCCTGGTCAACGTGATCGGGTCGCCCGGCAGTGTCGTCCCCATTTTTCTGAAGCAGATCGCCCGCGGCGGCCCCGTTACCGTGACGCACCCGGACGCGGCCCGCTGGTTCATGACCCTTGAGCAGGCGGTCCACGCGATCCTGGCTTGCGGGGTGAGCCAGGTTGAAGGAAGAATTCTTGTGCCGGAAGTGGGCGAGCAGACGCGGATTGTCGATCTTGCCAAATCCATGATCGGCGAGGCCGCAGGTTCCGGGAACATTCCGATCGCTTTCACCGGCTGCCGGCCCGGAGACAAGCTGACCGAAGAGATCAGCTTGAGCCATGAGACGAAAGAAGGGACCATCCCCGGTTCACTGAATGTCTACCGCACCTGCCGGCTCGAACTCCGGGAACTTGAGGAGATCGTCGAGCGTCTCTCGGCTCGCATCGCGGCGCGCGATGTTCCAGGGCTGATCCACACCCTCGTTTCCGTCGTTCCGGAATATGCGCCGAGCGACTTATTCATATGAGAAGGATCGCCGCGGTTACGAGCTCTCGAGCGGACTTCAACGCGCTCTATTGGCCGCTCCATGATCTGGCCGCGCATTCCGACGTCGATCTGCGCATCATCGCGTTCGGACCGCATCTGTCGGCGGAATTCGGATCGACCATTCAGGAGGTCGAGAAGGCCGGATTTCGTGTTAGCGCGCGAATCGAATGCCTGCTCAGTTCCGACACCGACGTCGGGATGGCCAAGACAATTGGGCTCGCGACGCTGAGCCTGGCGGATTGCCTGGGGGAGATGCGCCCCGACCTGCTGCTGGTGACCGCGGACCGCTATGAAATGCTGGCACCCGCTTCGGTGGCGCTGGCGCTGCGCATTCCGCTGGCGCACATTGAAGGCGGCGAGATCAGTGAAGGCGCCATCGACGACACGGTTCGCAACGCGCTCACGAAGATGAGCCACATCCACTTCACGTCGACGGAACTGGCGCGCGCCCGGGTGATCGGCATGGGCGAGGAAGAATGGCGCGTGCACCGCAGCGGGGCTCCAGCGCTCGATCATCTGCGGCGCAGCCGGCTATTGAGCCGCGAAGAATTGGAGCAGCGCCTGGCCGTCGACCTGAGCCGGCCGGCGGCGATCGTGGCCTATCATCCCACAACCATTGCCCGCGACACGATTCGCGAAGCCGACGCGCTCTTTGACGCGCTTGAGGAAATACCGGGACAACTCCTGTTCTGCTACCCGAACGCCGATGCGGGCAGCCGCGCGCTGGTGGCGCGAATCGAATCGTTCCTGCGGGGATGCCGCGGCAAAGTATTCGTGAACCTGGACCCGATCGTCTATTGGAGCCTCTTGCAGTACGCGGAGTTTCTGCTGGGCAATTCCAGCAGCGGGATTATCGAGGCGGCATCGTTCACTCTGCCCGCGGTCAATGTAGGCATCCGGCAGCAGGGGCGTGAACATGGCGCGAACGTGCTCGACGCAGAGCCGGACGCCTGCTCTATTCTCGATCAGGTGCAGAGGGCAAGAAGCGAGCAATTCCGGCGATCGCTCAAAGGCCTGACGAATCCGTATGGCGATGGCTGCGCTTCCCAAAGAATCGTTGCCGAACTCACGTCCGTGGCCTTGGGGGAGCGGCTGTTGATGAAGCGCGCCTGGACAGTTCCATGAGGATCCCGCTTTCAAGCCCTGATGTCACCGAGGCAGATATCGATGCCGTGGTGAGCGTGCTGCGGACACCGCGTCTCAGTATCGGCCCGAAGATGGAGCAGTTCGAAAAAGCGGTTGCGGATCTTGCCGGCGTCGCTCACGGAATCGCCGTCAGCTCAGGAACGGCCGGTCTGCATTTGTGCCTGCGGGCGCTCGGCATCGGGGAGGGCGACGAGGTGCTTCTGCCGTCCTTCACTTTTATTGCCGCCGGGAATGCGGTTCTCTATGAGCGAGCGAGGCCCGTATTTGTGGATATCGAACCGGACACAATGAATCTCGATCCCGGCAAACTAGAGCGAAGCATTACGCCCAAGACGCGCGCGATTCTTGCCGTCCATACGTTCGGTGTTCCCGCCGACATGGACCCGATCATGGACATCGCCGGGAAATACGGATTGCCCGTGATTGAGGACGCGTGCGAGGCGATTGGAGCGCGCTACTGGGGACGGCCTGCCGGCGGGATGGGAGACTTCGGCGTGTTCGGTTTCTATCCGAACAAGCCAATCACGACGGGTGAGGGCGGCATGGTGGTGACGCGGGATTCTCAAAAAGCGGACACCATCCGGGCACTTCGGAATCAGGGCCGGCGGGAGAATGACGGCTGGCTGGAGCATCGGCTGCTCGGATACAACTACCGGCTCTCGGAATTGAACTGCGCGCTGGGCCTGGAGCAGGTCAAACGGCTGGATGAGATTCTCGATCGCCGGGCGGCAATTGCGAAGCAATATTGCGAGGAGCTCGAAGCCATTCCTGAAGTGACCAGGCCGCGGCCAGAGATTCCGGATGGGCGCCTGTGCTGGTTCGTCTACGTGGTTCGGGTGAAAAATCGCGACGCGATCCTGAAAGATTTAACAGGGCAGGGAATCGGCTGCGGCCGGTATTTCGCTCCGCTGCATCGGCAGCCGCTTTTTGCGCAGTTTGCAACTCCGGGCGACGATCTGAAAATCACGGATCAAGTGGCGAGCCAAACGCTGGCGCTCCCATTCTTCAGCCGCCTGGCCCGGGAACAGATTCACGAGGTTTGCTGCGCACTCGCGGCCGCGGTTCGACGCAATACATAGAGGAGATGACCGGCGAAACTCCATCGGCGGCACGCTCCGGTGGCGTAGTCCACAACATAACGGGTTTCGATCTGGAGACCGGCCGCTTGCGCGGCGGCGAGAAACTCGCGCTGAGTAAAGACGTGCCCGCGCGTGGTGCAGCGTACTTGCCCTAGCTCCCAGGCGACCAGGACATCGCCGTTGGTCTCGCGCCAGCTGAGATGATCGCGCAGTAACCGCAGCGCAGTCGGGAGCGCGCCGTAGTGCCGCGCGTTGTGGCGGTGATGGACGTCGACGAAGATGCGGCCTTGCGGCGACGCCAGGCGCGCGAATTGACGGAGAACCTCGATGCGGGCTGCACCGGGGAAGATATGTCCGAGGACGTTCCAGAGGCAGGTGATCACGTCGAACTCGCCTTCCATCAAGTGCAGTTCTTCGGCACGAAGCGCTTTGAGCTTTGCGGTTCCGTTGCGGCCGTGCATCCCGGCGCTGGGCTCGACGAGAACAAGGTTGCGGATCTCTCGCGCCGCTGCGATGCGACAGGCTCGGCGGCCATCGCCAGAACCGACGTCGAGCATGGAGCCAGCGCCCGCCGGTATTCCGGAGATCACAAGACGATCAATGGCGTCCAGATATGCGCGGCGTTGCTCCGAGATGCGCGCGAAGGCCGGCCCGATCTGATCGTAGGCGTCGACCGGATCGAGGATCACAGACAAGGACTGGGTTGCCAGCCGCCGCATGCCGACTCAAGGTGCGCGGCGATCCGGAGCGCCACATCCTCGCGCCAGGGACGGGCCGCGATTTGCACGGCGATCGGAAGCCCGTTGGCGGTCCGGCCACATCGCACCACGGCGGCCGGCCAGCCGGTGACGTTGTAGGTCATGGTGTAACTGAATCCGCGGAAGTTCTGCTCGTCGATCGAGGTTCCGTGCGCGAGCGCCGGCTGCGCCGAGACCGGCGAGAGGAGCGCGTCGTAGTGGTCAAGGAACGCGAACATACGCGCACGGAAGCGGTCGAGCGAGGCCCAGTATTCAGCGAACCCATCGAGAGTGGTGCGATACGGTTCGAGCTTCTGGAGCCAGCCTTCGAGAAGCGGATGCGTGCGCGTGCTTCCCACGGCGCTTAAATAAGCCCGCAAAGCGTCGCCGCCATCGGGGCCGATCAGCTTCATTTCGAGGTCGTAGCTTTCCTCGATTCCCGGAGGACGCTGCTCTTCGATGCGGCTCACCTCGTGTTCCAGTGCCGCGGCTGCCTCGCGAACCACCGCGGCTGTTTCCGAGTCCGCCGGGACGATTCCGTTGTCGGTGAAGAATGCGATGCGGAGATCCTTCAGCTGAACCGCGGCCGGATCGTCGAACGGCATGCCCACGACGGTGTGATCGAGGCCATCCGGAGAGGCCAGCAACGGCATCACGGCGCACAGATCCTCAACGCGGCGCGCCATCGGACCGATCTGCCACAGCGCTTCGATCCATCCGCCTGAGGGCGGAACATGGCCGGTGCGAGGCAGACGACCCGAAGTGGGCTTGATACTCGCAATGCCGCAGAAATGCGCCGGCAGCCGCACGCTTCCCGCGGCATCGCTGCCCAGGCCGAAGGGAGAACCGCAGGCAGCGATGAGCGCCGCTTCGCCGCCGCTGGACCCGCCGGAGGTGCGCGAGAAATCGTAGGGGTTGTTGGTGCGCCCGCGAATGAGATTATCGCTTTCAAAGGCGAACAAGAGATCCGGCAAGTTGGTTCGGGCGATGGGAATGGCTCCGGCGGCGCGCAAGCGAGCCACTACGGTTGCATCGCGGGTGGAAGGCGCTGCTGATTTGCGGCCTAGAGTGCCGGCCGTGCAGACGGTATCCTGCACCTCGATCGAATCTTTGATGGAAAAGGGGACGCCCGCGAGAGGCGGCAGCGGATCGTGCCGGGACCGCGCACGATCTACATCGGCGGCTGATTGGCGCGCCGTCGTAGCCAGAACCTCGGCGACCGCGTTCAAGCACGGATTCACACTCGCGATACGCGCAAGATGGGCGTCTATTACTTCCCCCGCCGACACCTCGCCGGAGCGGATCAGGCGCGCCAGCGCGGTTCCTGAGAGTGAGCAGAGATCCGTCATTTCGAACCGAGCGGCTGGAGTAATTCGGCCGCGGGCCGGGTGTTGTAGGTGCGCTGGTAGGAATCGTGAACGGCATCGCGCGGGAAATGCTCGTTCGCCGGATAGGGATAGCGCGACATCGCATGGAACGGAAGCGGCTGAACAGTTGATGAGAAGGCAGTGTTCGGATCGCGATCCTTGGCCCAGCCGTCCACTTTGAGCAGGAAATCGCGAGTCCATCCGCTCGGCGGCGGTTGGAGCTGCGCTGCCGGGAACCGCAAGCTGAGCTCGTCGCCGGAGCCCATGACTACGAGCCGGTCGTCCACGTCGCCCAGCAGGTTGTCGACGCGGCCGAATCGGGTATAGAGCCCGGGAGTGGGGTTCCAAAAGGAAACCGGAGAAACGCGGTTGTAGAAGAACGTGTCGGGTTGTTGGCGCCGCGGATCAATGCGTGTTTCCGAAAATCCGCGAAAATGCAGATCGGCGAAGTCGAAAGGCGTCGGAACAGGGTTCGGAGCGGTGTCTTGAGAGTCCTCGCTTAAAAAGATTTCGTCCCAATATACGCATAAATTAGTAATAATTCGGATCTTGCGGCTGGCGGAAAGAAATTCCACCGGGACCACGATAGTCTTGGGCTTTCCAGCGGGCATGCCCATATCCGGATTCACGGTTTTCCACTCGCCGCGCGCGTCCTCGACCTGGAGATACGGCATCACCAGGCCTTGCTTCGATTCCTGAGAGGCCCTCCGGAAGGTGCTGCCGTCGGGCCAATCCACCCATCCGTTCAGTACCAGGATGGCTTTTCCGGAGCGAGCAACTCGGCCGAAATCGAGATCGAGCGAATGTAATTCTGCAACTCCGGTCTCCGATCGGCGGAAATTATCGGGATAATGCTCGTCTTTGGCGATCAATTGCTGCAAAACATCGGCGCCGCGATCGTCCCGCGCGGTCCGGGGATAGATCCGGTGCTTGACGCTGAAGAGGCGGAACTCGGGGTACGGCGGACTCTTGAACTTTTCGTTGGTGAAGATCTCGGTGTCCGCAAGATGATCGAGGGCGTACAACTGGACCTGGTCGAGATATGAAACTTCGCTCAACTCTTCGGTCACGTGGATTTCATAGTGGCCGCCGATCGGCTTGAGCGCCGAGCCGCGGATTTGCACGTACTCGGTGTGATCCACCGGGAAGTAGCCGCCCTCGCCATCGCGAGCGCCCAGCGGCGCTACACCCAGGACATCGGTAATGAATTGGAACTCCCGTCCGTCCCAGGTCCAGATCATGGGGCAGGAGCCGGAGAGGCGCTGTGCCTCCGGATAAACATGCGTCTGGTTCGCGGGCTGCCGCACTTCGTTCTGGATCAGCCCGTTGGGCCAAGTGATGCGAACGACGTCGATCGTGGCATGGTCGCCGGCGTCGAACAACAGAGGCACACCGTTGTAAAAGTGGCGGTGGTACAGAGTGCCGGCTTTGATTTCTACCAGCGCATCCTGCGCCAGCTTCAGACTTCGAACGCCCTTCAGCTGAACCCGGATCCAGTGACCCTTTTTGTTGCTTTGGTTGTGCAAAAAATGGCTGCCGTCCGGGTCGATGCGAGCCTGGTCCAGCCGGCCGGTGGCGTCGAAGTCGGCATCCACCTGCAATCGGTTCGGGGGAGGCTGCCCATGATACGGCGTTGTGATGTATCGGCCGCCCAGTAGATCGCGATACAACACCGGCTGACGATCGCGATAGAACACGGCCAAATCGAAAGCCTTGCTGTCGGGATTCACTCGCGTCTTCTCGGCCGAAGTGACTTCGCCTTTGACGAACGGAAAGTCCGCCGTCTGATCCGACCATCCAGCCGCGCCCTGATTGCGCAGGAGGGCGGGCTCGGGGCCGAGCAGCATGAGGTCGAGGTCGTAATCGTGGTCGTAATCGATCCACACGGCGCGATCGAAGCGGCGCGCGGGCAGGCTGGCGTTCTCGCGAACGAATTTGCCGCCCGTGTTGCGATAGAGCAGGGGACCGGCCGGCGTAAGCACACAGAGGTCCATCAGGCCGTCATTATTAAAGTCGCCCGGCGCCACGTCGATTACACCAGACAAACCTTCCAGGCCCGTGCCTGCGGCGAGCGTCTGCCCTTTGAGGAACAAACGGATCCCGCGCGACGACCATACGAGCAGATCAGTTTGGCCGATCCCCGTGGAATCGATGAGCGCCATGCCCGCGGTTGCCGGATCCATCGTCCCATCGAGCCGCGTGTCGGTAAACTTCGGCTCCGCAGCTGGCAGAGCCTCAGCTCGTTCTTGCGGTGGATCGTAGATTTCGGCGTAGTCGCACCACTCCGCGTTTTCGGGGATCACCCAGCTCTTCTGCACATTCTTGAGGCGCTCAAAATCGGCCAGGTAGCGATGCGCCGTCTCGCCATTTCCTTGAAGCCGGTAGAGGTTGTAAAGCTGGAAGCGCGCTGCCGCGAGTTGCGGATCCAGCTCCGCGGCCTTCTCGAATTGAGCGCGAGCTTCCTCGTGCCGGCCCACCTGGTTGTAAAGCGCGCCCAACTGATAGTGGACGATCGGCTCATCGGGCGTTCGAGCCAGCATGCCCTCGAACTGCGCGATGGCCCGCTGCGCGTCGCCTTGATGCTTGTAGTAGATGCCGAGGTTGAACCAGGTGTGGGGGAGCGATGGATCCTGGCGCTGGACTTGCTGGAGGAGTTTTACCGCTTCCTCCTCGCGGCCGGGCACCTTCAGCAACGCGAGCGCGTAGTTCAGTTTGTCGCGCGCTGAATCAGGCGCGATCTGCAGCGCCTGCTGAAACTCCTGGACTGCCTGCTGTTGGGTAGCGGGATTCTCATAATAGGCTTTGCCGAGATTGCGAGCCTGATCGAGCAGTTCCTGATTGCGCGGCTTGGAACAGGCCGCGAAAAAAGCGAACGCGACCATAACAAAGCCAAGGCACAATCGCCGCCCACTCCAGTACATGTTGCGCGACCTATTAAACCGCCTTTTCAACTTCTGTATACTACCAAAGGCCCCTAATATGAAGCCGATGTTTCTGCCCGGGGTGGAGAACAATCCGCAGCCGGGACCCTACGCCGATGCGTTGCGCGCCATGCAGGTTGCGGGCGAATACCCGCAGATCTGGCATATGTTCGCCTTCAAACCGCGCGCCACCGATCATCTGGCGCGTTTTACGCAGGAGATCATGCGCGAGCCGGGGCCCCTCGCTCCGTGGTTTCGGGAGTTGATTGCGGCCTACACCTCGGCGCGCAACGATTGTCCGTTTTGACTGAAGTCGCACGCCGCGGTCGCGGCGGTTTTATTGCAGCAGAGTGCGGAAGGGAAAATCGACGCGGAGGAGTTCATCGCCGGCGTGATTCGCGATTTGGAAACTTCGGGGCTCACAGAAAAAGAAAAGGCGCTTATGCGCTTCGTGGACCGGGTGAATCATTGCTCGCCGAGCATTACTGAGGCCGACATGCAACCCTTGTACGCCGCCGGCTGGGATGATGAGGCTATTTATTATGCGATTACTGTCTGCGCGCTCTTCAATTTCTACAATCGCTGGGTGGATGCCAGTGGCGTGCACGCGCTCTCCGAGGAAGCGCACCGGCAGGGCGGAAAGCGGTCGGCCGCAATCGGCTATGTCCGGAAATAGCGGCGCGCGCTCGCGCGGAGATAAACTGATGAGGAAATGCCCAGACGCTCGTCGGTAATTCAGCGGGAGTCTGCTCCATCAAAAGCAGAAGCTAAACCTGAAGCCAAAACAATTCAGACGGAAACTCAGGCGGTGGAGCGCGGCTACCGCGATCTTGTTCCGTGGCTCGCTCTGTTTGCGGGCAGCGGCTGCGCGGCGCTGATTTACGAGATCGTCTGGTTTCAGCTGTTGCAACTGGTGATCGGCTCTTCGGCCGTATCGCTGGGATTGCTGCTGGCGGCCTACATGGGCGGCTTGTGTCTGGGCAGCGTCGCTTTCGCGAAGCTGGTTTCAACGCGGCAGCATCCGATGCGCGTGTATGCGCTTCTGGAGTTGGGGATCGCGGCATTCGGGATCGTCGCGTTATTTGGCGTGCCCCTGGTCTCGCGGATCTACGTAGCGGGCGCGGGCCAAACCGGTTTGGCGGGACTGATCCTGCGCGGCGCGGTGGCGGCGGTATGCCTGCTGCCGCCTACCCTTTTGATGGGCGCCTCGCTGCCCGCGATTGCGCGCTGGGTGGAAACAACGCCTCGAGGAGTTTCCTGGCTGGGGCTGCTCTATAGCGCGAATATTGCGGGGGCGGTGACGGGCTGCGTCCTGGCCGGGTTCTACCTGCTGCGCGTTCACGACATGGCATTCGCGACCTATACGGCCGCGGCGATCAACGTCGGAGTGGCGTTGCTCGCACTGGCCATGGCGCGTAAAGCCGGGCGCGGTCCGGATCCGGATCGCAAGGAACCCGACGCGAAGGTGAGGCGCGCTCCGGGGGCACGGTTCGTCTACGCAGCGATCGCGTTTTCCGGGTTGACCGCTCTGGGCGCCGAAGTGGTCTGGACGCG
>Ga0335074_10005767_pt1 | contig 17150 bp, 12 predicted proteins | sample Lox_Sample_23_FD_206715 | JGI IMG/M metagenome (GOLD analysis project Ga0335074, IMG submission 206715) | Soil microbial communities from Loxahatchee National Wildlife Refuge, Florida, United States - Lox_Sample_2.3 | ecosystem: Environmental > Terrestrial > Soil > Wetlands | place: USA... | reverse complement strand
GGTGGACTGGCCGGTTGTCTCGAAGCGCAGTTCATCGCCGGGCACGCGGCGCACCACATCGCTCGCCTGTCCCGACGAGGCGACCAGCGCGGGCATCGGGTAGTTGTGGCGGTCATCCCACGGTCCGTTGGGGCCGTAGATGCGGTTCTCACTCAGCCCCTCGCGGCCCATCTCCGCGGCCAGCACCAGGGGGCCGTACATCACTGCCTGGACCGTGGAATCATCGGGCGTAACCGAGACGTGGAGTGACATCGGCAGGCTGATCTCAATCGTGTCGCCGTCGTGCCACGTACGGTCGATCTCGGCGTAGGTTTCGGGTTTGGCGTCGACACGATGCTTCTTTCCGTTGACGCGGAACGCAACGTCCTTCGTCGCCCAGTAAGGAACGCGGACCCGGAGCCCCAGCCGAGCGGGCTGCTGCGCTTTGATCGTAAGCTTCGCCGTCTCTTCGAGCGGGAAGTTCGTCTCCTGCACAACCGATATGCCCTTCTCGGGCCAGGTCAACTCCGAACCGGCAAAGAGATTGACGTAGAGATTGCGGTCATCGTGAAAATAGATTGAATCGTTGACTTTGGAATACTCTTCCACGCCGGTCCCGGTGCAACACCAGAACGAGTCGAAGGGCGTGCCAAAGGTCTTCCAGTATCCCGGCTTCAGCGAAACGTAATACATCAGCATGCCCTTCGGGTCCTGCGTGCCGATGCGCACGTTGTACATGAGCCGCTCGTAGTAGTCGAAGATGCGCGGGTCGCCGGTCCAGCCATAAATGTGGCGGGCGAGCTTCATCATGTTGTAGCTGCAACAACATTCTTCGGCCGCAGGACCCAGTTGCGAGGCGATGGCGTCCGGCGCATGCCAGAACTCGCCGTTGCTGGTGCCGCCGGTACAGTAGATGTGGTGCTGCGTGACGATGCGGTAGAAGTTATCCGCGACCTGCCGGTACTGCTGGTCATTGGCAACTTCATAGCCGCGCGCGGCTCCGATGATCTTGGGGATATTGGTGTTCGTGTGGTTGTGATCGAGGTCGTCGACGTCTGCCGCCAGCGGATCGAGCATTTTGTGGTGATAGAAGCGGAAGCCGAGATCGCGATACTTCTGCTCGCCGGTTACGGAATAAAGGTTGAACGAGACTTCGGCCATGCCTCCCTGCTCGACCAGCAGCATGCGCTGCCACTGATCGTCGGGAATGTCTTTCGTATAGTTGATCGCCCAGTCGGCCATCCCCTTGCAGGTCTGAAGAGCCTGCTGGTTTCCCGCGTGAACGTACATATCGAGGTGGCCGGCCATGATCTTGTGGTAGGTGTAAAAGGGCGCCCAGACTTTCTGGAAATTGCGGAGGCGGTCGTAAAATGTCGCGGGATAAGCGCCAAGATAGCCGTCGGTCTGCTGGCATTTGGCCAGATCGGCAACCAGGTCGTCGCCCTTCGCCTTGATCTTGTCGTCGCCCGTCGAGGCGTACATCAGAGCGCAGGCGGAAAGATAGTGCCCACCGGCGAAGTGGCCGCGCAGTTCGCAGTCCGGAGCTTCCCATCCGCCGAGCGGCTCGGCCGTGGAAGGCACGCCGGCGGTCACGCGAAACATGTGCGCCAGGCGATCGTTGGGCACGAGGAATAGATAGTCGCGGTTAATCTCCAGCGCATTCTTCAGCAGGCCGTCGCGCATACGGACCTGCGTCATCGGAAAGTTCTGCCATGTCCACAGGACCTTCTCGTAGCCGGTGTGGTTGGCGCTGACCGGGATGTCGTCAACCGCGGTCTGCGCGCGCATGGACCGGGGAAGCATCATGACCCCTCCGGCGGCAGCGGCGGATGATACGAATTGTCTGCGGGAAAGGGATCGATGACGCTTCATACTGTATCTCCTGGTAGTTCTTCCTGTTGGACTGAAACGCGTGGCGCTACGATAGCCGTCACGGCTGGCTGGGGCGATGGTTGTCTGCTTTAAGAATAATTTCGGTGGCTGTGGTGTGGAGCGGAACGGCGTACGCGCCTCGAACAATTGTGTAGTGCTTATCCGGTTCGAAATGACCGACGCCGGGAATCGTGGCTGGCTGCGCGATGCGCAACAGCGCCTGCTGGGTGTAGGCGTCGGCGGGGTCGAGAACGAGATGAACGGTCTGCGAATGTGGATCGAAGCTCACCTCGCGGAACTTGCCGGCGTCGAGGGTGAGCCACAGACCGTAAGGGGCAAGATAGATTCTCATCCGGAAAGAGTCGAGTGGCGTGACGCGGATCGTCTGAGTGCCCTCGGTAAGGTTCCCGCCGAAAACAAGCCAGCCGAAGTCGGAACTGTGGGTGACGTAGGTGGCAGTGTCGAAAGCATGGCCGAAAAAATTGGGCCCGTAGTCGCCGGAATACGGATCGAAGGCCAGCATGTCAGGAAATGCATGGAACGCCGCCGAGGCGAAACCGTCCTGATCGATGTTGGTCAGTGGCCCCATGGTGCCCCCGTAGCCGACGCGCAGCAAATACAAATCATCGGGGTGTTCGCGATAGGCGGCCAGAAGCGGGATGGCGTTGATGCCGGAACCATAGTGATGGAGCTGACGTTCGAGGCGGGGGATCTTGCCGCCGAAGAGGAAATCCCAGTAGCGGCGCGCGCTGCCGTTATAACCCCACGACGGAATGGACGGATCATAACCAAGGATGGCATCGAGCGTAACCTGGGCCTTCTGATCGAAACCGAAATACTTCGTCCAGGCGTAGACCTCTTCCTGGCCGGTGGAATCCCAGGGCATTTCACTGCCAAACGGGTAAGGCTCCGCGTTCCAGTGTTCGGCGCGATTGCGCATCGCCGCTTCCACCGTGCTCGCCTCTTCAGTCATGCCCTCGCGCTGCAGGTCCTCAAGGATACAGACGAATACGTCGCCTTCCATCTGTCCGAACTGCGTGTAGTACGGCGCGAACTTCATCATCGCCATGGTGGTCTGGTACGCGTGGTCCAGATACCACTGCCACGGATGATTCGTTACCAGCCCCTCATGGTCCCGGGCCAGACGATAAAGCACCCAGTACGCAGCGGCCACGTGCGGATAGTTGAACGAGCGATCGACCGCCTCCGATTGCTCTTTGTTCCAGCTCGTCCATGATTTCCAGTAGTACTGGCTGCTGTAGAAATCGGGCGGGAACTGGTCCGGCTGATAATAGAAGAGGCTCTTGCGGACGCCGTATCGGTGGGGGCCGCTGCTGTATTGAATCCCTCCCCAGAGCACGTGATCGACGAATTGTTCGTACTTGTCGATCTCCTGCTTGTCGGGCTGGCCGAACTGCTTCATCGCCGCGGCCAGCCAGGAACCAGCTCCGGCTTCGTCGCTGAGGCCGGCGATCCAGACGCGACCCTCCTGGGTCACCTGCTTGTTTGCCTGTCGATCGTAGGTGATCACCGAGGGGCTGCGGTGGAAGGGATCGTTCGGTTGGTCGAACCACTGCTGCGTGGTTAAGAAATGCCCGAGATCGGCAACCGCCTGCTGTTCGGGCTTGATGACGAAATAACTGATGGTTTGGAGAGCGCCATCCTTATAGGTGATCGAGACGCGCGCGCGTCCCCAGGTGACCCCCTGCAGTTCGTAACGCTTCCACCCGGATGCGGTCGGGGGCTGCGACGTGATGGTGATGGCTCCCGGGGGATCGACTGAAATGGATTGGACCGGCTGTGGAGAACGCAGGAAGAGCTGCGCGCGGATGTCCTGCGGCAGAACGTAGCCGGGAATGCCCACCGCCACGGGACGCAGATGGGAGAGCAGCGTCTGCTGGATCTCCGGGATGGAAGGCGCCAGCAGGAAGATCAGCCCGAAGCTGCGCGACTCGCCCGGCTGCAGCGTGATGGTCGTCGCCTCGTTCCACGGCTGAGCGTGCTTCCATTCGTTCTCCTGGTAGGCGCCGCTCGCGACCATCCACTCGTAAAAGCCCTCGAAGGTAAGCCCGCGCGGCGTGCGGTCATTGAAGATGGGAAACGTGCCGTCGTGCTCGCGATGGTTCAGGATCGGGTTCCAGGCTTCGAAGGGCGTGCGGCGCTCCGGAACGATGACCAGCGCCGGACCGTGGCCGCTGAGACGTGTCACCTGGACGTAACCCGCGTCCTCGCCGATGTAAGGATCGTCGAAACTGCAAAGCTCATGGGCCTGGGCCAGCGTGCGATCCGTCAAAATATTGTTGAAGATCAGCGGTATTCCGAGCGAGCCAATGGTGACCGGCTGCGACGATTTGTTTTTCAGGATAAAGTGCAGCGCCAGATTCTCGCCGTCGATCCTCCACGTACGCACGATGTCCAGCGGAATCTCTGCCGGCAGCGTGGGCGCCAGATCAGCGGACGCCAGTTCGTCGCCATGGATCGGGAGCGGCGTTACGGGCTGCCGCTGATAGGCCGTCGAGTAACTCTGCCATGATCCGCTGTCGCCGGTGCGGAGGCGCAGATCGATATCGCCGAGATGGTAGTAGCCGTTGGTGGATCGCTGCACGAGCAGGTCGCCGGGCGTGAAATCGAAGCCATCGGCGCTTTTCGGTTTCAGCGCTGCGACGGTCTGCGAAGAGCGGACCAGATCGAGATCGAAGGAGAGGGTATGGAGATGCTCGATGCCCTCCTGCAGCATCGGTCCGGGCTGAGCAGGCTTCTGCTCGCGCTGCGCCGCGGCACGCATCCCCATCAGGAAAATTGCCGCGGCGGCGAGCAGAGCCAGCGAGCCGCACCGCAACGCGATCCATCGACGCGATCCAGCATTGCCCTGGGAACCCAGGGGCCGCACTCCTGCAGAGGAACCGCGCCCCCAAGGGTAACTCGCCGGCGACGTAAATGTTTTCAACCTGCCCTCCGAGGGCGTTCCTGTTTTCAGGCAGCTCAAGGAAACGTTTTGCAGCCGCCGGCCCACCGAAGTGCTCGTGCGGAGAGCAATAAAAGATTGACAGCAGCATACACGAATGGATACATTTTTGAACACCTCGGGGATTGAGAGCGGAGCAGCAGCGAAAACGTATACCAATACGGTAATCGCTTTGCCCAATGCCTCAGGCCCAGATCCCTCCAGGGCAGCCTGGCAACAAAAATCGAGAGGATCGTCCCATGATGTTTGAAACTTTGGCCAGAAGGACAGCAGGAGCAATCATCGGCGTGTCGTTGCTCGCGGTGATGGCTATACCTCAGCTTGCAACCGCCCAGAATCTATCCACAGGGTCGCTCAATGTGACGGTTCGCGACCAGGCCGGCGCCGTAATCAACGGCGCGAGTCTCGTCCTGAAAGATCTGGAGACGAACGACCTGCACAAAGCCGCCACAGCGGGAGCCGGAACGGCGGTCATTCCCTTTCTGAACCCCGCGCGTTACAGCCTCACCATCTCCATGCCGGGATTCACCACGAATCTATACCCCTCGGTCACGATTCAGTCGAACCAGGTGACGGACGTCGATGTCGTGCTGCAGGTGGGCTCAGCCACGCAGACGGTCACCGTTTCCGGTAACGCCACGCCGCTCCTGGACACCACCGACAACACCGTGGCGACCACCGTGGACCTGAAGGAAGTCGATGATCTGCCGGTCTTTGCCCGCGATGCGTTCCCGCTGGCGTTTCTGGTGCCTGGAGCCGTAGGCAACGACATCAACAACCTCCCCGGCGGCGCCGTGGATGTTAGCGCGAACGGTTTCTCCACGATGACTAATCGCAACAAGAGCTCGGGATTTGACTACGACGGGTCATCCATCACAAACCGTCTCGAAGATGTCCAGGAGATGACCGTTCAGACCGATCAGCTGGATGCCAGCCACGGCGGCACTTCAACCATGGACATCGGATTCGTGACCAAGCGCGGGACGAACCAGTATCACGGGCTGTTGTTTGAGGACTATCGCAACGACGCGATGAACGCGAACAGCTGGTACAACAACTTCGTGGGTTTGCCTCGCGGAAAAGAGATCATCAACGATTTTGGCGGCAGTGTCGGCGGACCCATTCTCAAAGACAAGCTGTTCTTTTTTGCCAGTCTGGCCAATTTTCGTGAGCCGCAGAAATTCACCGTCACCACGACTGTGGGTACGGCACAGGCTCTTGCCGGCATCTATACCGTCCCCGGCACCTCGCAGACGGATAACGTACTGCAAGCGGGCGCCAGCGCTGGTTGCTCCACCTGCACGGCGACCATCAATCCTCTGATCGCCCAGGACCTGGCCAATATCGAATCGACCTACAAGCTTTCCGGCGTCGTGTTTTCGCCGCTGGATGTGAACCACCTGAACGAGAGCTTTCTCAACAAAGCGTATTACGTGGATAAGTTCCCCACCCTGCGCCTCGACTACAACCTGACGCAGAATTTCCGTCTCACCGGCTCGGTGAACGAGTCGAACTTTTACAACACCAATCAGGGCGGCCCTCCGTTCCCCGGTCCCCTCTATTCCAATCAGGCCTACAGCAATTTCGAGCGGAATTATCAGGCCGTCACTGGGTTTGACTGGAACCTGAAGCCAAACCTGGTCAACGCATTTCGCGTTGGCTACCTGTACACCGAGTTCACCTATAACTCGCAGGGCCTCGATACGCCCACTCCGGCCATGGTGCAGCAGGGCGACCTGGCCTTCGGCTTTGGCCTGAACAGCGGTGTGAACGGATTCAACTCGCTCAAGGGCGGATCGCTCTACCCCGTCCTTGCCATTAAAGACGATTCCACCTGGCAGCACGGGCGGCACACCGTCGAGTTCGGCGTCGAGAGTTCCACCGAGATCGATCACTACTACAACAACCAGTTTGTCCCCTACATCGGCGTCAACTACATCGCCTCAGGGGACCCCGTCACCAGCGCGCTGGTCAATTCTTTGCCCGCAGATGCTCCGGCATCCTCGGTAGGAGACGTTGAGGGTCTGTATGCGACGCTGAACGGCCGCATGACGTATTACAGCCTTGGAGAGTTCGTAAATTATCAGAATAAGCAGTTTCAGCCCGGGATCTCCTTCAACCTCCACGAACGGCTGAATCAGACGGCCCTCTTCGCCGAGGACTCGTGGCGAATCATGCCGACCCTGACGCTGAATTACGGCCTTCGCTGGGACTTCACGGGCGCCTCGAAGGACGAGACCGGGTTCTACACTCATCCGACGATTGCCGATTTGTGGGGACCCACGCCGGTGGGTGCGGTCTTTCAGCCGGGCAATCTGGGCGGCGTTCAGAACCCCGAAGAAGGTCCCGCCTCAGAAGCATATTCTCCCACCTACATTCATCCGGAGCCGAACGTGGGCGTGGCGTGGAATCCACGTGGAACCGGGAGCTCCTGGTTTGATCACTTCACCGGCAACGGGAAGACGGTGTTCCGTATCGGCTACGCCTTTAAGAACTACACCGAAGGCGCCCAGAACTTCTGGAACTTCGGCTCGAACAATGGCGCCAACTTCAACACCTACTTTTATGCCAATCCAGTTGCCCCGAGCACGACCCCGCCAGGAACCGGTTTCTACAATGCGGGCTCTCTGATTCTGGGCAGCGGCTCGCTGCCGTCCCTGGCATCGACGTCTCCCAATCCTTTCAACCCGATCATTACCGAGGCCAGCCAGGGCTTCAGCGGTACCTCCTATCTCACCTTCGATCCGCACATCAAACAGCCGTATGTCGAATCCTGGGATGTGGGCATCCAGCGCCAGCTTTCTCCCAACAACGTGCTGGAAGTGCGCTATGTCGGCAACGTCTCCAGAGAGCAATGGCTGGGCGTGAATTACAACGAAGTCAACATTTTCGAAAACGGGTTTCTGACCAACTTTAAAGCTGCTCAGGCGAACCTGGCTGCCAATGGTGGCACGAGCTTCCAGGGTCCGAACCCTACGCCGCTCTTCGATCAGGCCTTCGCGGCGACCGGCGCCTCCGGCAACTACACCAACGGACAGTTCATCACCTGGCTGCAGCAGGGGCAGGCCGGCGCTCTTGCGAACGCTCTGGCAAGCAATCCGAGCTATCTCTGCTCCATGATCAATGCGGCCAGTTTTAGCCCCTGCGTGAACGCCGGCGCCACCGGAACCGGCAGCTTTCCCATCAACGTATTCCAGGAGAATCCGTACGCCGCCGGAGCGGGCATCTTCGAGATGACCAACCAGGGCTACTCCAATTACAACGCTTTGCAGGTTGACTTCCGGCAACACCTGACTCACGGAATGCAGTTTGATGCCAACTACACCTACGCCCACTCGCTCGACAACAACGTCCAGGGCAGCACGGCGCCTGGATTCTACGGAGGCGGCGGGAACCTGGGCTATGTTGCAGGCGGAGCCGCCAGCGCCCCTGGGTACTACACGCTGCGGGATACGCACCTGAATTACCTCCCCAGCTCGTACGACATCCGCCACGTGGTGCACATCAGCGGCATCTACGATCTGCCGTTCGGCCAGGATCAAATGTTCTTCAATCAGAATAGGATTGCGAACGCGATCATTGGAGGCTGGACGCTGGGAACCATCATCGACTGGCAGGCCGGCGATCCGCATATTTTCTATGGCGGAACGGAGCCTTTCAATACGAACGATGGGGGTGTAACGCTGAGCGGTGTGTCGGTCTCACAGCTGCAGGGTGAGATTGGAATCCGGCCCGGCCCCACAGGATCGCCGTGGAAGACGCTTTTCGATCCAAAATACATCGGCTCTTCGGGACAGGCGAACACTGCGTTCATCAGTCCAAATTTCACCCCTGGGACTATCGGCACGATCATGGTGCTGCGCGATCCGAAATGGATCGATACCGATCTGTCGGTCACCAAGCTGATACCGATCCACGAGAGCCTGAACTTCACGCTGCAGGCTGAGTTCCCCAACGTCTTCAACCATGTGGCCTGGGCGGGGATGGACACGGGGGTGCAGGACACTACCTTCGGGACTACCAACGCGACGGCCAATAATCCGAGAAACATCGAGCTTCGCGGAAACTTCCAGTTCTGATTCCGCTCACCGGCGCAGGCGTCGTTCTCCTGGAGCGATGCCTGCGCGGGCTCCTCATCGCTGCTCGCTACACGCAATCCCCGGCTGCCTATACCCTAGGAACATGAACGTCGCCATCCTGGGATTCGGCACCGTGGGCAGCTCTGTCGCCCGCATTCTCTGCGACCTCCAGCCGGAAGGTATCCATCTCACGCACATCTTTAACCGCGATATCGCCCGCAAGATCGCTGACTGGGTCCCCTCCAATGTGATTTGGACCGAAAGCTTCGATGAGATCCTCCGCTCCGATGCGGACGTAATCGTCGAGCTCGTCGGCGGCCTCGATCCCGCCGGAACCTGGGTCCGCCGCACCCTGCAAGCGGGCAGGTCCGCCGTGACCGGCAATAAGAAACTGATTGCGGCGCACGGCATCGAGCTGGACGATCTGGCTCGGGCAAAGGGCGCGCAGCTGCTCTACGGCGCGGCCGTCGCCGGAGGCATACCCGTCATCCCCGGCCTGCGCCAGGGACTCGCCGGCGATCGGATCACACGCATCGAGGGCATTCTGAACGGCACCTGCAACTACATTCTCAGCCGCATGGAGGATGGCGCGGCCTTTGCCGAGGTTTTGAAGGATGCGCAGAAGCTCGGCTACGCCGAGGCCGATCCCACCGAAGATGTTGACGGTTACGACGCGCGCGCGAAACTGGTGATTCTCTCGCGCATTGCGCTGCACGCCGGCATCGACGCTGAATCCGTAGCTACGCGCTCCATCACCCGGGTGGACGCCGTCGACCTCGGGTACGCCCGCGATCTGGGATGCACCATCCGCCAGATCGCCAAGGCAGAACTGCACGCGGATGGGGTTTCTGCCGCGGTCGGCCCCATGCTCGTTCCGGTTCGTTCCCCGCTCGCCTGGTCACGAGGAACCGAGAATATGGTGCTCGTTAGCGGTCAATACGGCGGCGACGTGGTCTTCTCCGGCCACGGCGCGGGCGGCCATCCCACCGCAGTGGCGGTCGTCTCGGATCTCATCGCGCTGGCGCATGGCTCGCGGCCCGTGGATCTGGCGAGCCGGGCGGCACCGGTCAGCGGCGAGTTCCAGCTTCGACATTACGTGCGCTTCGTCGTGAAGGATACGCCAGGAATCGTTGCGGAGATTGCGGGAGCACTGGCCGCGGAAAAGATCAACATTGACGCGCTCTTCCAGCGCCCGGGCTACCAGAAAGAGCATCTGCCCTTCGTGGTCACCGTCGAAGCCTGCGCTGCTTCGTCGCTGCGCCGCGCGCTCGATCGCATCGCCCACGCCAGCTGGCTGACCCAGCCACCGCTCGATTTGCCCATGCTCGGAGAGTGAACGACCGATGTTCGCCACTATTACCTCCGGGCTCACCACCCTGCTTACGCTTGCAGGGCTTGGGTACTACGTGGTTGCGCTGCTGAGCGCCCGAGCGTTTTTGCGCCGCAAGCACTTCCCAGCCGGATTCGCCCCAAGAGTCAGCATCCTCAAACCTCTGCGCGGCGTCGACCCAGGCATGCTGGAAGCCTTCGCCAGCCACTGCCGTCAGGACTATTCGAGCGAGTATGAAATTCTCTTTGGGGTTGCAGACATCGATGATCCCGCCGTTGCGCTGGTCCGGCAACTCCAGGCGGACTTCCCTGCGCAGAGCATTCGCCTCATCGTTTGTCCTGAAGATCTCGGCGCTAACGGCAAAGTCAGCTGTCTCGCGCAGCTTCTGCCGCGTGCGCAATATGACTATCTGATCGTGAACGACAGCGACATCCATGTGAGCCCGCGCTACCTGGCAAACGTCCTGTCCCCGTTTACGCCTGTCCCGGACCAACGGCCGGTCGGGCTGGTCACCGCGCTCTATCGCGGCCGCGCGCACGGCACGATCGGATCGAAACTGGAAGCCCTGGGTATTTCCACCGACTTTGCGCCTGCCGTGCTCACGTCACGTTTCCTGGAGCGAGGTTTGGCCTTCGGTCTTGGTTCTACGCTCGCCGTCTCTCGGCATGCGCTCAACGCGATCGGTGGTTTCGCCCCTCTCGCCGATTACCTTGCCGATGACTACCAGATGGGCGCGCGCATCCACCGCGCAGGATTTCGCATCGAGCTGGCCGATGAGATCGTGGAGACTTCAGTTCCGGCCTACCGCTTTGCCGATTTTGTCCAGCACCAGTTGCGCTGGATGCGCACCATGCGCGAGTCACGCCGCGCGGGCTATGCCGGCATGATTTTCTCGTATGGCCTGGCCCTGGCGTCCCTCAACCTGATCGCCACAGGCTTCAGCCTGCCGGCACTCGCGCTCTTCAGCATGGCGCTGCTGTTACGAGTGGCGCTGGCTCTCGGTGCCGGCGTCACGCTTCTCGGCGACGACCAGGTACTGCGCGATCTTTGGCTTCTGCTGCCGCGCGATCTGGTCGCGCTCGCCCTGTGGGCGTGGTGCTACGCCTCCAACACGGTCACCTGGCGCGGGGCGCGGATGGTCATTCGCGAGGGGAAGATTATCCGACCCGAACCGGAAGCAATCTCCGCCTCGGGAACTCCGGTGGTCAAAGGAAGGTGACTCAGTGCGACGGCGGAACGTACTCCTTCGGGAGCGCCGCGCCTTCGCCGAAGAAGAACTGGTCCATTTGTTCAACCAGAAACTCCTGCGCCTGTGGCGTCCAGGGCTGCAGCCGGTACTCGTTCAACAGCATCTTTTGGCGCTCGATCCACTCCTGCCAGGCCTTTTTCGAGACGTTGTTGTAGACCTTATGGCCAAAGTCGCTGTCAAATGGAGGCTCATCGAGGCCCTCCATCTCCTGTTTAAAGCGGCTGCAAAAAACCATGTGCGGCATCGTGATCAGTCTCTGCTGTTATTGTAACCGGGCATGCACACCGTTGTTGTGCACGGTTCGGGGCCCGCGTCCGGGGCAACCCCACCGAACTGTTTGGGATTCGGACCACAAAGGGAAACACTTCGACGCGCCGCTGGCAGGCGCGCCCCGCGAAAGGATAGATAGAATCTCTGCCTATGGGAGTCATTGGCTTGCCCTCAGCACCCCGCGGGGGTGCTACCGCATGAGGAAATCATTTCTGCCCGGCCGTTTGTTGTGCGCCGTTCTGCCTGTTACTGCACTGTTCGTCACAGCCGCTCCACGGGTCGCCTGCGCGCAGTCCGCCGAGCAGATCGTCCGCAAGGTAGTTGGAAACGAGCTGTACTACGGCTACCACGACCACAGCAGCTGGATGTTCCTCGATACCTATAAGTCTCCGACGAAAAACCAGGTGAAGCTGGTGATCCAGACGTCGCAGGGCAATCTCTCCGAAATCACTGAGAATTACGGCCGTCCGCCCAGCGCGCAGGAGCACCAGGCGGACCTGAACCACATGCAGCAGATCGTCAACAGTCCGTCGATGCGCGCGCAGCAGCGGCGCAGCGAAGAGCACGACGACCAGCAGGCAGCGAATCTGCTCAAAATACTTCCTGATGCCTTCGTCTGGCAGATTGACAGCCGCCAGAACGGACAGATCAGGCTCTCCTATCATCCCAACTCAAATTACTCGCCGCCGAGTATGAGCGCCAGGGTATTCGCCGCGATGTCCGGAACGATGGTTGTGGATGAAGATCAGATGCGGCTTGCAGATCTGTTTGGCCGTCTGACGCATTCGGTCGAATTTGGGTGGGGACTGCTGGGCCACATCGATGCCGGGGGAACGTTTCAGGTCATACGGTCGCAGATCGCCCCCTATGAGTGGCAGATCACGCAAACGCATGTCCATATCTCCGGGCATGCGCTGTTTTTCAAGAATATCGGCGATCAGGAGGACGAGGTGACGAGCGACTACCATCGCGTGCCGGCTGACGTGGACCTCGCGAAGGCCGAAGAGATGCTGCGGGATGGCCAGGTGGCCCGCGAGTTGGGTCTCAGCACCGATCTGCCGTAATGAAAAGCTGCCCGGAGTTTGCGCCTCTGGCGCCTCAGTGCAGGCCCAGCCGCCACGCGGTGTAACTGAGTATCTCGTGCGTCAACCGCTTGGCGCGAATCCCCAGTGGAATGCCCCGACCGGGCGGGCGCGGCGAGGTGAACACCTGCAGGCCATCGTGCTCGCAGATGGCGTGAATGCGGAAGAGGTGGGTTCCGTCGCTGACCGCGATGATGCGTTGCAAACCGTTCTCGTGGGCGATCACGGTCAGCCGCTCGGCTGACTGTTCGGTGTCGTCGCTCTCGGTCTCCGCGATGATCGCGTTCTCGGGCACGCCGTGAGCCATCAGGTAATCAGCGCCCACATCGCCCTCTGAATGCTGGGCGTCGGCTTCATAGCCTCCTCCAAGCGTGATCACCAGTGGAGCCAGACCGCGCTGATAGAGATTCAGCGCATGATCCAGACGGGCGCGCAGGACAGGAGAGGGCCGGCCATCGTACTCCGCGGCGCCGAAGACCGCGATGGCGTCGGCGGGCCGCGCGTTATCGCGATTCGCGTAATAGCGGATCTGCCCATAGACCCACAGCGTCCAGCCGCCGGCACAGAGGAGCACGGCGATCGCGGTCCACAACAGGAAACGGCCGCGATGCGCGACGCGCCTGGTGCGCGCCTGCCTCAGGTTGGTGTCAGGAACAATCATCGCTGCTGCAAAGCGAGCGCAATGGCGTGCGTGGGAATCGCGCCTTCGCGTAAAATCTGCCAGTTCCCGTCGCCCGTCGAGAGGTCGACGATGGTAGTCGGTACGCTGCGGCCTGTCGGGCCTCCATCGACAATGAGAGGGATGCGCTCGCCAATCTGATCGCGCACGCAGGCCGCGTAGGTACAGTCGGGGAGCCCCGCCAGGTTGGCCGATGTTGCCGTAATGGGCATGCCCAGCGCTTCCACAACGGCGCGCGGAATTGCGGAGTCGGGCACGCGCAGGGCAACATTGCCGGTATTGGCGGTGCTGCGCAGCGGCAGCCGGGAGCTGGCTTTCACGATGACCGTAAGCGGCCCGGGCCAGAAGCGCTCTGCCAACAGATCGAAGCAGGTCCCGATCTCGCGGGCCAGCTGGTATGCCTGCATGAGATTTGCGATCAGCAGCGAAAGCGGCTTGTGCTTCAGGCGTGATTTGATTTCGTAAATACTCTCGACTGCCCGGAGATTCACCGGGTCGACCGCCAATCCGTAAAAGGTATCGGTCGGCAGGCCGACGACTTTGCCGCCGCGGATACACGACGCGACATATTGGATCCGGTCCGGCTCTGGCTCATCCGGATGAATCCGCAGAATCTCGGCAGACAAGGCCTCTCCCGTCGAGGAACGTCTTGGCTCAGCGATGCCTGTGAAGGACATCCGGTTCGGCGGCCGCATGGCCCTGGGGGTTTAGAATCCCCCCATGCCGACGGTTTCGGATCGCTCGCGCCTCATCAGCATTGTACAGAGTCGCCAGAATGCACGGGTACGGGAATTGCGCGCCGCCTTTGCCCGGACCGGCCGGGACGTTTCGGAAGTAATCGGCCTCGAGGGCGAACACCTGCTGGCCGAAGCGCTGCGGAGCGGGCTCAACCTGCGGAGCGTCTTTCTCCGCATCGATGCCGATCGGCGGGACAGCAGCCTGCGGATGCTGGAACGGCTGGCTATCCCGACCCCGGTTCCGATCGTCTCGCTGAACTCCGCGGTGTTTGCCAGCGCCGTCGACACGGAATCCCCCCAGGGAATCGCCGCACTGGTCGAGACCCCACGCTTCTCGCTGGCTGAGGCTGTGGCCGGAACGCGTCCCCTGGTGCTAATCGCAGCCGGCCTGCAGGATCCCGGAAATCTTGGCACCCTTGTCCGCTCGGCCGAGGCCTTCGGCGCAACCGGTGTCCTCGCTCTGCCTGGAACAGTCAGTGTCTGGAACGCCAAGACTCTGCGCGCCTCGGCCGGATCCGCGTTCCGGGTTCCGGTGATCTATGAGCGGGCGGCGGCGGCCTTTGAGGCGCTCGCGGAACGGAGCATTCCGGTTTATGCGGCAGTCCCAGCCGGGGCGGGTGAGGGTGCTATTCCCTGTTCCAGCACCGATCTTGCTGCTCCGGCGGCCATCCTGATCGGGAATGAAGGCAGCGGATTGTCGCCAGAGATGCTGGAGCGAGCCACGGCACGCATCACCATCCCTACGCCTGGCCCCACGGAGTCGCTCAATGCCAGTATCGCCGCCAGCATCCTGCTTTACGAGGCGGCGCGGCAGCGGAGCCGGTCATGAGCCTCTTTAATCCCGCTCCCGAGTGTAAATCGGCGGCCGTCTCCGCGCCACTGGCCGAGCGCATGCGGCCCCGCTCGCTCGATGAGTTTCTGGGGCAGGAACATCTGCTCGGCACCGGCAAGCCGCTGCGCGTCCAGATCGAGCGCGACGACGCATCTTCGATGATTTTCTGGGGCCCCCCTGGAGTGGGCAAGACCACGCTCGCCAAAATCATCGCCGAGACGACGCGGGCGACGTTTATTGAGTTCTCCGCGGTGCTCGCCGGGATCAAGGAAATCAAGCAGGTGATGGCTGACGCGGAGAAGGCCGCCACCTGGGGCACACGCACGATCCTGTTCATCGATGAGATTCACCGCTTCAACAAAGCACAACAGGACGCATTTTTGCCATGGGTCGAACGCGGATCGATCCGGCTGATTGGAGCGACTACCGAAAACCCCTCGTTTGAAATCAACTCGGCGCTGCTTTCCCGCTGCCGCGTGTACACGCTCCAGCAACTGACAGACGCGCAAATCCTGACTCTGCTGCAGCGAGCGCTCTCGGATACAGGACGCGGCCTGGGAGCGCAGCACTTGTCCGCAGCTGAGGGAGCGCTCGAACTGCTGGCATCGTATGCCTCGGGGGATGCACGCAACGCGCTGAATGCCCTGGAAATAGCGGCGAAACTGGCCGCAGATGCGAAATCCGGCACGATTACGCGGGAGATTGTCACCGAGGCGCTGCAGCAGCGCGTCCTGATGTACGACAAGCAGGGCGAAGAGCATTACAACCTCATCTCTGCACTGCACAAGTCAGTACGCAATTCGGATCCGGACGCTGCGCTGTACTGGCTGGGACGGATGCTCCAGGCCGGTGAAGATCCGCTGTATGTCGCGCGCCGCGTGGTTCGGATGGCGGTGGAGGATATTGGCCTGGCGGCGCCGGAAGCCCTCAATCTGACCCTGTCCGCCCGGGATATGGTGGATTTCCTCGGCTCGCCCGAAGGCGATCTGGCTTTGGCGGAGGCCGTGGTGTATCTGGCTCTGGCACCCAAGTCCAACGCGGTCTATACGGCGTATGCCGAGGCGCTCGCCGACATCGAGAGCACGCGCCAGGAACCGGTCCCGCTGCATCTGAGGAACGCCCCTACCAGACTCATGAAGGCGCTGGACTACGGCAAGGGTTACCAGTACGCCCACGACGTGGAGGGTAAGGTCGCGGACATGGAGTGCCTGCCCGAATCGCTGGCGGGGCGCCGATACTACCATCCCACCCAGGAGGGTCGGGAGAAGATGCTGACTCAGAGGCTGGAGGAGATTCGCCGCACTCGGGAGTCCAAGCGCGGTTCCAGGTGAGGCGCGGGCTGCCTGCGACCCCCGGCATCCACCCTGCCGGGACACTGTCCAGGAACCACTCATGTGCTATATTCCGAAAGAGTTCCAATGATTTTTTCCCGCGAGTACGTTGGCTACCTGGCGCGCCACACGGTCAAGCATCTCATCGACGCCAAAATGATCCAGACGGCGAAGCAGCCGGTGGTGGAAGAACGTGTCTACAACGGTCTGCTGGAAGAGCTTTCCCTTGAGGACCGGATCAACGAGGAAGTGCGCGTCATCCTGGATGCGTACCAGGAAGAGATGCGGCGAACCGGAGCAAGCTATTCCGAGATGTTCAAGAAGGTCAAGACCGAACTGGCGCGGAAATACAAGGCGGTGCTGTGAGGATTTCCCGCGACAAGCTGAACAAACTCGCCCACGTGGTTGCTGACACTTTGGCGGAAACGCCGGAATGCGACTTTCTGGAAGACCGCAACACCATCCGCCAGGAAGCCCGCAAGGCACTCGAACACCTGCTTCTGGAGGAAATGCGCATCGATCAGGCCGCCCGGCAGAAAATCGAATCCCAGCGCCGCATTATCCCTGAGGGCAGCCAGGAGTGGGACATCCTCTACCGGAAGTACTACAACGAGGAAGTCAAGAAGCTGGGGATCTGAACCCCGTCCCGCCTTCCGCTCTTCTCCTTTTCCGATCCTGTTCCGGACCGTCGGTGCCTCGCAATGGCGAGGCAAGCGTGTGCATGGACGACAGGACAGCGAATTCC
>Ga0335074_10005766_pt1 | contig 17151 bp, 13 predicted proteins | sample Lox_Sample_23_FD_206715 | JGI IMG/M metagenome (GOLD analysis project Ga0335074, IMG submission 206715) | Soil microbial communities from Loxahatchee National Wildlife Refuge, Florida, United States - Lox_Sample_2.3 | ecosystem: Environmental > Terrestrial > Soil > Wetlands | place: USA... | reverse complement strand
GAGCGCGGTGGCGCGTCCGAGCGTGCGTGCGGCAGGTGCGTCCCTCAGAATGAGAAGATCGCCCGGCACGAGGCACAATGGGTGCTCCAGCACAAGCTGCACGCGCGCGGACTCGCCTGCGCCGACGCGCTCGGAGCTCAGCGGAACGACACGTGCGAGCGTATGCGCGGTGCCGCAGTGCAGGTGCACGGGCATCCAGGGACGCAGCTCGATCCCGAGGTGTGGCAACAGGCGCACCCGCACGTCTACGCGGTCGGTGGCCACCAGCGCTCCCGGAGCGGCGATCCAATCGCCTCGGGTCACGGATTCGGCATCGATGCTGGCTAGATTGAGCGCGCAACGCTGTCCGGCGCGGCCGAGCGCTGTGACACGACCCTGCGCATGAAGGCCGCGTACCCGCACCGTCCGTCCCGACGGCATCACCTGGAGCGTAGCGCCGACGCGCACGCAGCCCGCGACCGCCGTCCCAGTCACCACGGTACCCTGTCCGGGCAGCGTGAACACTCGATCCACCGCCAGCCGAAACAGGCGTTCGATGCGCGCCACCCGGCCGCCGTCAACGCCACCAGCACCCGTCCGCATGGCGGACTGATAGAGATAATCACGCAGCCGCCCTACGCCGGGATCACGAGCCGCTACCGCATCGACGGTAAAGACGGGCGCATCCGCGAGCGCGGTCGATGCCAGCGCAGCGGTGACCTCGGAGCACACCTGAGCGACGCGTATGGTATCGACGCGATCAATCTTGGTCACGGCCACGGCGCCACGATCGACCCCGAGCAGGTCGAGAATCTCGAGATGCTCCCGCGTCTGCGGCATGAGACCGTCGTCAGCCGCCACGACCAGCAATGCGAAATCGACGCCCCACGCGCCCGCAATCATGGTGCGTATGAAACGCTCGTGCCCCGGGACATCGACGATGCCGAGTACTTCACCGTCCGGAAGTGGCGCGTAGGCATAGCCGAGCTCGATCGAGATACCGCGCGCCTTTTCCTCGGGCAGCCGATCCGTGTCCACACCGGTCAGCGCCCGCACTAGCGTGCTCTTGCCGTGATCGATGTGGCCGGCGGTACCGATCAGCATGCGCGTCCGCTCGTAGACTCGTGCGCACCATCCCCTTGTGCCGCGTTGACCGCGCTCCACTGCGCCGCGAACGCCTCCTCATCGGCCGCCGCAAGGCAACGCAGATCGAGCCACAGCTTCCCCTCGGCCGCGCGGCCGATAACCGGACGCTCCAGGGCACGTAGCCGCTTCTGGAGCGCATTCACACTGCCGCGCGCGCTCGTGCGGGCGGCGATGACAAGGCCGTAGCTGGCGAGCTCCTCAAGCGGCAGCGCCCCGCTGCCGATCTGACTCATCATCGCTGCACCGGCGACCTCGAAGGACCCGCAGAGCGCTGCCCGCACGCGCGGGAGCACTCGTTCGGTCTGCTGCCGAATGTTCTCTCTCGAGCGCGTCAGCAGGTGCAACAACGTCAAGCGCTGGGGTAGGCTCTCGGGTGACCGATACAGCATCAGCACCGCCTCGAGTGCCGCAAGGATCGGCTTGCCCACGCGCAGTGCCCGCTTCAGCGGGTGGGCCCTGAGTTTGTGGATAAGCTCGGCGCGGCCAACGATGAGGCCCGCCTGAGGGCCCCCGAGCAGCTTGTCGCCGCTGAAGGCGACCAGATCCGCCCCCGCAGCGACGGTCGCGCGCACGGTGACCTCAGGAGGCAATCCCCACTGACTGAAATCGACCAGCGCACCACTGCCGAGATCGGCCACGAGCGGCAGCGCGTGCGCGCGGGCGAGCGAGGCGAGCTCGTGCGTCTCGACGCTGGCGGTGAATCCCTGGATCACATAGTTACTGGTGTGCACCTTGAGCATCAGCGCCGTGCGCGGCCCGATCGCGTCCTCATAATCGGAGCGATGGGTGCGATTGGTGGTACCGACCTCGCGTAGCTTCACGCCCGCTGCGCGCATGATGTCCGGCAGACGAAAAGAGCCGCCGATCTCGACCAGCTCGCCGCGTGAGACGATGACCTCGCGCCGGCCAGCGAGCGCGCTCAGGATCAGCAGCACCGCCGCGGCATCGTTATTGACCACGGTCGCGGCCTGCGCTCCGGTGAGCTCGCACAGCCGCGCCTCAACGATCGCGTCGCGCTCGCCGCGACGGCCGGTTGCAAGATCGAGCTCCAGGTTGACGGGATGCTTGAGGGCCGTGACGACGGCAGCCACGGCCTCATCTGGAAGCACGGCGCGGCCGAGGTGGGTGTGTAACACCGTGCCCGAGAGATTGAATACCGGCCGCAATCGCGGCTGCGCCTCACGCGCCAACCGATCCGACACCGCCAACGCCACAGTGGCGGTGGCGAAGGCCTCGGGCCGAGCAGTTCGCGTAAGCGCCGCGTCGCGCAACTGCCCGAGCTCGGCCCGCAGCGCCGCGATTACTGCCGTGCGACCGTGCCGTTCGAGCACGGCAACGAGCGCGGGCTCGTGCAAGAGTCGATCAAGTGACGGTATGTCGACGGCGCGCACTGCGTCCATAGCGGCGATCCTCGGCCCCGGGCACGCGGGAGCCAGCCCACCTTCGAGCGCAGGACGCGGACGTCAGAGCGCGAGCCAGAGCAGCGGGTTGCTGCTTGCGCGATGAAACCCCTCGACGCTCATCAGCAGATCGAGTGCCAGGCTCGCGAGGTCATCGGCGACCGGCTCAACGGCCATGTCCTTTTCTTGGTAGAGTATTTTGAGGTAGCTGTGGCACTGAGGGCAAGCCTCGGCGCGCACTGCCTCCGAGCCCCCCTCGATCGAGTAGTAGGCAATGCCCTCGGTCGCCTGGCATTGAGTACAGGTCACGCGCACCCGATGCCATTCGCTCGCGCACAGCGAGCAATGCAGAAAGCGGTAGCCGCGCTCCGCACGCACGATGCTCGCGACCGGCAGCGAGCCGCACACCGGGCACACATCGGGCACTGACAGCGGCGGCACTGATCCATCGGCCAGGCGGCTCGCGAGGCCGACCCACACCATCTGCAGCGCGGCGCTGATGAAAGGCGCCACCGAGGCATCGACCTCGTCCGGCTGCAGTGCGAGCACAGCTTCCGCCTGCGCCTCGAGCGCGGGCACGGGCGTCTGAAGGAGCCTCTCGCACACCTCGCGCACCGGCTCTGGAAAGACCCCGAGTTGAGCCGCGTCGTCCGGTATCCGAATCGCGCAACAGAGCTGGTGCAGTACCACGCGCCAGGTGCCATCGCGTACCAAGCTTCCAGCGTGCAACAGCGGCATCCCGTGGGCCCGGGCCCGCTCGAGCTCGCCCTGGCTCGGTGCCGTCAACGCACACGCGGCGAATGCCTGCTGCTGTGCGTCAGCAAGACGCGCCATGAGCCGCAGGTACTCCCCGATCGATTGACCCTGGCCGGCGATGCTGGAGACGGCGAGATCGCGCAGGCGCTGCGCGCGCTCTGAGAAGAGCGCCGTGGGCTGCGGCAGTCGAACGCGCGGGATCTCGCGCTCGGCAAAAGCCTCAATCTGTGCCGGATCGAGTACGCGCTGCACGCGTGACCTCACGGAACCAGGCTCGATGATTCCTCCAGGCCCACCCGAGCGTCACGGTCCCTCGCGTCATGGCCCAAATCGAGCCGCGAACCGAAAGCGCGAAATAGACGTGGCCGATGACGAAGCTGATCAGCACGAAGGCAAAAAACGAGTGCAACAGCGCCGCCACGCGAATCAACGGAATTGGAAAGTACCCCGCGAAGTAGGGACGCCAGAACAGAAAGCCGGTCACGAGCAGCACCGCGAGACAGGTCATCCACAGCAGGAACAGCAACTTCTGGCCCGCGTTGTAGCGTCCGGCCTCGACCTCACCCAGATGTGGCAGCGCTCGCCAATCGGCTGCGGTCATCCGGTTGTATCCATAGAAGCGGAACACGAGGAATGCGAACCCGATCACCATGGTCAGTCCGAAGAACGGGTGCAGCACGCGCGTCCAGGGCCCGCCGCCGAAGATGTTACTGAGCCAGAACAGAGACGGATGGAACAGGGCCAGCCCCGAGAGCGCCGTGCAAATGAAGGCGAGAGCCACGATCCAGTGATTGGTGCGATCGCCGGCCGTGAAACGCACGATCGCGTCGCCCACGCGTCCGCCCGGCAGCGCCGCATTGGCGATGAGGGTGTCACGCCCGGCCTGTGCCGCGACCTGGACCGGACCGAATTCGCCGCTGGTGCTCATGGGGGTGGTGCTCCGGGTCGGTCCGAGCCGGCGCGCGCCGCGGCTTTGCGAGCCTGCGCCGCCTCTTCCTCGTCGCGCTCGGTGGTCTCGTCCGGTCCCGCGCGCAGGTAATGAAAGAAGGCACCCAACGCGGTCAAGCCCATCACGGCGAGCGCGAGTGGCTTGGCGGCGCCCTTCCACAGCCGCACTGCGGGACTGATGCGCGGATCCTTGGGCAAATCACTGTACAGCCCGGGCTGGTCCGCATGATGCAGCACATACATCACGTGTGTGCCGCCCACACCCGCCGGATCGTAGAGTCCGGCATTCTCGAAGCCACGGGACTTGAGATCTGCGACGCGCTCGGCCGCCTGCTCGCGCATGTCCTGCTTGGTGCCGAAGACCAGCGCGCCGGTGGGACAGGCCTTGATGCAGGCCGGCTCGAGTCCCACCGCCACGCGATCGGAGCACAGCGTGCATTTGTAGACCTTTTTGTCACGCCGCGAGAGGCGCGGCACATTGAACGGGCAGCCGGCGATGCAGTAGCCGCAGCCGATGCAGTTCTCCTCCTGGAAATCAACGATGCCGTTGGCGTACTGCACGATCGCGCCCGGGGAGGGGCAGGCCTTGAGGCACCCCGGGTCCTCGCAGTGCATACAGCCGTCCTTGCGGATCAGCCACTCGAGATTGCCGCTGTGCGGGTTCTCGTACTCGCTGAATTTCATCACCGTCCAGGACTTATCGGTCATATCCGGTGGATTGTCGTAGCTGCCGGTATTGGTGCCAATCTCATCACGCAGGTCATTCCACTCCATGCAGGCGACCTGACAGGCCTTGCAGCCGATGCATTTGCTGGTGTCGATGAGCTTGGCGACCTGAGCCGTGGCTGCATCGCGCACTCCCGGAGGCGGCAGCGTGGTGGCCGAGCGACGTCTGATATCGAGCGATTGCAACGCCATGGGACCGCCTCGCCTTACAGCTTCGCGACGTTCACGAGGAACGCCTTGAACTCGGGAGTCTGCGAGTTCGCATCGCCCACCGACGGGGTGAGCGTGTTCGCCATGAAGCCGGGCTTGGCGAGCCCGGTGAATCCCCAGTGGATCGGCACGCCGACGTGATGCACGGTCTTGCCCTCGATCTGCATCGGCTTGATGCGCTTGGTCACGACCGCCACCGCCTTGATGTAGCCGCGGTTTGACTCGACCTTGACCCAATCGCCGGCCTTGATACCGAGCTCGGCCGCGAGCGCCTCCCCGATCTCGACGAACTGCTGGGGTTGCAAGATCGCGTTCAGACGCACGTGCTTACCCCAGAAGTGAAACAACTCGGTAAGCCGGTAGGTGGTGCCGACGTAGGGGAACTTGTCGGCCTTTCCAAAGGCGGCCCGATCGTCCTTGAACACCCGTGCCGCCGGGTTGTTGTACGCGAGCGGCTGCTGCGGGTGCAGCGGATTGGCGGCCAAGGGGCTTTCCATCGGTTCGTAGTGCTCGGGGAACGGCCCGTCGGTCATGGTCGCGCGCACGAAGAAGCGTCCCACGCCCTCGGGATTCATGATGAATGGCCCCATATCGAGCGACGGGTCCTCATCGACCTTGTAGTCGGGGACGTCGATGCCACTCCAGGTCGATCCATTCCAGGCGATCAGCTTACGCTCGGGATCGAAGGGCTTGCCGCTCGCATCGCAGGAGGCGCGGTTGTACAAGATGCGCCGGTTGGCGGGCCATGCGAACGCCCAACCCGCAGTCTGACCGATACCGGTGGGGTCGGAGTTGTCGCGCCGGGCCATGAGATTGCCGGTCGGTCCCCACGCACCACAGTAGATCCAGCAGCCCGAGGAGGTCGTGCCGTCGTTCCTGAGCTCGGCGAAGCCCGCGAGCTGCTCGCCGGCCTTGCGCGTGACCGCCTTGGTCTTTGGGTCCACCAGATCGCTCAGCGCCTTGCCGGAGTACTCGCGCGCGAGCTCTTCCGCGGCGGGACTGTTCGGATTCGCGTACGGCCAGGAGAGCTTTACGATCGGATCGGGATAGGAGCCACCCTGCGTCTGATAGAGCCCCCGTAGCCGTGTGAACAGCTCGCCCATAATTTGTAGATCGGTGCGCGCATCGCCCGGCGGGTCGGCCCCCTTCCAGTGCCACTGCAGCCAGCGCGCAGAATTCACGAGCGAACCGTGCTCCTCAGCGAAGCACTGCGTCGGCAGGCGAAACACCTCGGTCTGGATCGACTTCGATACGACGTCGTTATGCTCGCCGTAGTTGCGCCAGAACTCGCTGGTTTCGGTCGCGAGCGGATCCATGATCACGAGGTACTTGAGACTGGCGAGCCCCTTGTTGATCTTGACCTTGCTCGGCGCGGCGCCGACCGGATTGAAGCCCTGACAGATGAACCCATTCATCTGACCGTTCGCCATCAGCTCGAACGACTGCAGCAGGTCATAGGACTTGTCGAGCTTCGGCAGATAGTCGTAGCCCCACTTATTCGCTGCGCGCGCCGCATCGCCCCACCAGGCTTTCATCAAGCTCACGAAGAACTTCTCGTAGTTCTGCCAATAGGAGAGCTGATTCGGGCGCAGCGCCTTGAAGGCGCGCGCAGCGATGTATTTGTCGTAGTCTTGCTCGGGCTCGTTCGGCAGCGTCAGGTAACCGGGGAGCAGATTCGACATCAGCCCGAGGTCCGTCAGTCCCTGGATGTTGGAGTGGCCGCGCAGCGCGTTCATGCCGCCGCCCACCACGCCGATGTTTCCGAGCAGCATCTGCACCATCGCGGCCGCACGAATCATCTGCGAGCCGACCGTGTGCTGCGTCCAGCCGAGCGCGTACATCACTGTCATGGCGCGATTCGGCGCTGCCGTGGAGGCGATCAGCTCCGCGATCTGCAGGAACTTGGCGCGCGGGGTACCGCAGACGCTCTCGACAACCTCCGGGGTATAGCGCGCGTAGTGTTGCTTCAGCAGCTGATAAACGCAGCGCGCGTCGCCGAGCGCGGGATCGGTTTTGACGTAGCCGTCCTGTCCGTACTGATAGTCCCAGGTCGAGCGCTCGTAGCTGCGCTTCTCGGCGTCATAGCCGCTGAAAAGGCCGTCAGTGAAGGCGAAGTCCTCGCGCACCAGGAACGATAGGTCGGTGTAGTTGCGTACGTACTCGTGCTGGATCCTGTCGTTCGTGAGCAGGTAGTTGATGACGCCGCCCAGGAAGGCGATGTCCGTGCCGCTGCGGATCGGCGCATAGACGTCCGCGACCGAAGCGGTGCGGTTGAAACGTGGATCGACAACGATTAGCTTGGCCTTGTTGTGCGCCTTGGCCTCAACGACCCACTTGAATCCACAGGGATGCGCCTCGGCAGAGTTGCCACCCATGACCAGCACGATGTCGGCATTCTTGATGTCGACCCAGTGATTGGTCATCGCTCCACGGCCAAACGTCGGGGCAAGACTTGCCACCGTCGGGCCGTGTCACACACGCGCTTGATTGTCGAACGAGAGAATGCCGAGACTGCGGATGACCTTGTGGGTGAGATAGCCGACCTCTGAGCTGCTTGCGGAAGCGGCGAGCATGCCGCAGGTCAGCCAGCGATTGACGGTCTTGCCGTCCGGAGTGCTCGCGACGAAGTTCGCATCCCGATCGGCCTTCATGAGCTTGGCGATCCGATCGAGTGCATCGTCCCAGGAGATACGCTGCCAATGATCCGAGCCTGCGGCGCGATATTGCGGGAATTGCAGGCGGCTGGGGCTGTGGATGAAGTCAATTAGGCCCGAGCCCTTGGGGCAGAGAGTGCCGCGATTGACCGGGTGGTCCGGGTCGCCCTCGATGTGGAAGATGCTCGCCTTGGCGTTCTTCGCGTTATCGCCGAGCGAGTACATGATCACGCCGCAGGCGACCGCGCAGTAGGGACAGGTATTGCGCGTCTCGGTCGCGCGCGCGAGTTTGAACTCGCGAACCTCTGCGAGCGCCGCGGTGGGCGAGAAGCCCATCAACGCGAGGCTCGAGCCCGCCAGCGTGGCACCCGTCACGGTGATGAAGTGGCGCCGCGTCATCTGAGTCATGCGACTTCTCCCTTAGCGTCGATCGGAGCCGTCTCGCAGGGAGTCTATGCTTCGGCCGCAGCGCCTTCCAGTGCCCGTGCGCGTGCGCCGACAAGCGCAGCCCCACGCGCGTACGTCCGGGGGTGTACGCTGCAGATCGCTCTCAGCCGGCACGGCCGCCGCCGGAATAGCTGCGAGGTGGCTATGCCTCGCCTTTCCGGGCGTGTTCCCGAAAAAGACTCATTACAACGTGCTGATCTTAAAGTGATTTGCTAAATCACAGCGCTGCAGAGCCCACTACCGGCAGATCACGGCAAACGCGGTCTGCCCAAAGGGTGTCCAGGAGCCAGCGGCCGCCGCGTGCGAGGGCTGCTCTACGGAAAACGGCGTGACCTGCTCGGTAGTCAGTCGTCTGGCCTCGTTGCATGGACCGAGTTCGAACTCAGCAGAGCCCTGCGTTCAGGTCAGTTGGTGCTGCGGCATCGCGCGCTTCAGCACCTCGAAGAGCCCGGCGATATCCCTGCCTTCATAGCCCAGCACGACGCCTTCGCTCAGTACTTTGTCGGCGGCCTCGCTGGAGGGTAGCGACATCCCCAACTGGCGGCCCATCGCCAGAGCGAGACGGACGTCCTTTCGCATGAGTCCAATGTTGAACCAAGCCTCTGGAGGAAGATCGAGGATGAGCGGGGCACGCAACTTCAGCATCGGGGAGCCGATCGGGCTCGAGGTCATCACGTCGCTTGCGAGCTTCAGGTCGACGCCGTCGCGCGCGACGAGCAGCAGACCCTCGCAGAAGGCGAGCATCTGCACCGCAAGGCTGATGTTGATGGCCAGTTTGAGCGCCAGGCCATGACCATTGCCTCCGATTCGTGTCGGGGTGCCGAGTACCCGAAGGACGGGCTCTACGCGAGCGTACGCCCCCTCGTCCCCCCCGACCATGATGGTGAGAGTTCCGGACTGTACTTGCGGTACGCTTCCGGATACTGGCGCGTCTAGCATCAGCGCGCCGCGAGCCCGAACGCGCTCCGCCATCGCGCGGCCCGCGCGCGGGCTCACCGTGCTCATGTCCACCCAGATCTTATCTGCGGAAAGGCCGGCCAGGATGCCGTTGTCCCCGGCCCCGATGCTCTCCAGCACGGCATCGTCGGGAATGGACGTCACGATTATATCGGCGGCCAAACACAACTCGCGCGGGCTATCACACCAGCGCAGGCCCCTATCAAAGAGGTCCCGTGCGTGCTGTTGGGTTCGGCCTGGCCGTAGACCTGGTACCCCGCCGCGAGCAGCTTCGCCGCCATGTTGCCACCCATGTGCCCGAGCCCCACGAAGCCAAGCCTGGGCGCCGTCCTCGTATTCATCCTGGTCTCCTTATCGATAGCAGCAAGCCGTCGGCGCCAGCAGCCTAGCGGCCTATCGCGCAGCGCATCATCGCCCGAAGGAATCACCGCCTATGGCAGCAATCTAGGCTGAGAGGAGATGTTTGTCATCCCGGTAGTGATCGTCGAGCTCGAACGGGCCGGCAGCCGGCAAGGTGTACGGGCGCTACACACCTCAACCTGGCAGAAGAGTCTCACCGATCAACGCAGAACTCATCCGGCTCAGCTCGAAGATCGGCCGAGGCGAACCTCCAGTCCTCGCTGCTTTACGATTCGCGTAAGCAGGAGTAGCGTCGATCGGAGGTCTTATCTGCATACCGCTCAGCTTTTGGCAAACCTTGCCCGGCTTTCTCGGCGTTGTTCCGCGGAGAGCCTGCCCCTCCGGAGCCTGTTGTCCGGGAGCGCGATGACCTCCAGCCACCGGAGCAAAGCAAATGAAATTCCGCAAACTCGGCAACACCGGACTCGTCGTGAGCGAACTGGCGCTTGGGACGATGCAGTTCGGCGGCAAGATGAACATGGGCAACCTCGGTCAAGAGGACACGACGAGAATGGTGAAGGCAGCCATGGATAGGGGCATCAATATCATTGATACCGCAGACGTGTATAGCCTCGGGGAAAGCGAAACTCTGTTAGGTAATGCCCTGAAAGGCGTGAGGCGGGAGATCGTCATTGCCACCAAAGGGCGGCTCCCGATGAGCGACAATCTCAACCGCAGCGGAGCCACCCGGGTAAACCTCATGCGCGAGGTGGAAGGTAGTCTGCAGCGGCTGCAGACCGATTACATCGATCTTTACCAGGTGCATGGCTGGGACAGTAATACGCCCCTGGAGGAGACACTCAGGACGCTCAACGATGTTGTTCGCCAGGGAAAGGTGCGGTACATCGGCCTTTCCAACTTCATGTCGTGGCAAGCGGCCACCGCCGTGATGCTGCAGGAGCGCTTAGGGCTCGAGAGATTCGTGACGGCGCAGATGTACTACAGTCTCGTCGGCCGCGGTCTCGAATACGAGTTTCAATCGTTCGCCGAGTATCACCACATCGGCATCCTCGTGTGGAGTCCGCTTGCCGGCGGCTTCCTCACGGGAAAGTACAGCCGCGCCAACCCTGCGCCTGCTGGCACACGGTTCGCGGAAGCCGGCGCGTTCGTGCCTTTCGACAAGGAAATGGGTTACCGCGTGGTGGAAGTGCTCAGGGAGGTTGCTGATCGGCATCATGTCAACCCGGCCCGGGTGGCGTTGTCGTGGCTGCTGGGCCGGCCCGCGGTCAGCAGCGTGATCGTCGCTGCCCGGAAGGTGGAGCAACTCGAGGACAACATCCGCTCCATCGACCTTCAGCTCTCGGATGAGGATGTCCGGCTTCTGGATGCAGCCTCGGATCCGGGCATACCGTATCCGAAATGGATGGTCTTGCAGCTCGACACGGCGGAGGATTCCCGTTCGAAGGCGCTTTATCCGGAACGCTATGCAGACGGCGGTACCTGGAAGGATCGGCGCCAGACGCGATGGTCCGGCTGAGAGCGCCTCACCCCGGTCACCTCAGAACGCGCCTCACGACCAATCGAGGCTACGGGGATCAGGGGCCGCTCTCGGGCGCCCCATCCTGTTGCCAGCCGCCGCCGAGGGCCTTGTAGAGCTGCACCAGATCGAGCGACACGGACTCGGTGCTTTCGACCAGAGCGTCTTGGGCGGCGTAGAGCGTACGCTCGGCATCGAGTACGTTCAAAAAGTCGACGAGGCCGCTCCGATAGAGCTCGGAGGACAGGTGAAATGCCGCTTCGCTCGACTGCACGGACTGTGCCAGTGACTGCCGGCGAGTCTGTTCTTTGGCATACGCAACGAGGGCGTTCTCGGCGTCTTCGAACGCGACGAGCACCGTTTGTCGGTAGGTATAGAGGGCCTGCCCGGCGCGGGCCTCCTGTACACGAACGTTGGCGCGAAGCCGACCACCCTCGAAAAGATTCCACTGCACCGTCGGGCCGGCCGACCAATAGCGGCTCGCGTACTCGAGCAAGTTGCTGCTCGAGGTGCTTGTGATGCCGAGTGCCCCCACGAGTGAAACCTTTGGAAAAAGATCCGCCTTTGCCACCCCGATCTGCGCGGTGGATGCAGCGAGCTCGCGCTCAGCACGCTCTACGTCTGGACGGCGGCGGAGCAGATCCGATGGCAGGCCGACGGGTACGACGGGCGGCGTGAGGGGGATGGGCCTCGCGCGGGACATCCTCTCGAGCATCGCGCCGGGGTTCTCTCCGAGAAGGACTGATAGGTGATGCACCGATTGCGCGAAGCCGCTCTCGAGTGCGGGCAGCTGTGCTTGGGTAGTGGTGAGAAGCGCCGTGGCCTGCTCCACGTCAAGGTCGCTCGCCAGACCATTTTGATAGCGGCTACGCGTGAGTTCCACGGTAGCCTGCTGAGCCGCGATGTTCGCTCGGATGATGTCGAGGCGTTCCTGGTATGCGCGCGCATCGATGTAGTTGCGGGCGACCTCGGCCAGAACCGAAACGAGCACGTCGCGCCAGGCGTACTCGGCTGCGCCGACTTCGGCACTCGAGGCCTCAACGGCTCGCCGCACGCCACCGAAGATATCAAGTTCCCATGCCGCATCGAAACCCACGGTGTAGAGGTCGTAGTCGAGGGGAATCCCCGGAAAGAGACCGAGCGGCGGGTATGAATTGGCGCCATAGCGGTTCTTGGAGTATCCCGCCGAGGCCTCAGCCGAGGGCCATCGGCCTCCTGCGGCCACCTCCCGCGCAGCGCGTGCCTCGCGCACGTGCTCCTCGGCCACTCGCAGCGTCAGGTTGGAGCGCACTGCACTGCTGATCAAGGCATCAAGATCAGGATCCTTGAAGCTCGTCCACCATGAGGCAAGAACGGCCGGAGCGGCCGATTCACCCGAGGCGAGCTGCGTGGCCCACCCGACCGGCGCCTGCTCACTCGGTGGCTTGTAGTTCGGCCCGACCGCGCACCCGGTAAGAAGCGCAAGAACGCCTCCCCACAAGAACGTCCTGCTGCTCATCCGCGCGCCCCCCTCTTCGATCGATTGACGGTATCGAGGAGATGCAGAACGCACTCCACCGTCTCGTCATCGCCGATTCCCGTATTCAGCATCACGTGGAAGAGGTGCCGGTTCGGCCATTCGTAGCCGAGGTAATGCTTGACGAACTTCTTGCGATCTTCGTCCACGCTGTCCACCAGCTCCACGGCCCGGTGCTTATCGCCGTCGACGCGGGGGAGGACTCTGCGAAAGCGCAGCTCTCGCGAGGCGTAGAGGAACACCGACAGGGTATCGGTGCGCTCACGCAGGAAGTGGGGGGCACCCCGCCCGACGATCACACAGGGCTTGCTTTGCGCAGCCTTCAGCACCGCTTGCTCGATGAGATGCACCAGGCGGCTCGTGTCGAGAATGGCGAGATCGGGCCGCGGCAGGTTGCGGTCGAAGGTACCGCGCCAGATGACGTTGACCAGGCGCTGCAACCAGGGATCCACCCGCTCCTCACGTCGCCGGCAGACATCGACCGGGATGCGGGCCAATGCCGCGATCTCGCGGGTGAGATCCTCGTCGAACAGCCTCCAACCGAGCCGCTGCGCGAGCCGCTCGCCGATGGTGCTTGCGCCGGCGCCAAATTCTCGATCCAAAAGCAGTATTTCTCGCATGGAATTTGGCTGCTTACTCGCCCAGCGACACGTGATGAACGGCGACCGGCCGGCGGAAAATCGGAATGAGCACGAGGCACGCGGCACTTAGAACTGCGACCACGAAGAACAGATCCACGAAGGCCCAGTACTCGGATTGCTGCAGTAGCAGGTTGTACAGCATTCCTCGAGCCTTGAGGAAGGCGTCGGGGGCTGTAAAGCCGTGCTCGTAAAGCCTCTGCAACAGTGTGAGCTGCGCCCTGTACTGAGGACTCAGTTGCGACAACTGCCCGACCAGATGAGCTTGGTGAACCTGCGCGTAGCGCTGCAGCATGGTCGAGACGTAGGAGAGCCCGATGCTGCCTCCCACGTTGCGTACCAAATTCTGCAATCCGGTCGCATTGCCGATCTGCTCGTTCGGGAGCGTTCCAATTGCGAGCGTCGTGAGCGGAACGAAGATGAAGCTCGTGCCGAGCCCCGATACGATGTTCGCGACGACGACGCTGCTCATCGAGATCTGCAGCGTAAGCCGGCTCAGAAGGAAGCTCGCGAGCGCCGTCAGTGCGAAGCCAATTGCCACGAGCAGTTTCGGGTTGACCTTTGGCAGCAGGGCGCCCACGAGCAGCAGCGCCGCCAGAGCCCCGATGCCTCGCGGCGTCACCGACAAGCCGGCATCGAAGGCGGGATAGCCGAGAAGCGACTGCAGAAACAATGGCTGCAGTGTGATGAGCGCGTAAACCGACAGACCAAAGAGCGCGAACAGGACCGCGCTCACCGCGAAATTGCGGTTACCGAAGATGCGAAGATCGACGATGGGGTGATCGATCATGAACTCGCGGACGATGAACGCGATCAGCGACACTGCGGAAACGACGGCGAGCCAGCGCAACCACACCGCGGCGAACCAGTCCGCGTCCTGCCCCTTGTCGAGCACGACCTGCAACGTGGCGAGGAACAACCCCATGAAAGCAAAGCCAACGGCGTCGATTCGCCGAGGTCTGCTGGCGCGAATGTACGGCGGGTCTTCGATCATGATCAGCATCAGTGCCGCGGCGAGGATGCCCACCGGCAGATTGATGTAGAACGTCCAGCGCCAGGAGTAGGCATCCGTCAACCAACCGCCAAGCGTGGGTCCGATGATCGGTGCGACCACGACGCCAAGTCCGAAGAGCGCCGTGGCGGTTCCCCGCTGCGTGGGCGGAAAGCTCTCGAGCAGAATGGCCTGCGACAGCGGTTGCATCGCCCCGCCGCCGATGCCCTGGAGCACGCGGGCGACCACCAGCATCGACATGCTGGCGGCGATGCCACAGGTGGCGGAGGCGACGGTGAACACGATCGTGCAAACGATCAGAAACCTCTTGCGGCCAAAGAAGCTCGAGAGCCAGGCGCTCGCCGGCAGGATCACCGCGTTCGCAACCAGATAGCTCGTGAGCACCCACGTCGACTCATCCTGCGTCGCGCCGAGATTGCCGGCAATGTAGGGCAAAGCAACGACCACGATGGACGTGTCGAGTATCACCATAAAAGTCGCGAGCATCACCGGAATCGCGATCAACCACGGATTAAAGCGAGGTCGCCATTCGGCGGTGATTACGGAGGCTGCAGCGCTCATCTGACCTTCACGCGCGGCACCACGGACATGCCCGGTGCAATGTCGAGTCCCTTCGGCAAGGGTCCATCGAAGACAACTTTGACCGGCACTCGCTGCACAACCTTGACGTAGTTGCCGACGGCGTTCTCAGGTGGCAACAAGCTGAAGCGGGCCCCCGTGCCGGCCTGGAGGCTGTCCACGTGACCCTTGAGCGTGTACGCCGGATAGGCGTCGAGGCGCAGCTCTGCAGGCTGGCCCGGCCGCATGTAGGTCAGCTGGGTTTCCTTGAAGTTTGCAGTGACCCAGACGTACTTGGGCACCAGTGCGAGCAGTCCCTGTCCGGGCTGTACATAGTTGCCGGGTCCAACAGTGCGCGCGGTGACGCGCGCATCTACTGGAGCGACAACGGTCGTATACGAAAGATTCAGCTCGGCCTGCCGTACCCTGGCTTCGGCCACTCTGACGGCTGCCGCCGCCGTCCGAATAGCCGCCTCGCTCAGTGTTACCTCAGCGCGGGCAGCGGCGAGCTGACTGCGAGCGGCGCGCAGCTGCGCCGCCGTCGACCGCTCCTGGGTCGTGATCTGATCCAAGACGGTCTTCGAGACGGCGCGTTTCTCAACCGACTGGTATCGCTTGAGGTCATCGTTTGCGCGCTGCGCATCCGCCTCGGTCGCGCTCTCGGTCGCGGTCGCTTGCGACACTCGGGCTTTTGAGACCTCGAGCTGCGCGCGCGACTGCGCCTCCTGGCTGCGGGCCGATGCGAGCGCGGCGCTGGCCGCCGCGAGACTTGCCTCGTAGTCGCGCGGGTCGAGCTGTATGAGCACCTCGCCCTGGTGGACATTCTGATTATCCCGAACGAGAAGTCGCAGCACCTGACCTGGTACACGCGCGCTCACCAGCGTGGTGTAGCCGTCGATGAATGCATCGTTCGTGGACTCGAACGGTGCGATGAACCGCAGGTAATAGAGTACTACCGCCGCCAGCACCACCAGGGCCGCAACACCGATCAGGAAAGTTCGCCTGCTAAGCCGGCGCCTACGCTTCGGCGGCGGCAGCACGTGTTCCTCTGCCTCGTTGCGCGTTTCAGGTGTGTTGGGTGGCGGCATCGCTTTCGATCAGACCCTCGTGTTGGGAGCTTATGAAAGTGGCCGCTCGTAGGTCGACTTCGCGCCCGAGTCCTCGCCGCCCAGCGCCCGGACGGCGGGGACATCGAGTCTAATTCCAAATGCCGGCAGGTCGGTAGCGACAATTCGTCCGACGCCTCATCGCGGCTGGCGCGACTTGCGGCGCATGCGATGACCCAATATCACGGGCGATTTATCGGGCTGACCGAATTCGATCTGACGCTCGTCATTGCATGTCAGAACCCCCGCACGCTGCGTATAGCAGCATGCTTGGTTCACCGGGCCCTAAACAGGCGTGAAGTCTCTGGCTGCTCAGCGCATGGGACCGCCATTCATAAGAGGCCGCAAGCTGGTTTTGTATCCCGTGGCGCCGCGAAGTTGTTCATCCGCCGCCTCGCTATCCTCCCCGTCCACCCTCGAAATTCAACCACCGGACTACGGCTCGTCGCACGCATCACAGATCTGACCCCGGCGACCTCGCAGCCCTCCGCTCCTATAACGGCATCCTACCGGGCATCTACTGAGTGCGAATCCCGCGCCAAATTACCAGTAAGACTGGTGGGACCAGGCGACTCAGCTTTCGCGGCGGACGTCATCCGCTGACTTATCCATTCGCATCCCCAAGAAGGCCGCATGACGCAGCCGGCCTTCAGCGGTCCACTCGACGAACCGGATCTGCGCGACGAGTGCAGGCCGCACCCAGACCATCTCACGCATCTGCTCGGCCGTAACGCCGCCGCCCCAGCGCGAGGGTCCCGTGGTAGGCAAGTCTGCGAACGGGCACGCCGCAGTCCGCAGCGGGTCAAGTTTCAGCCTCACCTGGCGACGGATGTGCGGCGTGAATCCGGCACGAACCTTGGTGGCAAACTTGAGCTCCTTGCCCTGGTAGTAGCCCACGAGAAGCGCATCGATGCTTACCCCATCGGGCCTGAATCCGCCGATCACGAACTCCTGCTGGTTTTCCAGCTTCATTTTCAGCCAGTCACTCGAGCGCTCCTCGGGCTGATACACGGACCCTCGGCGCTTGGCGATTACCCCTTCCAGGCCGAGCGAGCGCACCGCATCAATCACCTTCGATGCCGCGCCGGGTAGTTCTGCTGAGATCCGAATGAGAGGATTCGAGCCGATGAGCTTCGGCAGCAGCGCCCTCCTCTTCTCGATGGGTTCGCCGGTGATGTCGCACCCTTCGAGGTGGAGCACGTCGAAGGCGTAGAACACGATC
>Ga0335074_10005765_pt1 | contig 17151 bp, 14 predicted proteins | sample Lox_Sample_23_FD_206715 | JGI IMG/M metagenome (GOLD analysis project Ga0335074, IMG submission 206715) | Soil microbial communities from Loxahatchee National Wildlife Refuge, Florida, United States - Lox_Sample_2.3 | ecosystem: Environmental > Terrestrial > Soil > Wetlands | place: USA... | reverse complement strand
AGCCTGCCAGGCGCCGGACTGCTGCTTCGGACGGCTTGCGGCCGCGCGCTGCCGCTTCAGCTCGAACGCTGGTGCGGGCCAGCCGACCGGACCGACGAGGAGTTGCTGCTCCGCTGCCAGGGGCCGGTACTCGACATCGGCTGCGGCCCCGGCCGCCTGACGATCGCCTTGGCCGAGCGCGGGATTCCCGTGCTCGGCATAGATATCTCGCGTACCGCGGTGGCGCGGGTGCGCGAGGCCGGGGCGTGCGCCATCCGCCGTTCGGTCTTCGATCCGCTACCCGGCCAGGGCCGGTGGGCGACCGCGCTGCTCGCGGACGGCAATATCGGCATCGGCGGCTATCCCGACGAACTGTTGCGGCGCTGCGCGCGGCTGCTTGCTCCCGGCGGCAGGCTTCTGATCGAGGCGGAGCACGACGACATCGACGAGCGGATGACCGCGTGGCTCGAACACGCCGACGGCAGGCGCAGCCCGGTGTTCCCCTGGGCCAGGCTGGGCGTGAGCGCGCTGCTCGAACTCGCCGCGGCCGTCGGCCTGCACTTCCTCGATGAATGGAACGACGCCGACCGGGCGTTCGTGGCCGTCACCAAATCGGCAACTGACCGACCGCACGGGCGGCCCGGCCAGCGCCTGATGGCGTCGTAGGCCCCCGGGGGAGGACATGCTCTCCCGCTGACCATCGCCACGAGAAAACGCGGACGGTGAGTCCAAGCCGCGGATGACGCCGCGGCCGATCAGTTCCTCGGCCCGGACCGCGGTGACAGGAGTGCTGGGACCCATGCACTCCGGGATCGCAGCCGAAAATCGGCAACAGGTGCTGGTGACACCTGATCCTCTAGCTGGCTAGTGACCGCTCGACGAGGGCGCGGTAGTCATCGACCAGTCCGGGGAGGAGCCTGAGGTGGACGATCATTCCGTCTCCTGTCGGCGCGAGGTCGATCACCTGGCATACGGCGGCAGCCTCCGCGTCGCCGGCGACGATCAGCGCGCCGGGGACGATCTGGGCCGGGTCACGGGCCTCATCGAGGAAGGTCCAAACGTAACCGGTTTCGTCCTCGTCGTTCAAGTCGGCGGTGATGTCCACCCGGTACATATCAGTCCTCCTCCCGGCGCCAGATCATGCTTCTAGCGTACTGGGGGTTCGGCTGCGGGGCACCCAGGGCTGCCAGCAGCCTGGACAGCTCATGGTCGTCAGCGCGGCGGAGGCGGACGGTGAAATGCGGTGCCTGGCCAGTGGTCAGTAGCTCGAACCCCTGGCCGGTCAGATGCCCGGCGCTGGGCAGGTAGATCGTGCGGAAGGTGGCGAACCGGCGGCGCAGCAGATCGTCCAGCGGGACGCCGAGCACGGCGAATACGGAGATGCCCAGCAGTGGCACTGCGTCCAGGGACCAGGCCCGCGCCGCCCGCTCGGCGTGAGTACGCAGCTTGTCCGGGGTGTCGTGGCCACCCCGGACAACAAGGGTCGTCGCGCCGGGCGGCTGCTCTGCCCGCAGTCGCAGGCGTTGCTCGATCCGCTCACCTGGCACCGGGACAGGCCACTGCCCGTGCGAGCCAAAAGAAGGTAGTAGCAACCTGTGAGTGCCGAAAACTGGCGCCACCCGGCCGGATGCCCCGCTGACCGCTGGCTGCCCGGCCGGGCGTCCGGCGCATAGCAGGACGTCTTGACCTGCCAGGGCGTGGGAGGATGATCTTCGGCCTGCGGGGTGGAGGCTGATCATCTTGATTGTCACCTGTGCCGTGTCGCTGCTGGGCTTGTGGCGGTGGGAGTGGTCGCGGAAGGACGCAGGGATCCCCGTGCGGGCCATCAGCTGACAATGGCGGAGCGTGAGCGGCCTCGCGCTCACTCGCGTCTGACGTGGCCGGACCGGGCATGGCTGACGCTGCTCGCGGGGACGGTGCCGACGGAATGCCTGGCGGCGATTTCCAGCGCCCGGCGCGAGTGCCTGGATCTGATGCTGATCACCAGCAGGCGGCACCTGCGGCAGGTCCTGAGTGAATACGTCGAGCACTATAACGTTCATCGCCCGCACGGGCCCGGAACCTGCGACCACCGGACAGCGACGGCACCCTCACGGCCCCGGTCATCGATCCGACGGCGGAAAGGATACGACGGCGGAGAGTCCTCGGGGCATTTGAGAACTCGTGCGACGACGATCCGGGGCGGCCCGCCAGTCCTCCCGCAGGGGTGCCGAGAAGCACATTGGAGGTTCGTCACACCCGGGCTGCCGGTGTTCGCCAGCCGATCGACAGGGAGACGAGCACGCGGCATGATGATGCCCTCATTATCCAACGCTGCAGGTCAGAGCCCACGAGACGGTTTTGGCGCCATGCAGGTTTGATCGCGGCGCGATTGGCGCTTACGGGAGTGATCGGATTAATCGCGGATGTGCCGCTACGTGGTTGCCGTTACGGCGAAAATGCCGGTGGCGTGGATTGCCTTCGCACCATGACATCTGCGGATGGCATCGGAGTGATCACGTTCCATGACGAGAGCCTGGCCAGGAGGCTCAAGGCGCTTGCCTGCACCGCGCCCCTGCATGACCTCGACACGCGCAAGGTGCGTCTCGACTGGTGCGACGGCATCGGGTATCAGATGGGGGAGATCGCGCTACAGGCCATCGACCAGGTGACGGTGGCGATGGACTTCGACCGGGGCGCCGATCATGAGGAGGTCGTGAACCGCTTGCTGCCGTTCGTGGCTGCCCAGGCGCCAGAGCGGGATCGAGCGGAGCATGCCCGGGTGGCTCGCTGGGTGCTGGACAACCTGATCAATGTCGGCAGCACGGACCGGGGGTTCCGTGCGCTATACGGCACGTTCGGGGTATCAGGGGCGTATGAACGCCGGGTTTGGGACTTCCGGCTGCTCATCGAGCTTGTCTCCCCGGACGGGGAGATCTACCTGCGCGCCTCTGATGAGGCGATCAACGTCTTGGTCGGCGCGCTGGACACGGATGTGGAATCGGCGCAGATCGCCGCCGAGGTGAAGCTGGAGAACCTGATCAGGCGCGGTCGGCTCTGCGATGCCCAACTCGCTGCCCAGCAGGCGCGCTATCGCACCGTCCAGTACGCGGAGACGCTACGGCGCAAGCTGGAGGCGACCCGCCGGGATGTCCGGGCCGTGGACTGGGAGCACGAGGTGCCCGACCTAATCGACGAGGCGCTCACCCACATCGCAGAGCGGTACCGGTACGAGAACGCCATCCTGACCAACATCACCCAGACCAGGGACGAGGCCGAAGATCCCGCGCGCAAACGTAAGGCGGCTGAACTGGTGGAGATCGTGAGCGACTGCATCCGGCGGCATACCCAGCTGCAGGCAAGGCTGCAGGAGGCCGGGGGCACATTCCGCGCCGAGCAGGACCGGCAGCAGTTCTCCGGCCACGCGCAGCGGGCGGTCATCGACCTCTTCGGGCACCTCCTGATCCCCACCCTCGGGTTGCCCGTAGCGCAGGCGACGGCCCCGGTGGTTGCCTTCTTCCGCGCCGTGTCGGGGCTGATGCCGCCTAGGCTGCCTCGCCTCGTGCGCCTGGTGGAGCAACTCCTGACACCGCCGCAGGACAAGGGGTATCTGTTGGACGAGGTGCCCGAGCCGGAGCTGGCGGCGCTGCCCGATCCTGATGTGTTTTCCGACGAGCAGTGGCGTCAGTCCAGCGAGCTTCTGGAACTCGAGGAGGTGCCGAGGCGGCTGTCCGGGCTGCTCACCGACGCGCGGATCCTTGACCCGGATCTGCCGCTGCTGATCGCGTTGCGGGTTCTGCCGAGGCCGGGCTACCGCCGGTTCGGCTGCACGACCTGCGGCACGGCGCGGCCACCCTCGCACTGGCCGCCGGGGCCGATTTGAAAGTCGTTCAGGACATGCTTGGCCGCTCAAGCATCGTGCTCACCGCCGACACCTACACCTCGGTACTTCCCGAGGTCGCCCGCAAGGCCGCCGAGGACATCGCCACGCTGATCATCGCGGCGGGGTGCCTCGTCCCGGCACCTGTCGGCCTCGCCAGCCCGAGCCGCCCGACCGTGGCGGAGGACGCAGGGGATCCGACAGCTACGCCCACCCGGGACGGCAGGTCAGCCGTCCGCGGCACACCGGCCCGGACATTAACCAGGCGAGGCTGAGCGGCACGGCGCCGGCCAAGCGCCGCAACGCCCACATGATGGTTCAGTCAGCGGGTGGGCACGTGGCCATACCACGGCCGACCTCTGCCCATACCAGCACGCTGACAAAAGAAAGACCTGGGGTGGAACCCCAGGTCAGAACGGGTGCGCCGCCAGGGACTCGAACCCCGAACCCGCGGATTAAGAGTCCGCTGCTCTGCCAGTTGAGCTAGCGGCGCGTCCGGAAACGCTGTGATCGTAGCAGCAACCGGCGGGCATGGCCAATCCCAGACCGGGCCCGGGCTGCTGGTACCGGTCGCGATTTTCACCGCCAAACCCTCATATTCTGAACGCCCTGTGGTAGCTCGTCTCAGGCGGGCTTCGCCCGCGCGGCAGCGTGGCGACGGCGGCGCGTAAGACCGGGACGCCCCGGGCGCCGGCCTAAGGAGATCATGAGCAGCGGATACAGCGGTTACACGGACGTCTCTAGCCGTCACGGGGACGAGTCCCCGCCCGTGGCCAGACCGGCTCAGGCGTCGCCGGGTGCGAAGGAAGAGGGGTCGGCCAACCGGCTGGCCTGGCTGGACGTGCTCCGCGGCCTGGCCGCGCTGTGCGTGGTCTTCGACCACCTCAGCTACTACGTGCTCCAGCCCGCGCGGTGGGTCGTCTACGGGTGGTTCGACCCCGGCGACTACGGCGTCTTCGTCTTCTTCCTGATCAGCGGGTTCATCGTGCCCGCGTCGCTGGAGCGCAAGGGCAGCGTGCGGACGTTCTGGGTCAGCCGCCTGTTCCGGCTCTACCCGCTGTACCTGCTGGCCGTGGGGCTGGCGGTGGGGCTGTGGCTGGTGCACCTCGGGGGGCTGCGCGGCGCCGGCTCGGACCCGGAGACCTCCGTGCTCTCCCAGTTGCTCATGATGTCCAACGTGCTGGCCGGCCCGAACCTGCCGAACGTCGTCTGGTCCCTGTCCTACGAGATGATCTTCTACCTGGTCCTGGTGGCCCTGTTCACGGCCCGGATCCACCGGCGCAGCAGCTGGTACGCCCTCGCGTTCGCGGCCGCCGCCGTGGCCCTCGGCGGCCTGCTCCCGCAGGCCTACTTCTCGCACAGCCTGTCAAGTCCCCGCCTGATCGCCCTGGCCGCGGACCTGGCCGTGCTCGCCGGCCTGGCCGCGGCGGTCGTCATGCGCGGCAAGCCGCGCGTCCTGGGCGCCGCCCTCGCCGCGGTGGTGGCGGTCGCGCTGCTCGCCTTCAACGGAGGCTGGATCTACCCGTGGGAGGCCCTGGCGATCCTCGCGCTGATGTTCACCGGGACCGTGCTGTACCGGGCCGAGCAGGGACAATACCCGTGGCCCCGCGCCATCGCAGTCTCGGTTGCCGTCCTGGGGCTGGCCATCGCGGCGGGGGAGTGGCACAGCCACGCGTGGGGCATGTCCGCGTACTCCGAGCTGATCTTTGAGCGCCGCTGGGCCATCTCGCTGCTGCTGGCCGGGCTGACGTTCGCCGCCGGGCTGGCGCTCAGGAACGTCCGCTGGCCCCGGGCGCTGACGTGGCTCGGCCTGATCAGCTACTCGGTGTACCTGCTGCACCCGCTGCTGATCGAGGTCTACGACCACCTGCCCTGGGTCCCCCGGGATCACCCGTTCTGGCTGCAGATGATCCTCGCCGCGGCGTTCCTCGCGGTCTTGATCGCGGTCAGCTCGCTGACCTACCTCGGCGTCGAGCAGCCCATGCAGAATGCCGGCCGCCGGGTGGCTCGCTGGCTCGACGGCCACTTCGGCCCCGACCGTGCCCGCGACCGCGGGCCGGCCGGCCCGGAACGCGTCCTGGCCGGCCGCGCCCGGGCGGCCGTGGAGTAGCCGAAGGGCCGCGGCAGCTGGGATGTTCGGAAGAAAAGAATGAGAAAACCAATATCCCGAACGCCCTGTGGTAGCCCTGACAGGATGAGCGCCGGGATTGTGTGCGGGACATGACCAGCCGTGACGCGCCAGAATCCGCGCCCGCAGCCGAACTTCCCGACAAGCCGGGAAGCCGCCTGGCGTGGCTGGATGTGCTCCGCGGCCTGGCGGCGCTGTGCGTGGTCTTCAACCACTTCGGCTATTTCCTGCCCCAGGGCGTAAAGACACCCGTCTACCAGTGGGTCAATCCCGGCGATTACGGCGTCTTCGTCTTCTTCCTGATCAGCGGGTACATCGTGCCCGCGTCGCTGGAACGCAAGGGCAGCGTGCGGACATTCTGGGTCAGCCGCATATTCCGGCTCTACCCGCTCTACCTGCTCGCCGTCGGGATGGCGCTGGCCCTGTACCTGTTCCAGGTCGGGTCGCTGCGCGGCGAGGGCGCGGATCCCGAGACGTCCATCCTTTCCCAGCTGCTGATGATGTCGAACGTGCTCGCCGGGAAGAACCTGCCCAACGTAGTGTGGTCGCTTTCCTATGAGATGATCTTCTACCTGCTGCTCACGGCCCTGTTCATGGCGGGCATCCACCGGCGCAGCAGCAGGTACGCGCTGGCCCTCGCCGTCGCCGCCGTCGTGCTCGGCGGCGTGCTGCCGCAGGCGTTGTTCACCAGCAACCTGTCCAGCCCGCGTGTCATCGCGCTCGCCGCCGACCTGGTCGTCCTCGCCGGGCTGGCTCTCGCGGTCGCCCTGCGCGGCGTGCCGCGCCTGCTCGGCGCGGTCCTGGCGGCGCTGGTCGGGCTGGCCTTGCTCGCCTTCAACGGCACCTGGCTCCCGCCGTGGGAGGCGCTGTCGATCCTGGCGCTCATGTTCACCGGGACGATGCTCTACCGAGCCCAGCAGGGGCAGTACCGGTGGCGGAATGCCATCGCCGTCTCGGTCACGGTCCTGGGCCTCGCCATCGCGTCCGGTCTGTGGCACAGCCACGCCTGGGGCATGTCGCCAGGCGCCGAGCTCATCTGGGAGCGCTGCTGGATCACGTCGTTCCTGCTGGCCGGCCTGACGTTCGGGGCCGGGCTGGCGCTCCGCCGCGTGAGGTGGCCGAGGGCGCTGACGTGGCTGGGGCTGATCAGCTACTCGGTGTACCTGCTGCACCCGGCGCTCATCGACGTCTGCCGTCGCCTGCCCTGGACCGCGCACCAGTATTCGTTCTGGCCGCAGCTGCTCATGGACGCGCTGTTCCTGGCCGTCCTCATCGCGGTGTGCTCCCTGACCTACCTGTGCGTGGAACGGCCCATGCAAGAGGTCGGCCGGCGCGTCGCCCGCTGGCTCGATCGTCGGTTCGGCCCTGATCGCGTCCGAGTGCGGGCGGCAACCGAACCGGTCCTGGCCGGCCGCACCCGGGCGGCCACCGACTAACCGTGCTGCGGCATCCTGGTGTCATGGCTCCCGCGCACCCCCCGCTGCCGCCGCCCCGCGAACCCGGTAGGCCCTACCGGGTCTGCCTGGTGTGCCTCGGGAACTACTGCCGTTCCCCGATGGGCGAGACTGTGCTGCGCGGCTACCTGGCCGGCGCCGGACTCGGCGGGGCGGTCGTGGTAGACAGCGCGGGCACGGGCGACTGGCACGTCGGCCAGCCGATGAACGCGATGGCCCGCCAGGCGCTGGCCCGCCGCGGTTACGACGGCTCGGCGCATCGCGGCCGGCAGCTCAAGCCCTCCTGGCTCGCCGAACGCGACCTGTTCCTGGCCATGGACGCGGGCAACCTCGCGACGCTGCGGCGGATGGCCGGCCGGGCCGACGACGCGAGGATCCAGCTGTTCGGCCAGGCCGGCGGGCTGAGCGCTCACGGCGGCGAGGTCCCGGATCCGTACGGGGGGAACGCCGGCGAGTACGACCACGCGCTGGACCTGCTCACCGCCGCCGCGCCGGTCATCGCGGCCCGGCTGACCGAGCTGCTCGAGCCCGCCGCTCCGGACGGCCTCGACCCGAAAAGCCCAGAAGCCGCGGGGTGAGCAAGGGCGCTCCCGCCGCCAGCTGGATCGGACGGCTGACCGGCCTGGCCGTCCGGGACGCGCGGGTCGTCGGCTCGCAGCATGGCTACCAGCACCTCATGATCACGCTGTCCGGCGGGCGGCGGGCGTTCGCCAAGGCAGCCCTCCCCGTCGAGGCTGCCACGGCCAGCGCGGCCAGCGAAGACGACGCAGCGGCGGCGTTCGCCGCCGAGGCGAACGGCCTGCGCTGGCTGGCCGAGGCGGCCGCCGTCCCGGTCCCCGAAGTCCTCGCCGTCGGCCCGTCCGCGCTGGTCATCTCGATGGTCCCGCCCGGTGTGCCGACGCCGGACGCCGCGTTCGGGTTCGGGGCGGACCTCGCCAGGCTGCACGCGGCCGGGGCCGGCCACTTCGGCGCCCCCTGGCGCGGCTTCATCGCCAGCCTGCCCCTGGACAACGCCGAGCAGGACAGCTGGCCCGAGTGGTACGCCAGCCGCAGGCTGCTGCCGTACCTGCGCCTGGCCGTGGACGCGGGCGCGCTAAGGTCGCAGGACGCTCGGCTGGTGGAGGCGGTCGCCGACCGGATCGGCTCGCTGGCCGGCCCGGCCGAGCCGCCGAGCCGGATCCACGGCGACTGCTGGGCCGGGAACGTGCTGTGGTCCGCCGGGCGGGGCTGGCTCATCGACCCGGCGGCGCACGGCGGGCACCGCGAGACCGACCTGGCGATGCTGGCCCTGTTCGGCGCGCCCAGCCTGGACCGGATCATGGCCGGATACCTCGACACGGTGCCCCTGGCGGCCGGGTGGCGGTCGCGGATCCCGCTCCACCAGCTCCACCCGCTGCTGGTCCACGCGTGCCTGTTCGGTGCCTCGTACCGGGACAGCGTCCGTTCCGCCGCGCGCGCCGCGCTGGCGATCTGAGTGCTGACGGCCTGAGCCCGCGCCCCGTCAGGCCAGGTGCGGCTGTTCGGCCTGGCTCTCTGCCAGTTCCGGCTGGGCCACGTCCGCCGCGTCCGCCGCGTCCGGCTCCTCGTCCGAGTACTGGGTGCCGAGGGCCTCGGGGGCGAGCGGCAGCGCGATCCGGAACGTCGCGCCCTGCCCTTCGGCCGTGCTCACCGAGGCAACGCCGCCCTGGGCGCTCACCAGCGCGTCGACGATCGCCAGGCCCAGCCCGGTGCCGCCGCGCGTCCTGGCCTGGTCGGCGCGGTAGAACCGCTCGAACACCCGGCTGGCCTGCTCCGGGGTCATGCCGGGTCCGTGGTCGATCACCTCGAGGATCACCGCCGGCGTCGGGTCGCTGACCCGCGGGTCGACGACCCCGGAGCTGATCGACACCCGGATCGGGGTCCCGTCCGGCGTGTGCGTCAGCGCGTTGCTCATCAGGTTCCCGATGACCTGCCGGAGCTTCGGCTCGTCGCCGATGACCAGGAACGCGGCGCCCGGCTGGACCGACAAGTCGATATCCCGGGACGGCGCGAGCAGCCGGGCGTCGCCCACCGCGTCGGCGGCCAGCGTGAGCAGGTCGACCGGCTGCCTGGCCAGCGGCCGCTGCTGGTCGAGCCGGGCCAGCATCAGCAGGTCCTCGACGAGCAGGCCCATCCGGGCGGCTTCCTTCTCGACCCGCCCCATGATCCGCTCCAGGTCATCGGGCGTGAGCCGGTCTTGATCGCGGGCCGCTTCCCCGTTGCCGTTGCCGTTGTCCCGGACCAGGCCGCCGCGCTGCCGGTAGTACTCGGCGAAGCCCCGGATGGCGGTCAGCGGCGTGCGCAGCTCGTGGCTCGCGTCCGCGATGAACCGGCGCATGCGTTCCTCTGACTGGAGCGCCGCCTGCTCGGACTCCTCCTGCGCGTGGAACGCGGCCTCGATCTGGCTCAGCATGATGTTCAGGGACCGGCCGAGGCGGCCGATCTCGGTCTGCGGGTCCCGTTCCGGGACCCGCAGGTTCAGGTGCCCGGCCGCGATCTCGCCCGCGGTCTCCTCGATGTCCACCAGCGGTCGCAGGTTGGTCTGCACCACCGCGAACCCGGCCAGCGCCAGGACGGACAGGATCACGATGCTGACGACGATATCCACCCCGGTGAGCTGCTGGATCGTGGTGTAGACGGTGCTCACGTCCATCCCGACGACCATGGTGCCAGTGATGCTGCTGGTGCCGTTGGTAAGCGAAATGGTGGAGCTCGTCACCCGCCACCGGTCGCCGGACAGCTGCCCGGGCAGGGTGGTGGTCCACCCGTTAGTGGCCACCAGGGTGGGCTCGACCGCCTTGACCGACGAGGTGGCCGGGCCGTAGCCGGTGACCTGACACGATGTCATGTACCCGGCGGGCGCCGGCTCCGGCTGGACGACCTGCTGGATCGTGCCGCTAGCGGGGATCCACCAGACCGCGTACCCCTGGCCGGCCAGGCCGAGTACGGCCTGGCCGCACGGGTCGCCGTTGAGCGAGTCGGCTACGGCCTGCTGTGCCTCGATCTGCAGACGGCCGTTCTTCAGCGAGGAGTCCGCCTGGCCGATCAGGTACGTCCGCATGAACGTGACGCCCACGACGCTGATGACCACGAGCGCGATGATGACGAGCGCGAGCAGCGATGCGATGAGCTTGGCCCGCAGGGAGGTCCGCTTCGATAGCTGGCTGGCCGCTCGCCACCGCCCCGCCGCCCAGTGGCCGGCGCCGCTGCTTTCCCTTTCGTGCGCTGACATCGCCGGTGACCTTCCTACGACGGAAGCCGCAGCACGTATCCCACGCCGCGCAGGGTGTGGATCAGCCGGGGTTCCTTCGTGTCCACCTTACGGCGCAGGACCGACACGTACGATTCCACGATCCCGGTGTCGCCGCGGAAGTCGTAGTCCCAGACGTGGTCGAGGATCTGCATCTTCGAAAGCACCCGGTTGGCGTTGCTCATGAAGTACCGCAGCAGCTTGAACTCGGTGGGGGAGAGCTGGATCTGCTCCCCGCCGCGCCACACCTCGTGGCTTTCCTCGTCAAGTTCGAGGTCGGCGAACGTGAGCCTGGGCGTCGGCTCGACGCCCTCGCCCCTGGTCCGGCGAAGGACCGCCCGGATCCGCGCGATGACCTCCTCCAGGCTGAACGGCTTGGTGACGTAGTCGTCGCCACCGAGGGTGAGGCCGCGGATCTTGTCCTCGGTGGCGTCGCGAGCGGTCAGGAAGACGACCGGAATCCGGGCGCCGCCCCCGCGAAGGCGCCTGATCACGTCGAACCCGTCCATGTCCGGCAGCATCACGTCGAGCACGATGAGGTCCGGACGGTGGCGCTGAGCAGCTTGCACCGCCTCGGTTCCGGCGGCCGCCGTGACGACGTCGAAACCCGCGTAGCGCAGGCTGGCGGACAGCAACTCAAGGATGTTCGGCTCGTCTTCGACGACGAGGAGCCTGGCATCCGGTCGCTGGCGCGCATCGGTCAGCGTGTCCATGCTGTGTATTGTCGCGCGCCACGCTGAGGATAACCTGAACGCCCGCTGGAGATGGACTCCGGCCGCCGCGTGAGCCGCGGGCCGGGTCACGGGTGAGCATGGCCCCTGGCGTCGCGCCAGTAGGCGATCGCGGCGGGCCGCGAGCCGACGCCGAGCTTGGAGTAGATCCGCCTGACGTGGTTCTTCACGGTCTTCTCCGCCAGGAACAGGCGCGCGGCAATCTCGCCGTTGGTCTGCCCGTCCGCGATGAGCGACATGACCTCCGCCTCGCGCGCTGACAGCCCGCCTGCGACCCGGGTGCCGTTGAGCCTGAAGCCCTCACCCGCGTCCGGTCCAGGATTCTCCCGGTCGCCCATGTAACCTCCGGCTACCGGCGCATAAACTGACATAGATGTCTTAATGGTGACTCTTACCCAGGCCTGGAGACGGGCATGCCCGTCCAGTACGCAATTGGGTTGAGGAGCGCCCCGGCCGGCGTCATCGTGGAAAGCATGAATCAGGCCGAGCTCAGCCCGGATCAGCTGCGCCGGGACCCGCTCCCGTTGCGCGGCCGCGTGGCCGTCGTGACCGGGGTCAGCCGCCGCGCGGGCATCGGCTACGCCGTGGCCCGCAGGCTGGCCGCGCTCGGCGCCAGCCTGTTCCTGCATCACTACGCCCCGCACGACCGCGACCAGCCCTGGGGCGCCGACCCCGGGGGACCGGCGGCCGTGCTGGCCGGCGTGACCGCCGCCCTGGCCGCCGACGGCGCCCGCGTTCGCGACCTGCACTGCGACTTGGCCCTCCCCGAGGCGCCCGCTCAGCTCATCGGGGCGGCCACCGAAGCGTTCGGTTCCCTGGACGTCCTGGTCTGCAACCACGCCCGCAGCGGCGGCGATGGCCCGCTCGGCACCCTGGACGCGGCCATGCTCGACGCGCACTGGGCCGTCAACGCCCGCTCCGCGATCCTGCTGGCCCAGGCGTTCGCCGCCCAGCACGACGGCCGCCCCGGCGGGCGGATCATCTTCATGACCTCCGGGCAGGATCTCGGGCCGATGGGCGGCGAGGTCGCCTACGCCGCGAGCAAGGGCGCGCTCGCCTCGATCACCAGGACCCTCGCCGACCATGTGGCCGACCGGGGCATCACCCTGAACACGGTCAACCCGGGCCCGGTCGACACCGGCTACGCGCCGCCCGAGGTCCACGAGGCCGTCCGCCGCCAGTCCCCCGCGAAACGCTGGGGTGACCCCGACGACCCCGCCCGCCTGATCGCCTGGCTGGTCACCGACGAGGCGGCCTGGATCACCGGCCAGGTCATCAACACCGAAGGCGGCTTCCGCCGCTGGGCCTGATCTACCGTGAGTGCCATGAGTGACCTCAGGGGACCCGCGGCCAGAACCTTCCCGTTCAACACCGGCTGGCTCTTCGGCGCCGCGTCGCCCGGCAGCAGCCAGCCCGGGTTCGACGACAGCGCCTTCGCGCCCGTGACGCTGCCGCACACCGTGGCCTCCCTGTCCTGGCGGGACTGGGACCCGTCAGCCTGGGAGCGGGTATGGGCGTACCGCAAGCATTTCGACGCGCCGGCCGGCCTCGATAGCCAACGCGTGTTCCTCGACTTCGACGCCGCGATGACCGGCGCCACGGTCACGCTGAACGGTGCCGACGTCGCCGAACACCTCGGTGGCTACCTCCCGTTCAGGCCCGAGCTCACCGCGGCGCTGCACCCGGGCGCGAACGTGCTGGCGGTGACGCTGGACTCCACCTTCAACCTCAACGTGCCCCCGGACCGGCCCGCGCCCGAGCCGAGTACGTCGGTGGACTACTGGCAGCCAGGGGGCATCTACCGCGAGGTCAGGCTGCGGGCCGTGCCGCAGGTCTTCCTGGCCGACGTGTTCGCCAAGCCGGTCAACGTCCTGGACCCCGCCGCCAGGCAGGTCGTCGTGCAGGCCACGGTGGACGCGGCCCAGGTACCGCAGGGAACCGCCCAGATCGCCGTCGAACTGCTCGACGACGCCCGCCCGATCGCGTCCAGCCTGCTGCCCCTGGCCATCACCGAGCCGGGTCAGGTGACGGTTACCGCGACGCTGGCCGGGCTCGGCGACGTCACGCTGTGGGACACCGACCGCCCCAGGCTGTACCACGTGGTCACGACGCTGCTGCTGGACGGCCGCCCGCTGCACCGTTACCGGGTCCGGACCGGTTTCCGCGAGGCCGTGTTCACCCGCGACGGGTTCTTCCTCAACGGGCGGCGCCTCAAGCTGCTCGGGGTCAACCGGCACCAGTTCTACCCGTTCGCCGGCGGCGCGATGCCCGCCCGCGTGCAGGCCAGGGACGCGAGGATCATCCGGCACGAGCTGAACTGCACCATGGTCCGCTGCGCGCACTACCCGCAGTCGGAGGACTTCTACGACGCCTGCGACGAGGTCGGCCTGATGGCGTGGGAGGAGGCCCCCGGGTGGGGCTACCTCGGGGACGACGACTGGCTCGCGCTCGCCTACCGCGACATCGGGCAGATGATCGTCAGGGACCGGAACCACCCGTCGATCATCGTCTGGGGCGCCCGCCTCAACGAGACGCCGAACAACGTTCCCTTCTACACCAGCACGAACGAACTCGCCCACGCCCTGGACGACTCACGCCAGACGGCGGGCGCGATGCCGGGCATGTGGGACACCCTCGATTTCGAGCAGGACGTCTTCGGCGAGGACGACTACTCGAGCGTCAAGGACGCGACGGGCACCAAGGAGCCGACGCTCCACCCGCCGGTGACCGCGGCGGGCCGGCCGTACCTGGTCAGCGAGGCCGTCGGCACGCTGTCCGGCCCGGCCCGCTACTACCGCCGCACCGACCCTCAGGCCGTCCAGCAGGGGCAGGCCACGGCACACGCGCGGGTGCACGACCTGGCCGCCTCCGACGACCGCTACTGCGGCCTGCTCGCCTGGACCGGGATCGACTACCCCTCCGGCAGCGGCAACCAGTACCGGGGGGTGAAGTACACCGGCGTGGTCGACCTGTTCCGCATCCCCAAGCCCGGCGCCGCCATCTACCAGGCGCAGGCCGACCCGCGGGTCAAACCGGTCATCGCGCCCGCGTTCTACTGGGACTTCGGACCGGTCTCCCCGGTCACCAGCCTGCCGAACGCCATGATCTGCGCCAACCTGGACCGCCTCGAGGTCTACGTCGGCGGCCGGCCCTTCGCGACCCTCACCCCCGACACCGCCGGCTACCCGAACCTGCCCTACCCGCCCTCGTTCGCCGACTTCAGCGCGGTCGACGGCTCGTCCCGGCCCGAGTTGCGCATCGACGGCTACCTGGGCGACACCATGGTCGCCTCCCGCTCGTTCTCGTCGGACCCGTCCGGCGACGTGCTGTTCCTGGGCGCCGACGACGACGAGATCAACGCCGACGGGGTGGACGCCACCCGCCTGATGTTCCGCGCGCTGGACCGCTACGGCGCGCCCCGCCCCTACGTCACCGGCCAGGTCACCCTCGACGTCGAAGGACCGGCCGTCCTCGTCGGCGACAACCCGCTCGACTTCTCCGCCGCCGGCGGCGCGGGCGCCGTCTGGCTCCGCTCGCTCCCCGCCTCCCCGGGCCCGGTCACCGTCACCGCCAGCCACCCCGCCCTGGGCCGCGCCATGAAAAAAATATTCGTCAGATAGCCGCGGTCGGCGGCTCCCGGAGTCCATGCCCCGACCCGCCGCCCGGCATCAACCGCATACCGGTCTAGCCTGCTTCCTGTGAGTTCTAGAACCTGGCTGCACTGGGCAGGTCCGGGCGCGCCGCGCGGCCGCCGTGCCTGACGACCTGTTCCCTGTGACCTGGGCGGGGCGGCAGGCGATCGTCGCCTTCCCCGGGCAGGTCGATGTCTCCAACGCCGGCCAGCTCCGCGATCGGCTGCTCTCCGTGATCAACCGCGGCGCCAGCATCCTGATCGCCGACATGACCGGCACGGTGTCCCTCGACCACGCCGGGGTGGACGCCATCGCGAGGGCCTGCCAGCGAGCCGCGGCTAGCGGCACGCAGCTCAGGCTGGTGGTCACCGCTCCCGTCGTCAGGCGCGTGCTCACCATCGAAGGACTGGACCGGCTGGTCTCCATCTATCCCATGTTGGAGGCGGCCGTCGCCGAGAACGTGCCCGGAGGCGGCCTCCATGCGCCACCTGGAGCCGCTGCCGGGCCGCAGAGCGGTACCGCCAGCGGCGTCACCGCCGTGCCCGGGGCCCGGGTCATCACCCCGGCCGTGCTCTGGCAAGTGCTCGATGCCCTGGGCGACGGCCTCGCCCTGACCGGCGAAGACGGTAAGATCGCGCTGGTCAACCGGCGTTGCGCCGAGATGCTGGGCTACCAGCGGGAGGAACTGGCCGGCCTGCCGATCGACGAGCTTGTCCCGTCCGAGGTGCGGGCCGCACACCACGGCTACCGCGCCGGCTACCAGCAGGCACCGCGAGCCCGGCCGATGGCCGACCGGGCCCGGCTGGCCGCCCTGCGGAAGGACGGGACCACGTTCCCCGTCGAGATCAGCCTGAGCCCGGTCCCGACCGCTACGGAGAACTACGTTCTGGCCGTGATCCGGGACGCCACCGTAGGTCGCAGGCGAGGTGACCTAGCGGACCTGGCCCGGGGCGTGGTCGCTGAGCCGCCGCCGCTGGCCAAGGGCCTGCTCGACCGCGTCGTCCGGCACTTGTTCGAGGTCGGCCTGAGCCTGCAGGCCGCCGCGGGCCTGCCGGGCGAGGTGGCCCGGCAGCGCCTCGGCGAGACGCTGGACCAGCTGGACGACGTGATCCAGGAGATCCGCGATTATGCCTTCACTTCTGGTGACGGGTAGCGGCGCCTGAGGCGGGCCAACGTCACGGGTGCTGCGGCGACCCGGCCCCGTTGGGAGCGGCGGCGTCCGCGGCACCCGGGTGACCACCGATCTGGGCTTGCACCTGGGCCAGGAAACTGCGGATCGTGGCGGTGGCCACGCGGTGCAAGATCGCCCGGTCGAGCGCCTCGCCGACTGCGCCGAGAGGCGGCCGGTACGAGCCGACGATCGTCAGCAAGGTGGCGCGCCCCCCAGCGGGAGCCAGCCTGATATCGGCGTCGAGCACCGGGAACAGCCGGCCGTGCGGTCCCGTAGCCTCCCAGCGGATCGCGAACCCAGCCGACGTGTCGGTGTGGGCCAGCTCGCGGACTTGCACCCGGACCAGCTTGGACAGGCCGCCGACACCGACGCGGACGATGCTGGCCCCCTCGTCGCGGTATGCGTCTTGCGATGCGATGACCAGCACACCGCTCTCGGCCAGCTGGGCCAGCCGCTCGCGGGCGGCCGCGAACGGGACGTGGAGCAGCACTTGATCCTCGACGAACATTCCTGCATTCCACATAACTGACGGTGCGTCAGGCAAGGCCGAAGGTCCCGAATTCGGTCCCTGACGGCCTATCCGAGCGATGCGGCGCGCATCGTTTACTGCCGCCAGGGACCTTGGTCCTTAAACTCGCCTGGTCGCAGTGCCTAGAGTTGACGTAACACGCGGCCCCGGTCGGGGCCGCCCACTGCTAGCGCCGGGAGTCAAAGGTGAGCGGTCCAGCGTCAAGCGACGAGGCCAGGCAGCCGATCGCGGTGTTCCTCCTCGACGATCACGAGGTGGTCCGCCGCGGCGTCCGCGACCTGCTCGAGGCCGAGCCCGACATCAAGGTGGTCGGCGAGGCGGGAACCGTATCCTCGGCGCTGGCCCGCATCCCGGCGCTCAAGCCGGACGTGGCGGTACTGGACGTGCGTCTGCCGGACGG
>Ga0335074_10005764_pt1 | contig 17151 bp, 16 predicted proteins | sample Lox_Sample_23_FD_206715 | JGI IMG/M metagenome (GOLD analysis project Ga0335074, IMG submission 206715) | Soil microbial communities from Loxahatchee National Wildlife Refuge, Florida, United States - Lox_Sample_2.3 | ecosystem: Environmental > Terrestrial > Soil > Wetlands | place: USA... | reverse complement strand
AACGAAAAGTAAGAGTACGCTTTTGATTAGGGCCTGCTCCCAACAGGCTCGAGAGGTCTTGAATGCCGTCGATCTTCACTCCCCTGCCCGCCGAAGTCGACCGAAAAGCTCCCGGTACCGGGGGAAAACCGCCTGTCGACAGGCGTCCGACCGGTGGAGGCGGTGGGGGCGGCGACGACGATCGGCGAAATCCTAGGCGTGGTCCGCGTGAACTGCTCAACAAGATTCGGGCCAGTGTCTTCTGCGTGCTGGCCTGCGACATGGTGTTCTTCGTTGTGCTCGTCATTCTGTTTTATGCGCGTCAGGCCGGCACTCATCTCGATCCTGCGCTTATGCGCCAGATTGGCGATTGGAAACCGGTTCTGCTCCCACCCATCCTTTTCCTCAACACAGCGACGCTGCTTTTAAGCAGCCTCACCATGGAAGTGGCTCGCCGGCATATCTTTCGCGAAATCGATGTTCTCGAGGAATGGCTCGGCTTGGGCAGGCCCGCGCTTCGCCGCACCCTGCCCTGGCTGGGCGCCACACTTGCGCTCGGCTTGCTCTTTCTGGCCGGGCAGTTAATTGCGTGGAAGCAGTTGACGGTACAGGGATTTGCATTCGATCGCTGGTCGACGCCGGCCAGCTACTTCTTCTACCTTGTCACCGGACTCCATGCCGCCCATCTCTTCCTCGGCGTGCTGGCCCTTGGCTTTTGCCTGGTCGCACTGCACAGGTTGCGGCGGGTTGAAGTAAGGCAGATCGCCGTCGACGCAACGGCATGGTACTGGCATGCCATGGGCCTAGCTTGGCTGGTTCTCTTTGCTGTCCTGGTTCTGGGCCAATAGGTTTCAGCGCGCCGGATCGGCCGTATAGCGCTTCAAAACCGACACGCGCTTTGCGCCACGCCGCTTCACGTTTTCAACCGATCTCAATTCTCCGGATTGTTGGTCTCTGCGTCGGGCGCTATTTTTGCCGCGGCCGCCTCGTCCAGGCGCGCCAGCGGTCACCCAGGGTCGGTACCTCAGGGCAGGCGTAGTAAATCTCGCAGTTGATGGCCATCAGCATCTCGACCGCCTGCAATTTTGCATCCCCATGGGTGAATGTGCCACCTTCATGGATGTACTCATCCGTAAGGTATTCAATGGCGTGTCCGAGCTTTTCAAGGGCGTGACCGGCATTTGGACTGATGCGCCGCCGGCGATTCTTCCGCACCCGGGCAGGTGCTGTGACTGGGGCTGCTTCAATTACCGGAAATGCAGTCGTGGCGGATGTCACCATGGATTTCGTCCTCATCGTCTTCTTCGGCCCTTTAACCAGCTTTATCAGATGACGAACGTACTGTATCTCCCCTCAGCACACCGTGATTATGTCTTGCGCTCCGTCATCGGAAAGTGACGAAGCTCACATCGCCCTGCGACAGGGTCACGCCCTACAGCCTCCAGCGGTGGCAAAATCATTCGTGCATACCAACACTCGTTTGATTCATCGAATCATGAGTGGTTTCTCATTTCCATTCGGCGTATCGGCTACCAACTCCGTCGCGCCTTGACGGGATGAGGCTGAAAACCTAAGCTCAAACCAGGGGTCGCCGGAGCCCCGAGTACAAAGTTCTTGCCCCTCCGGCGGGCACACTTTCTCTTTTTTTGGGGACCAGCTGTGAAGATTCCCTACTATTGGCAGTATTTGCCGCTGCTCATGCAGGTTCTGGCCGCCATTCTGCTTGGCGCCTTCATGGTTCTTGCCTCGTGGTTCATTGGCCGGCACCGCAATACGGCGGTCAAACTCGACGCCTACGAGTGCGGCATTGAGGCCGTCGGCGACGCGCGCGGGCGCTTCAGTGTCCGCTTCTATATGGTTGCCGTTCTCTTCATCCTGTTCGACGTTGAAGCGGTCTTCATGATGCCCTGGGCCGTCATTTACACCAGACTCCCCAAGATTACCGGCTCCAGGCTCTTTGGCTTCTGGGAGATGGTTGTCTACCTCGGCTTTGTGGCCGTTGGCCTCTACTACATTGTGCGCAAGGGCGTTCTCGACTGGAGCTCGGACAAGGCGGACCTCTGAAACTCCGCATCAACCCTGCCGCCCGTTGGTTCCGGGCTCAGGTTAATCGAAAGCTCACGAAGCAAGAATCCTCCGCGGAAGGACGCGGGCAGCTGGATCGAAAAGGCGGGCACAGGGAATGACACCAACACCAGCGTTAACCGGCAGGGAGGCTGTGCTCAATGCGCTTCCCGATCACCCTGCGGTCAAAGCCATTCTCGCCTGGAAGGACTCTGCCCTTGCCGACGCCAAATTTGAGTTTGGCGAACTCACCCTCACTGTTCCACGCGAAGAGATTCGCGCCGCCTGCGAAACACTGCGCCAGGCCGGTTATAACTTCTTTGAGGACATGACCGCGGTCGACTGGTTCCCTGCAACGCCGCGGTTCCAGTTGAGCTACCATCTGCTCTCTCACGCTTTCAAGGAGCGCGTTCGCCTGCGCGTTCTTGTCGACGAGGCCGACGCGGCCATCGATTCCATTACCACCGTCTGGCCCGCAGCAAACTTCTACGAGCGCGAGGTCTTTGATCTCTTCGGCGTCCGTTTTGACGGCCACCCCGATCTGCGGCGCATCATGATGCCCGACGACTGGAAGGGCCACCCGCTACGCAAGGACTACCCAGTGGAGGGATACCGCTGATGGCGACAGTCGCAGAAACCCCGGAACTGACCAGCCTGGGCGGCCAGCACATGGTGCTGAACATGGGGCCCCAGCACCCGGCCACGCACGGCGTGCTTCGCCTGGTGGTTGAAATCGACGGCGAAGTCATCGTTAAGGTCCGCCCCGAGATTGGCTACCTGCATACCGGTATCGAGAAAACCTGCGAAGCCAAGTTCTACCAGCAGGTCATCCCCATGACCGACCGGATCAACTATCTCGATCCGCTCTCGAACAATCTCTGTTACTGTCTGGCCGTCGAAAAACTGCTCGACCTCGAAATTCCCGAGCGCGCGCAGTGGATCCGCGTGCTGCTCACCGAGCTCAGCCGCTTGAACTCGCACCTCATCTGGCTCGGCACGCACGCCATGGATATCGGCGCGCTCACCGTCTTCCTCTACACCTTCCGCGAGCGCGAAGAGATTCTCCGCCTCTTTGAGGCAGTAGCCGGCCAGCGCATGATGACCAGCTACTTCCGCATCGGCGGGCTCTCAATGGATGTGCCGCTCGACTACTTCGATCGCGTGCAGGCATTCATCAAGACCTTCCCCGAGAAGATCGACGAGTACTCGAATCTGCTCACCGGCAATCCGATCTTCATCAACCGCCTCAAGGGCGTCGGCCATCTTTCGCCCGAGGACGCCATCGCTCTCGGCGTCACCGGCCCTCCGCTGCGCGCATCCGGCGTCGATATCGATCTGCGCCGCGATATGCCCTACTCGAGTTACGAAAAGTTCGATTTCAAGGTGCCTATCTCGCACGGTTGCGACACCTGGGCACGGTACGAAGTGCGCCTCATCGAGATGCGCGAAAGTACAAAGATTATCCAGCAGGCCCTAGACGGCATGCCCGGCGGACCGGTCAAGGCCGATGCGCCCAAGATCGTTTTGCCCGACCGCGAAAAGATGAAAACGCAGATGGAGGCCCTGATCCATCACTTCAAGATCGTCACTGAAGGGTTTGCCGTTCCCGCCGGCGAGGTATATCAGGGCATGGAGTGCGGGCACGGCCAGATGGGCTACTACGTGGTTTCAGACGGTACGGCGAAACCGTATCGCGTGCACATGCGTTATCCCTCGTTTGCCACATTGCAGGCGCTGGAAACTATGTGCAAAGGCCGGCTGATCGCCGACATGGTGGCTGTTATCGGGTCGATTGACATTGTGCTGGGGGAGATCGACAGGTAGGGATCGAAATCGCGGCGCAGGTTTTGAAAGGGCACCACCGGCTTCGCCGACCCGCAATAGATGAAACGGGCGAAGCGCATCGAGTAGAGTGAGGTCGTGAGTTTCTTTGTAGGGCACGAGTTTACTTGTGCCGCATGACCGCCAACAAATCTTTCAGGGGCTTCAGCCCCTGAAACCCGGAGGGAGCAGAGGCCTTCAGGCCTCTGAAACGAACGGAAGAAAGGATCGGGGCTTTAGCCCCGGAAGGAAACAGGATTTGACGCAGACCAGCTCATGTGGAGACGTTCTCATTGCAAACAATGAGTCTCTTTATGCCGAGCTCTGGACATCCCTCGCCTCTCTGCTCCGCAGCTACACCGCGCTGCACGGCCTCCACGAGGGAATTGAAGCCGTGATCGAATCCGACGCGAATCGCATCACCGCAAGGAACGGACCTCGCATGCTTCATCTTGAGCGCCACAATAACGCCGTCACCTGGATGCGCGAAAATGGAACGAGCGAGGTGCTGGAATTGACGGATCACGGCCGGCTGCGTGGCCCTGAAGGCGAGGAAGAGTTGGATATGGCCGCAGAGGCGTGGGCGCGGGAACTGATGAACGGAGATGCGACGCGATGAGCACGGATTCGACGAGCCCCGAAACCATGTCGATCTTTTCGCCGAAACTGGCCGCGCGCTTCGATGCGCTCGTCCAGAAATATCCCGTCAAGCGTTCCGCCCTGGTTCCCATGCTGCTTTACGCACAGGACGAAATCGGCTACCTCTCTGACGGCGTCATCGCCGAAGTTGCAATGCGCGTCGGCATCACCGAGCTCGAGGTGCGCAACGTCGCCACTTACTACTCCATGCTGCGCTTCAAGCCGGCCGGTAAATACAACGTCCAGGTCTGCACCAATATCAGCTGCATGCTGCGCGGGGCATACGAGGTTTTTGAGCGCTTCCAGGAGGAGCTCGGCGTCGGCGACAAAGGCGTCACTGCTGACGGTGTCTTCTCTCTTGAGGAGGTTGAATGCATTGGCGCATGCTGCTGGGCCCCGGCCATCCAGGTGAACTACGACTTTCACGATGAGCTATCACCCGATCACGTTCCGGGCATCATCGACGGTTATCGCGGAAAAGCCCGCGCTGAAGGGAGCCGCTGATGCCGCGCCTTGTTTCTCATCCCGATGAGGTCAAAATTATCTCGCGCCGCTTTGGCATGGGCGCGGAAAAGGTTGATCGCTACGTCGAGCTCGGCGGCTACGAAGCTGCCAAGAAGTGTCTCGCAAAAGGGCCCGAATGGATCATCGAAGAGATGAAGGCCAGCGGTCTTCGCGGCCGAGGCGGCGCGGGGTTCCCGACCGGCATGAAGTGGTCGTTTGTGCCCAAGCAGTCGGCCAGGCCCAAGTATGTTCTGGTCAATGGCGATGAGAGCGAGCCCGGCACATGCAAAGACCACCTCATTTTTCTGCACGACCCTCATGCGGTCATCGAAGGCACCATCATCGCCGGTCTCGCCATTGGCGCCAAAGTAGGCTTCATCTATCTCCGCGGAGAGTATCGTTATCTGCTCGAGATTATGGAGCGCGCCGTCGCCGATGCCTACGATCGCGGATTCCTCGGCAAGAACATCTTCGGCTCCGGCACCGAATTCGAAGTAATTACGCAGACCGGCGCAGGCGCCTACGAAGTGGGTGAAGAGTCGGCGCTCATGGAGTCGCTCGAGGGCAAGCGCGGAGTTCCTCGCATCAAGCCGCCCTTCCCCGCCGTCGTCGGACTCTACGGCGGACCTACAGTCATCAACAACGCTGAAACCATCGCTTCGGTGCCGCACATTATCTCGATGGGCGGCGCGGCCTACGCTGCCGTCGGCTCGCCTCGCAACGGCGGCACTCGCCTCTTCGGCCTGAGCGGCCACGTTGCGCGCCCCGGCGTTTACGAGCTGCCCATGGGCTACAACCTCAAGAAAATGATCTACGAAATAGGCGGCGGTGTGCGCGGCGGTCGCAAACTCAAGGCCGTGGTTCCCGGCGGATCTTCCACTCCGGTTCTTTTGCCTGAAGAAATCGAAAACCTGGGCATGGACTTCGACCAGGTGGGTAAAGCCGGCTCCATGCTCGGCTCGGGTGGTGTAGTTGTAATCGACGATCAGACGTGCATCGTCGAGTTCGCTCTTCGTACCATCAGCTTTTACCAACATGAAAGCTGCGGCTGGTGCATCCCCTGCCGCGAAGGCACCGACTGGCTCAAGAAATCGCTCACCCGTTTTCACGCCGGTTTCGGCGCGGCCAGCGACATCGACAACATTCAGTACCTGGCCGAGAACATGATGGGCCGGACGTTTTGCCCGCTCGGCGACGCGGCCGCGATGCCCACAATTGGCTTCGTAAAAAAGTTTCGCAAAGAGTTTGAAGATCACCTGAACGGTAAGCCGTGCCCGTTCGCCAAGCACGCGGAATTGGCTGTTGTTTAACGGCTCCGGAGAAGAATGCCCGACGTAACCTTCACAGTCGACGGAAAAAAGCTCACCGCGCCGGCCGGAACGCTGCTCATCGAGGCTTGCCGCAAGGCGGGGATCGAGATCCCGGCGTTCTGCTATTACCCCGGCCTTTCGCTCCAGGCTGCCTGCCGCATGTGCGTCGTACGCCAGGAAAAAGTGCCCAAGCTGCAAACCGCCTGCACCACCACGGTTGCCGAGGGCCAGGTCTTCGTCACCGAATCGCCTGAGATTGCGCAGGCCCGCAAAGCCACCATCCAGCTTCTGCTCGGCAACCATCCGCTCGACTGCCCTGTTTGCGACGCCGGCGGCGAGTGTGAACTGCAGGACATGACCTTTAAGTACGGCGCCGGCGAAAGCCTTTATGCCGAAGCCAAGCATCATCGCGACGAGCAGGAGTGGTCGCCTGCAGTCTTCTACGATCGCCCTCGCTGCATTCTCTGCTACCGCTGCATCCGCATGTGCGGCGAAGGCATGGATGTGTGGGCGCTTGGCGTGCAGAATCGCGGCGCAAGTTCGGTTATCGCGCCCAATGAAGGCAACAGCCTGGACTGCGAGCAGTGCGGCATGTGCATCGATGTCTGCCCGGTGGGCGCGCTCACCAGCGGCAGCTATCGCTATAAGACGCGCCCGTGGGAGATGAACCACGTTTCCACCGTCTGCACGCACTGCGCCGACGGCTGCAAGGTGACGCTGGGGGTGCGCCAGGACAACGATGGCTCGGCGATAGTTCGCGCCGACAATCGCGACAAGAGCGGCATCAACCACGATTTTCTCTGTGCCAAGGGCCGCTTCGGCTTCGACTTTGTAGAGAACCCCGACCGGCTCACCAAGCCTCTCGTCCGCAACGCTATGGGTGAACTCGAGCCGACGACATGGGAACACGCTCTGCGCGTGGCCGGCGCCAAGCTCAAAGAGATTCGCGACACTCGAGGTGGTTCAGCCATCGGCGTCATCGGCTCCAACCGCACCACCAACGAAGAGAACTACCTGCTGCAGAAGTTCGCGAGAACGGTGCTCCGCACCAACAACATCGATCACGTGCGGACGACAGATTATCCGGCCTTCGCACGCGCCCTTGCGGACCACACGGGTAAAACCGCCGGCCTACGCGAGATCGGCGCTGCCCCGGCGATCCTGCTCATCGGAGGCAATCCCACTGACGAGCACCCATTGCTGGCTTGGATGCTTCGCACCGATGTGCGCCTCAATCGCGCTCGTCTCTACGTCGCCAACCGCAGCCAGATAAAACTCGAGCGCCAAGCCAAAGCTACGTATCACGTTCCCGCGGGTGGATATGCCGGCCTTGCTGCAACTCTCAACGCAGCCGGCTCCGATTTTTCGAAAGCCCTCGCTCAAGAAGAATCCCTCGTCGTTATCTTCGGTGGGGAGTTCCGCGGCGCTGACGTCGTTTCCATCGTCAACTGGGGCATCAAACGCGGCAACGTCAAATTTGCTTATCTTGGTGATCACTCCAACTCGCGCGGTGCAGCCGACATGGGTCTCTACCCTGACCTGCTGCCTGGCTACGTGCCGGTGACCTCGCCCGGCGCATATGCTGAATACCCGAATCTCCCCGCCACACCTGGCAAGTCAATGCCGCAAATGCTGAATGAATCGCATGTGGGAAATTTTGGCGCCCTGCTCATTGTCGGCGCCAACCCTGCCGCGACGCACCAGATCCAGTCCACCTCGCTTGCGAAGACTTTCATCGTCGTGCAGGACCTGTTTATGACCGAAACAGCCGCGCTGGCCGACGTCGTTCTTCCGGCCTCCAGTCTCTACGAGAAATCCGGCACTGTAACCAATACTTTTGGCGACGTGCAGCTCGTTCGCAAAGCCGCCGACCGCGCGGGCGTCAAGCCCGACCTCGAAATCATCGTTCGTCTCGCCGGCGCCATGGGCGAAGACGTCAGCGGTCTGGTTCCCTTTGGCAAACGCGGCGTCTCTGCCGATCTCGGCCAGTCCCGCGGCGCGCAGTCGGGCGAAGCCGACCGTCACTCTGTCTGGCTCGAAGCCAACGGCCTCGAACCCAGACTCAGCCCTTTCGATCCGCTAGCCGTTCTCGATGAGATTAATCGCCTTGTCCCCGGCTATTCGCTCGACCGCTTCAATCTTCTCGCAGGCAACGATGTGCGCGCCGATCTCGCCGCCGCTCCCGGATTCGTTCCCGTCGCTTCGCTCATTACTCCCGCGCACGACAAACTCTTTACCTCCGGAACTCTCGGCCGATACAGCCGGGGACTCACTCAACTTGAACGGCACCAGCAGCACGATCTGGCGGAAACAGCCGCAGACTGAACCTGCCCATCGTGGAATCACGAAGTGTCAGGCACGACTTTAGTCGCGCCGAAGACGAAACAAAAGTATCGGGGCTTCAACCCCTGACAGGCAGAAGGCACAAACGCACGTGACGATTCTCGAATTCTTTCTTTGGAGTCTGCTCAAGGTCGCCGTGGTCACGGTGTTGCTGCTCATGGGAGTGGCCTACACCGTGCTGCTCGAGCGCAAGCTCGTCGGCCGCATCCAGAACCGCTGGGGGCCGAGCCGCGTTGGCCCCTTCGGACTTCTGCAGCCTCTGGTCGACGGCGCCAAGTCGTTCCTTAAGGAAGACCTGATCCCTACGGCCGTCTATCGTCCGCTCTATCTGCTCGCGCCCATCATTGCACTCGGTTGCGCGCTCATCTCCATCGCGGTCATCCCGTTCGGCGCGCGTAACACTGGCCCGCATGGCGTCGATCTGTTCGACATCTCGAATATCAACATCGGCCTTCTCGTCATCCTCGGCGTTACCTCAATCGGCGTCTACGGCATCGCCCTCGCCGGCTGGTCCTCGAACAACAAGTACTCGCTGCTCGGTTCGCTGCGCTCTTCGGCACAGCTCATCAGCTACGAACTGGCGCTCGGTCTTTCGCTGGTCGGCGTAGTGCTTCGCGCCGGCACCTTCAATCTGCGCGACATCGTCGATCAGCAGGCCCGCCATGGCTTTGCTTCCTGGAACATCATCCCATGGAAGACCGGAGGCTTTCAGTGCTTCGCCTTCTTCATCTACCTGATGGCCGCATACGCTGAGACGAACCGCTCGCCCTTTGATTTGCCCGAGGCCGAGAGCGAGCTCACCGGCGGCTACCACACTGAGTACAGCTCCATGAAGTTCGCCATGTTCTTCATGGCCGAATACGCCAACATGATCAACGTCGGCTGCGTGGCCACGTTGCTATTCTTGGGGGGCTGGACCAGTCCGCTCGGCGACCTCATGCCCGCATTTGGGGGACCCGTCGTTACCTCGCTGCTCTCAATCTTCTGGTTTGTCCTCAAAGTCTTCTGTTTCCTCTTTCTGTACGTGTGGGTGCGCGGCACATTGCCCCGCTTCCGCTACGACCAGCTCATGCACTTCGGTTGGCGTTTTCTGCTGCCGCTTGCCATTCTCAACATTGTGGGAACCAGCCTTTGGCTGGCCTACCGCTGATTTAGAATCGTGAAGGATTCAACCTCGTCCTTCTCTCAACCCGGTCGGCTCAGAACCTCCGGCTAGCGCCACAAGTTTAAAAACGATGCATCTCATTCTGTTCTTCATTTTTGCCGGATTCTGCCTCGCCGGAGCCATCAATCTCCTGCTCCAGACGCATCCCATCAACAGCGCTCTCTCGCTGATTGTGGTGATGACCTCGCTGGCAGTTCTTTATCTGCTGCTCGGCGCAGAATTTCTGGCCATCGCCCAGATCATCGTCTACGCCGGCGCCATCATGGTGCTCTTCGTCTTCGTGGTAATGCTGCTCAACGCCGGCCGCGAGGAACGAACGCTTGGCAGCCGCGCCGCGGCCGTTGTCGGCCTCCCCGCAGTGGTTGTCCTGCTAGCGCTTTTCGCCACCGTCATCCTGCACGCGCATGGCCTGGGCGCATCCTCTGCCAGCCAGCCCATCACCGATACCAAGGAGCTCAGCGCCGTCCTCTTCCGCGATCTGCTTCTGCCCTTTGAAGTCACCTCCGTCCTCATCCTCATCGCCATCCTCGGCGCCGTCGCGCTGGCCCGTCTCGGCAACGGAGAAAGGACGGTCTCAAAGTGAACTTTCTTCAACAGGACGTGCCTCTCACCTGGTATCTGCTGCTGAGCGCTGCGCTCTTCTCACTTGGAGTCGTCGGATTCCTGATCAAGCGCAACCTCATTACCGTTTTCATGTCCATTGAACTCATGCTCAACGCCGTCAACCTTTCGTTTGTCACCTTCGCGCACCAGTGGCACGCGGTGAAGGGACAGATCTTTGTCTTCTTTGTGATGATGGTGGCCGCTGCTGAAGCTGCGGTCGGCCTCGCCATCATCATTGCCGTCTTCCGCGCCCGCTCTACATTGGCCGTCGACCGCATCGACTTGATGAAACTATGAACGGACCCGTGCTGTTTTTGCCGTTGATTGCGCTGCTCCCCTTGGCCGGTTTTCTGGTCAATGGAATTTTTGGCTCCCGGCTGCCTAAGGCTCTGGTGACCGCGGTTGGACTGCTCGCTCCGCTTGGGTCGTTCCTCGTCGTCGCGCGTTTGGCATTGATGGTCTGGTCGAGCTCTATTGCCCTGCCAATTATTGAACCGAATGCCCCCACGTGGATCTCGCTCGGAACCTTGCACGTGGACTTCGGTTCGGTTGTCGATCAGCTATCGCTCGTCATGCTGCTGGTCGTCACCGGCGTCGGGTTTCTCATCCACGTTTACTCCGTCGGTTACATGCACGACGACGACGGCTACGCGCGATACTTCAGTTACCTGAATCTCTTCCTCTTCTTCATGACCACCCTGGTCCTGGCCGGTAACGTGCTGGTGATGTTCATCGGCTGGGAGGGCGTTGGCCTCGCGTCGTATCTGCTCATCGGCTTCTGGTTCCAAAAGCCCACGGCTGCCAGCGCCGGAATGAAAGCTTTCGTCGTCACCCGCATCGGCGACTTCGGCTTTCTCATCGGCATCTTCCTGCTGCTCGCCAACTTCGGCACGCTGACCTTCACCGAAATTGCCACCAAGCTCGCGGCCAATCCCGCCTGGACCGGCGGCATTCTCACCGTCACCTGCCTCTGCCTGCTCTTGGGCGCAACCGGAAAGAGCGCGCAACTTCCGCTCTATGTCTGGCTGCCCGACGCGATGGAAGGCCCCACGCCCGTCTCCGCGCTCATTCACGCGGCTACCATGGTCACGGCCGGCGTCTACATGATCGCGCGCTTCCACTTCCTGTTTGACCGCTCGCCCTTCGCGCTCAGCGTGGTCGCCATTGGGGGCGCAGCCACGGCCCTCTTCGCCGCCACCATGGGTCTGGCGCAGAACGACATCAAGCGCGTCCTCGCCTACTCCACCATCTCGCAGCTTGGTTACATGTTCCTCGGCTGCGGCGTGGCGGCCTACTCGGCAGCCATCTTCCACCTGATGACCCACGCCTTCTTCAAGGGGCTGCTCTTCCTCGGCGCGGGCTCGGTGATTCATGCTCTGGGCGGCGAGCAGGACATGCGCAAGATGGGCGGCCTGCGCCAGAAGATTCCTATCACCTTCTGGACCATGACCGCGGCGGTCCTCGCGATCTCCGGCTTTCCGGGTTTCTCCGGCTTCTTCTCGAAAGACGCCATCCTCGCCGCAGCCTTCCAGCAGGGCACGCTCGGCAAGGCGCTCTGGGCTGTGGGCGTTCTCACCGCCGGACTCACTGCGCTCTACATGTTCCGTCTCTGGTACCTGACCTTCATCGGCGATTCGCGCAACGAACACGCGCACCCACACGAAAGCCCCTGGGTCATGCTCGGGCCGCTGGTTCTGCTGGCGCTGCTCTCGATCGGCGGCGGATGGGTAGCGTTCGGGGGCCGCTTCTACGATTTTCTGGCCCCAGTTACTGGTCCACGCGTTGAATCCGGCGCAGGCTCGCTCGAATACATCCTCATGGCCGTCGCGGTTGGCGCCGGCCTCATCGGATATCTGATCGCGCTCTTCAACTACAAGCCCGGCTCCGCGCGCGTCGCTCCGGAAGCCCTCGCGGCCGAGCCTGCGGGTTTCACCAAGGTTCTCGCTCACAAATACTACGTCGACGAAATCTACAACGCCGTCTTCGTTCGCCCGCTGCTGGTCATCTCCCGCTACATCCTCGGCTGGGTGGTCGATGGCGCAATCCTCGGCGGCGCGGCATGGCTCCTGGGCGGCATCGCCACACTCGGCGGGGCAATTCTGCAGCGATGGCAATCAGGCAATCTGCGTTCTTATGCGGCCTGGCTTGCAGCCGGAGCGGTAGCGCTGCTGCTCTTCGTTCTGCTCGCCGGCGTGCCGCATCCCTGGAGCTTTTCGCTCTTCCGTTCCTTGACTAATTTCCAGCAGGCGGGGCACTGAGATGAATATGATCGGCGAATCCATCCTCACTCTCATCCTGCTGGTTCCGCTGGCCGGGTCAATCCTCATTGCCCTCCTGCCCGATCGCGCCAAACTGCCCAACTGGATCGCCCTGCTCACAGCCCTTGTTACCTTTGGCCTTGCGCTGCACTTGCCCGCGCACTTCGTCGCCGGCCAAAGCGGCTTCCAGTTTGAAATCGACCGGCAGTGGATCGAGAACCCCGCTATCTTCTACCACGTTGGCGTCGACGGCCTCAGTATGTGGCTCGTGGTCCTGGTCGGCCTGCTCGCGCCCGTCGGCGTGCTCGCCAGCTGGAACACGATTCAGACTCGCCGCAAGGTTTATTATTCGCTCTTCCTGGTCCAGCAGACCTCCATGTTCGGCGTTTTCGTCTCGCTCGATCTCATGCTTTACTACGGCTTCTGGGAACTCTCGCTGGTGCCCATGGCGATCCTGATCGCCATGTACGGCCGCAAAGAGGGCCCCAAAGCCGCGCTCAAATTCTTCCTCTTTACGTTCATCCCCTCGGCGCCTCTGCTGGTGGCCATCCTCTGGCTTTACGCCAAGACTCACACCTTCAACTTCACCGAACTCCAGTATCAGACGGCCAGCGGTGTTCTTCCCGCGGGCGCGCTCTTCTGGCTATCGCTGGCGTTCGTCTTCGCATTCGCCGTCAAGGTTCCGATCTTTCCGCTGCACGGCTGGCTCGCCGACACTTTCAATGAAGCGCCCGTCGCCATGGCAATGGTGGTCGCCGGCAAGCTCGGCCTCTACTCCATGCTGCGCTTCCACGCCGGCCTGTTCCCGGTGCAGGCGCGGCAGATTGCGCCGCTTCTGATCGTTCTGGCCGTGATCGGCGTTATTTATGGCGCCTGTCTCGCTCTTGTCCAACGCGACTTCTTCCGCCTGCTGGCTTATGGCGCAGTCAGCCACTTCAGCCTGGTAATCCTCGGCATCTACGGGCTTACGCTTAACGGTTGGAATGGCGCGGTCTACCAGATCCTGAATATCAGTATTGTTGAAGCTGCATTATTCGTTCTGCTGGGCGCGCTCGAGAGCCGCTATGCGACCAGCCAGATTGCCAACTTTGGCGGCCTGGCCGCGAAGCTGCCGCGCACAGCGAGCTACTTCGTGATTGCTTCGCTGGCCATGATCGGCCTGCCGCTTTTGAGCGGATTCATCGGTGAGTTCGTTATCCTCTCCAGCACTTTCTCGGGCGTCAGCCGCGGCGCCGCCGTCGTTGCTGCCATCGGCGTCATTTTGAGCGCCGCGTATATGCTCTGGCTCATACAGCGGCTGTTCTACGGACCGCTAAGCTCAATGTCGGAATCAAAACCGGCGAGCGATCTGAGCTTTGGCGAGCTGGCCGCGCTCACGCCGCTGGTTCTGCTTATGATCGTGATGGGCGTCTCGCCTAACCTCTGGTTCAACACGATCCAAACCGGTCCGCATCCACCGGGCACGCAGGCCATCATGAAGTTTATTCACGTGGTCGAATCGCCGGCCCCTGTAGCTTCAACCTCCGAGGAGGTTCAGCGGTGAATCCAGTGCCCGACATTTACCGCATCCTCCCTGAGGTCATCCTCACGCTTACGGGCGTCGCAGTCATGCTCATTGACGCGTCGCTGCCGCCTGGCTTGTCGCGCCGGTATCTCGGCTTTCTCGCCGCTATCGGCGCCACCATCGCCATCTGGGCGAGCGTCTGGCAGCTCTCGTTGCCTGAAGGCACCGGGTTCTTCGGAACCGTTGAAACCAGCAACTTCACCGTCTTCTTCCATGTGCTCATCTGCGGCATCGTGCTGGTCGCGTTGTTGCTCTCGCTCGATTCCCTGCCCGCTAATACGCATCACCAGGGCGAGTTCTACGCGCTCGTCGTTTTCGGAGCGGTCGGCATGTGCCTGCTTACCAGCGCCGTCGAACTGCTGCTGGTGTTCATTGCCCTGGAAATCTCATCCATCTCCACGTACATTCTGGCCGGATACCGCAAGAACGTTGGCCGCAGCCCTGAAGCTGCCATCAAATACTTTCTGCTCGGCTCCTTTGCCACAGCGTTCCTGCTCTACGGCATCGCGCTGATCTTCGGCGCCACCGGAACCACCGATATCTACCGGATCGCGCACCTGGCGCCCGGCGCAGAGAACCAGGTTCTGGTGATCGCATCTCTGGCACTCATACTCGTTGGCATCCTCTTCAAGGTCTCGGCCGCGCCTTTCCATGTGTGGACGCCCGATGTGTACGAAGGCGCACCCACGCCGGTTGTGGCGCTGCTCTCGACCGCGCCCAAGGCCGCGGCCTTTGCGCTGCTCATTCGCGTGGTCTACGAGGCCTTCCCGCAGCTTCACGCGCTCTGGTCGCCGCTGCTGTGGGGCGTCGCCGTGCTTTCGATGACCGTCGGCAACCTGGCTGCATTGCGCCAGCAAAATGTCAAACGCATGATGGCTTACTCATCGATCGCGCACGCGGGCTACCTGCTGGCAGCGTTCGCCGGAGCGCCTGAGATCGGCATTCCGGCCGCAGCCTTTTACATTACGGCCTACTCGGCAATGAACGTCGGCATCTTCGCCGTCATCGCGCTGGTGAGCGGCTACGACGAGCATCTTCCGCTCATCGACGACTACCGAGGACTGCTCTACCGTTCGCCATTCCTGGGCAGCCTGCTGATCTTCTTCCTGGTCTCGCTCATCGGCATTCCGTTCACCGGCGGATTCTTCGGCAAGTTCTATTCGTTTACTGCGGCCGTGAGCGGCGGAGCTGTTGTGCTGGCCATCATCGGCCTGCTCAACTCGGGCATTGCCGCGGCGTATTACCTGCGCCTCGCGCTGGCTGCTGCGCAGCGTCCCGATCCCGACGCGACAGTACAGCCGCAGTTCCGCTTGGGCGTGACTGCACTGGCTGCGCTGGCGTTTACCGCTGCGGCGACGCTCTGGCTGGGAGTCAGGCCCAACACGGTGCTGCACGCCGCGCAATCGAGCGCGCAGACACTTCAGGCTCCAGTGCCTGAGCCTGCGACAGCCGCGGGCGCAGCCACGGCGACGCCGAGCGAACCACCAGTTCAATAAAACTCTTGAATTGAGCGTGAGCGTCAGTGATGGTCATTAGAGATCGGAGGCAATAACCGATCTCTCGGCCTTGGGGAGTTATTGTAACAAAAAATCGCTTGTTACATTTTATAAGTAGCTTATTTATCAGTATTTTATAAAATCGTATGCTATTGATTTTCTAGTTACCCCGGGGGAGGGGGTGGGGGGGTTATATTTCTCGCCATCAAGGAACAGGGAAATATTACCAGAGAGTAAATAGGGCGCCGGGCTGGGATGGACGTTCATGCATCCCCAGTATGCAACAAAGAGTGGAAATAACCTGCAAAGCGAAGAAAAGGCAGTAGCACAGATCAGCACAAAATCCCTGGACCGCGCCTGGGGCTGGTTTCTCAGTTTGCAGGGTTTTCGGCGGGTCCATTCGGAATTGATCCACCTTTGAGGAGCGAGGTGATCACCAACACCAAATGTCTGGATAGACAGTGATAGGCCTGTTACATCAGAAATTTGGGAGTAGACCGGTTGAAGTTCCCGGTCTCCCCGGTCCCCAAATGCGAGGGACCGGGGCACCCTCATCGTGGTTTGAACAGTTTGCCGAGACCGGGGCCACCCGCCAACACCAAATGTCCGGATAGGCGGTCATACACTCAGAACAGAGACTCATGATCCAATACCGCGTCACAAAGTACAACCCGGCTTTACGCGATGCTCGGGGAGGATACCTCCGGGACGAATGGATTATGTTCTCGCAAATCGGGAGCGAAATTGGCGGCAAGGTGCTGACAAAGCACGAATATGAGCGTATCGAACAGGCCTATGTTGATTCGGCTCTCGCATTCCTTAATGAGGGTGGAGTGACCTCTCTGACAATCGAAGGACTCGAAAACCACAAAAAGCTCTCGCTCGATTTCGGGGAACGATCACTCGTATCCATGGAACATCTCGGTGCGCTAATTCGACAGATACTCAGAGAAGAGTTTTGGTGCCGATTTGAGGGGCACAATGGATTTCTTCACTTCGGGTGGGACTTCTACATGTACATCGGCGTGCCTCACCGTTGCCTAGCTGCCGAACAGTTCACAAGAGAGTTCGGTTTGTTCCCCGAGGAGTGTGCCTCGCCTTACAAACAAGGGTCATAACTGCCGCGCCCCGATTCCATTGAGAGTGGTTTGTCGCCAATTGGGAACTATCGGCCTGCTTGATTGTTTCGCGCCGCCTCTACGGGGCTGCGACCTAATCTCGCGGCTAACCCAGGACTGCGTTCGCTGGCGCGAACTTGTCCTGGGCTAAATTCCCATGGCCCCTTGTATGTTGCGTTGAGAGGCGTGAGGATGATTTCACGTTTCGGCGGTAAGGCCGTTCGCCCCTGAGGCCAACTGTGGTTGAGCCTGTCCCGTAGATCGGCCACCGCCCCTCTGATTGCACG
>Ga0335074_10005762_pt1 | contig 17155 bp, 17 predicted proteins | sample Lox_Sample_23_FD_206715 | JGI IMG/M metagenome (GOLD analysis project Ga0335074, IMG submission 206715) | Soil microbial communities from Loxahatchee National Wildlife Refuge, Florida, United States - Lox_Sample_2.3 | ecosystem: Environmental > Terrestrial > Soil > Wetlands | place: USA... | reverse complement strand
CATCCTGATGGCGGGGCGGATTGCGGAAGAGAAGTACATGCACCACATGACCACCGGGGCGGGGAACGACATTGAGCGGGCCACCGACCTGGCGCGGAAGATGGTGTGCGAGTGGGGGATGAGCGAACTGGGGCCGCTGAGTTTCGGGAAGAAGGAAGAGCAGATCTTCCTGGGACGAGAGATCGCCCAGCACCGGGACTACAGCGAAGAAACGGCCATCCGGATCGACGAGCAGGTGAAAAAGCTAGTGCAGGGCGGCTACAACACGGCTTCGGGCATTATCGAGGACCGCTCCGATGCGCTGGTGAATGTCGCCGAGATGCTGCTGGAGCGGGAAATCCTGGATGGCGCCGAGGTGATGGCGCTGATTCGCGGCGAAACGCTGGCCCCGCGGCCGGCCAAAGATACCGCAGACCAGACCCAGCAGGTGATCCGGCCCGAACCCCGCACCCGCATCTCCGGTACCAACCCGGGGCTGACGGCGCCGTAGCAAAACCCGCAGGCACGTGAACGCGCCGCTTGACCAACCATTTGAAGTTCAGGTAGAGTGCACCAACACCGGACAGGCGGTCTGGCTGGACCAGCAAGCCTACAAGAATATGGGAAGCGTGCGCAGCGGACCGCACCTTTACGATGCCAATAGGCGTCTGCTCCAATTCGAGTTGGTCGCGGAGGCTATCGCCTGGCGCGTCGCGGTGCCGTAGCGGCCGGGCGAGGGCGCCTGGGGAGGTTCGTCAAATCTCGCCGGGCTTGAAGCCGTATTGCTGTTGCAGTGACGCGATCGCGGCGCCGAGTACATCTTCAGGTGGCTTGTAGACGCGCATCAGGGGAGCCAGCTTTCCAATTCCATCCGGGTAGGTATCGCCCGCGTAGGTCTTGATTTTCTTGTATTCGAGGAACTGCGGCGCCGACTGTTCCAGTAAGGCGCGCATGTCCTGAAGTCCCCGTTGCCGCTGGGTTAATTGGGTAGTCAACTGGTCGCGGACATGTTGCGGAAACTCCTCGGTCAGATTCAGGCCGTCAATGGCTTGCCGCACCTGGCTCAACTGACTGCTGACCGCGACGGCGGATTTGGCCAGTTGCGCGGCCACGGAGGAGTTCTGATCCAGTTCGGCCCCGCGCCCCGCCCCGTTGGCCGTGATGCCGTCGCACCACGCGCGCGCGCTGCCGGTGAAGTCTTTTTCGACCGCGTTGGCGTGCACAAAGTTGGCCTGTTGAGTCTGCAGCGTCTTGGCCAGTTGGATCGCTTCGATGCGCTCCTGCTTGCCGCATCCGCTGATCAATGCGATGGCCGCGAACAACAACCAATATCGCAATTTAAAGATCATCATATCGGTTTTTCTCCAATGATGACCCCAAGTATAGGCCGTTTCTCGTGGTGGGTCTAGCCTCTGGCCTCTTCCCGTGTCGTCCCGCCTACCGCCTTTTTGCGCGCGCGGGACCGAAATGACTGGGAAAACATCGGCACAAATATACTTGACTATTCCAGATGTACACCATAGACTGGTGGCATGGGGCACGAATACCTCGGCGGAAACTGCGACCATTGCCAGAAGCCGATAGAATTGCCCATTAGCATTCTTCGGCAAGAGCCGAGTCCTGATGGAAATCTTTTGACGTATTGCATTTGTCCGCACTGCGGCCAAATAACCGAACTGGTCTTTTGGGAAGACCATCATCGAGGGGTTTGAGTGCCTCCAGTAGATAGCGCTTAGGCCTCCCGTCCTCATCTTTCTCTCCGTTGATTTCTGTATATCCAGCATCCAACGCCGCCTGAATGTTGCGGCGGTTTTCTTCCGGGTCGGCGGACCATGGAATGGTGATGGATTTCTTTTCCTGAGCCATTGCGCACACTTCCCCTTTATACTTAGATTGCGTGCGAAGATTGGCCCTTTGCACGGTTCGGAATCTGTGGGCTGGTACCCCGCAGAAACCAGTGGACCGTGGGAGGGGAGAGGTATGCTCTCCTGAAGAGAGCATACCACATGGAATGGCTTCCAGCCTTTGACGTTGAGTTGGCATCGGATTGCCTCCTGATGATGATTCATGCGTATTTCGACGAGAGCGGCAAGTTTAAGGACCCGTCTGATTTTGTTGTATTTGGCGGCATAGTTGGAAGAATTGATGAGACTTCGGTTTTCACGCGAGAATGGAGAGAGTTGCTTGGTCCCGACATTGCGTACATCTCAATGAAGGACGCTATGCGCCTAGAGACTCCGTTTCGCGGGTGGACCGAAGCCCGGCGAGACGAGCTTCTGATAGAGTGCGCCAAGTTGATCAAGTCACGATCCGGGATGAGCTTCGTGTCCGAAATAAGCAAGGCCGACTTTGCGACACTTCCTGAACCATTACGCAAGAAGCTCAGAGATCCAATCTACGGAGGATTCGAGGTCTGCGTTCGTGCCCTAGTTCGCGAATTTCCAAATCGCGATTTATGTCTCTGGTGTGACGAATCAGAGGAATATGCCTCTACTTGCTTAAAGACCTATCAGATGGTAAAGAGTAAGTCATTGGATCTTAAGCCACGCTTGGTTTCACTGGCATTTGGCGATGACACAAAATTTCCAGGTTTGCAAGCGGCTGATATGGTCGCCTACGTAGCTAATAGAATTCTGCGCGAAGCGTCTAACGCTCCCAGGATTGTAAGGGAAATACATAGTATCTTGCGTGCCGACAAAGGAAGTAAAAAACATATGATATATACTGATACAGCATCCCTTGGGAGCGGCATCATGGAGCCAATTAAATGAAGTCTGAACCAGGCCCAGTTGAAGGCCCGGAGGCGTCCGCCCTGTTCGATGCACTTGTCCGCAAAGTGCTCTCTGTGCCGCACGCTGAGATTCTGCGCCGCGAAGAGGAATACAAAAAGCAGGCGGCACAGAATCCCCACAAACGCGGCCCCAAACGAAAGCGCAAGCCTACCGCTTAGGGCCACGAGGAACCTTGCCCTTAGAAGGGGATTTCTTCCTCTGCTTTCGGCCCTTCCTCCGTCTGGCCGGTCAACTCAGCATAGGTAAGGCGCTTGCCAACGATCTTCCGTACCAAGTAACTGAACCGGTCCCCATCGCTCAAGGGCAGCCGATTGTTGAACCGGAAAGCCTGCTCGTCCACGTAGCGGAAGAGGTGGAAGTCTTCGACGCTGACGTACGTTCCATTGATAGTCCGCTTTAAGAGACTCCAGAAGTTCTCAATCCCATTGGTGTGAACGTTGCCGTCAACGTAGCTGGTTAGATGGTTGACCACGCTATGTTCGTACTCGTCCATCTTCCAATTATGCCCGTGCTCATCCGAGAAAATCTGAGAACCGGACTCCACATTGGCCTTGACGATTGGTTGCATGATAGCCTTAGTGCGATCAGGAATAACAGTCGCGCGCACCTTCTTGCCACGCTCCAACATCCCCATCACTACGGCTTTGCCGCCGGTGTTCCGGCCATGCTTCTGGACGCGGGCCTTGCGGTCTTTATGCATATTGCGGGCCTTGCCACCAATGAAGGTTTCATCTACTTCCACTTCGCCAGCTAAGCTGCCGCCAGTCAATTCATCCTGCATGGCAAGCCGAATCCGATGGAGCAGAAACCAAGCCGATTTCTGGGTGATGCCCAATGCCCGGTGAAGTTCCCAGGATGAAATGCCGTTCCGATTGCTGGCGATCAGCCACATGGCCAGCATCCACTTGTCCAGACCCAGAGGGGAGTCCTCCATTACCGTTCCCGTCTTCAGAGTGAACTGCCGCCGAGGATGGCGGTTGCTGCACTGCCAGCGGTTGTGCTGAGGCTGGAACTTCACTTTGTCGCTACCACACGTTGGGCAGGTGACAATACCGGCGTTCCAGCGGCGGGGGACCATGTACTCGCGGCAGTTATTCTGATCGGCAAAAGTTACCGTAGCTTGCTGAAGGGTCTTGGGTTCGGCGTCCATAATTCAAATCATACCGTAGATTCCTGGAATAGTCAAGTATATTTGTGCCAAAACATCCCGGCGGCTGTGGGTTGCGGCTCTTTCAAGCGCGGGGAGACCTATCGGCAGTTCCAGGCGCAGGCGGCCGACTGCCAGGCATGTGGCTTGCGGAAAATATCAGGAAGTGCGTAGCGCGCCATTGTCCTGCCGGCTGCGGCCGGTGCATTCCTCGCAAGGGCAGATGTCGCGGAAGTGCTCGTACGAATAGATGCCGGCCGAGTGGCCGTCGCTCCAGTTGATGCGGATGGCATAGTTGCCCACCGGCTCCACGCCCAGCATTTTCAGCACAGGCTTGTACATCTGGAACGGATTGTTGGCTTCCGGCTGCCGCGGCGGCGTGCCGTGTGCGCCGGTGCAGGCCGCGCAGGGGCACTTGTCGCGCAGGTATTGCAGGCCGTATTCGCTGCGGTGGCCATCCTTCCAATCGATCTTGATGCCCTTGGATTTGGAGATGGCGATGTGTTCGGGGTCGGTCGAGAATGCCATGTTCAATTGAAGAGGCGCTCCACGTCGCGCACGCCCGAAATGCGGCGCATGGCGGAGACCAGCTTTTCGAGCTGCTTTTTGTCGCGTACGTCCACGGTCATTTCCACCACCCCGCCATCGTGATCGAGCGCCGTCCGGGCTTCCAGGCTGCGGATGTTGGTGCTCTCGTCGGAGAGCACGCCGGTGAGCTGGTTGAGCATGCCGGGCCGGTCGTCGGTGTGGACCGTGATGCGCACGGGAAACGCGTCGTCAGCCGCCCGCGCCCATTCCACTTCGATTTTGCGCTCCACATCGTACATCAGGTTCTGCACGTTGGGGCACATTTTGGAATGCACGGCCACGCCCTTGCCGCGGGTCACGTAGCCCACAATGGATTCGCCGCGGATGGGGTTGCAGCACTTGGCGCGGTACACCAGCAGGTCGTCGGAGCCGCGCACCTTGATTACCGCGTCGCCGTTCTGCTGGCGGCCCGGGGCGTTGGGCGGCAGATAGCCGGGCGAAGACGGCTCGGCCGTGGGAGGGCGGGTCTCGGGCGGCTCATCCTTTACCACCCCCGGCGCGATCTTGGTGAGCACCTGCCGGGCGGAAAATTTGCCGTAGCCCAGCGCCGCGTGCAGGTCTTCCATCTTGCTGTAGCCGTACTCGGATGCCACCCGCTCCATATCGGCGCGGCTGAACTTGCCGAGCTGCACACCCAGCCGGCGGGCTTCCTTATCCAGGTACTTCTGGCCGATTTCGATGGCCTTGGCCCGCTCGCTGGCATTGATGACGTGCTTGATTTTATTGCGCGCGCGCGAGGTCTTGACGAAAGCCAGCCAGTCCTTGCTGGGCTCGTGGCCCGGCTGGGTCATGATCTCGACGATGTCGCCGTTGTGCAGGGGTGAGCGTAGCGGCACGATGCGCCCGTTGACCTTGGCGCCCACGCAGGTGTGGCCCACATCGGAGTGGATGGCGTAGGCGAAGTCGATGGGAGTGGCTTCGCGCGGCAGAATCAAAACCTTGCCCCGCGGCGTGAAGGTGTAGACCTCTTCGGGGTACAGGTCCACCTTCAGGGTGGACATGAACTCGGTGGAATCCTGCACGTCGCGCTGCCACTCCACCAGGTGGCGCAGCCAGGCGATGCGCTGGTCGTCGGCCGCCGGACCCTTGCGCCCTTCCTTATACTTCCAGTGCGCGGCGATTCCCTCTTCGGCGATGCGGTGCATCTCCTCAGTGCGGATCTGCACCTCGAAGGTCTGCCCATGCGGCCCGACCACCGAAGTGTGCAGGGACTGGTAGAGGTTGGGGCGCGGGATGGCGATGAAATCCTTGATCCGCCCGGGAATGGGGCGCCACTTGTTGTGAATCACGCCGAGGGCCGCGTAGCAGTTCTTCACCGAGTCGGTGATGATGCGGAAAGCCAGCAGGTCGTAAACCTGGTCCACCGTGATCTTCTGCCGGCGCAGCTTCTGAAACACCGAGTAGGGGCGCTTGACGCGGCCATCCACGCGCGCCGGGATGGCCTCGTGACGCAGTTCCGATTCCACCGTCTGGCGGATCTCGGCCAGGAATTCCTCATTCGAGTGGCGGCGGGATTCGATGGCCTGGACGATCTCCCGGTAGGCATCCGGCTCCAGGTATTGAAAGGCCAGGTCTTCCAGTTCGCTGCGCACTTTGCCCATGCCCAGGCGATGGGCGATGGGCGCGTAGATTTCGATCGTCTCGCGGGCAATCCGTTCGCGGCGCTCGGCATTCAGGAACCCCAGCGTCCGCATGTTGTGGATGCGATCCGCCAGTTTGACGATGATGACCCGGATATCCTCCACCATGGCCAGCAGCATCTTGCGGAAGTTTTCGGCCTGGCGGTCCTCGGCCGAGAAAACATCCAGCTTGGTGAGCTTGGTGAGGCCATCCACGCAGCGCGCCACTTCCTCGCCGAATTCCTTGCGCACCTGCTCTACGGTGACGCTGGTGTCTTCGACGACGTCGTGGAGCAGTCCCGTGACCATGCCCACCAAGTCCATGCGCATTTCCGCCAGGATGTGCGCCACCATGAGCGGGTGAACCATGTACGGCTCGCCGGAATCGCGGGTCTGCCCTTCGTGGCATTTGCTGGCAAAGCGGAAGGCACGCTGAAGGATACTGAGATCGTCGTTGGGCCGGTACTCGCGGATCTTCGCTTCGAGTTCCCGGTAGAGACGTTCGACCGGATCGGGAGGGGAATCTGGTGACACGGGTTCCGAAAGGCTGACGGGTTCGGAGGCCACTTTCACTTATTGTAGCAGTTACGGATTCGCCGCAGAGACGCGGAGAGCGCGTCTCTGCGGTGGGAACTGGACTGCCGCTTGCCTATTTCGGCTGATCGGCGGTGATGCCGCCCTGCGGCTGAGATTTCTTTTCGGCGTTGGCCTTCTTGGCGGCCAAAGCCTTCTGCACCCAGTCGTCGGCGATTTTAACCTGCTTCTCGTATTCGTCCTTGTTGTCCGCCAGGTCGGCACGCTCGCGGATCAAAAGGTTCTCATAGGCCATCGCGTCGTCGCGCGATCCGTCGATTTGCAAGCACTTGTCCAGCGACTGCAAACCAGCGTCGATCATAGGAGTGTACTTGGCCTTCAACTCCTCCCGCACTTTCTTATCCTTGATGGGGCCGGGGTCTTCCTGCTTCATCCCCAGGTTAGCGCGCGCCGTTCCGTAAACCGGATACCACTTCGACCAGGTGATGAACCCGATGCTGTAGTAGGCGTCGGCATTGCTGGGATCCACGGCGATGAGCTTTTCGTACCACTGCTGGGCCTGGTCCCATTGCTTCTGGTTGAGGTACAAGGAGGCGATGGAGGCAAGCGCAACCTTATCTTTAGGGTTCTGCTCCAGCACCTTCATAAACTGGTCGTGGGCGGCCTTGGCCATCTGGTCATTCTCGGGGGATTCAGCGCCCGGAATGTATTGCTGCATGTAAGCGGTGGCCAGATAGAGCCGCGCCGCCGCGAACCCGGGGTCCAGTTCCACGGCCCGCTTGAAGCTCTCGACGGCTTCCGGATACTGGGCGTTCTTGAAGGCCTGCACGCCCTTGTTGAGCTGGTCGCGGGACTGCAATTGCTTGCAGCTTGTGCCGAGAACCGCCAACGCGGCCACGGCCAACATTAACGTCCATTTGCACATCTGCATACCTACTGCCCGGCCTCCACTTTGGCGGTCATCAGCCCCACTTTATCTATCCCCGCACCGTGAGCGATGTCGATCGCCTTGGCCACCCACATGAAATCCAGTGACGGATCGCCTTTGACGAACACCACCCGTTCGGCGCGCGTCTTGAAGACCTCTTCCAGGCGCGACCCCAGTTGGGACTCGTCAATCGGATCCTGGTTAATCATCATGGAGTGATCGGCATTCACAGAGATGACCACTGTGCGCTGATCCGACTGGTTCGGAGGTTGATTGGGCGGAGGAGGCTGCGGCACCAGCGCCTCGAGTCCCTTCGGCGTCAAGGGGGTGATCACCATGAAAATGATGATCAACACCAGCAAGACGTCAATCATAGGCGTCATATTGATATCTGATTTCGGACCGCCCTGTCCGCCGACTGACATTCCCATAAAAATTTGCTCCTTGTGGCGCCACTCCCATGGCGCCCATCCACAAACTCACAAACTCACTTTGAAACCGTTCCTACTGACCGGACGGCGCAGTGTCGGATGGCTTGGTAGAGGGCTGCCTCTCCTGAATCTGCTCCGTAAGCAAACCGACATCATCCACTCCGGCTGCGCGCAGGTTGTCGACCACGTCCGTTACCTTCTCATAGCGAGCCCGCGCATCGGCCTTGATGAACACGGTCTTGTCCAGACGGTTCGTCAGCAGGTCCTTGACCTTCTGCGGCAGATCTTCGGGGGGCATCTGAGTGGTGTTGAGATACGTTTTTCCGTCGCGTGTGACCGACACGATAATGGCATCGCTCTTATCGGCCGCCTGCATGGCGATGGGGTTCTTGGTTTTGGCCAAGTCCACGCTGACGCCTTTGGAAAGCATGGGCGTGATGACCATGAAGATGATCAGCAGCACCAGCATCACGTCCACCATGGGAGTGACATTGATGTCCGCTACAGGCGGTGGCGCCTTATGTTTGGTTACCGCTTCCTTGGCTTTCGGCATGATCTCCTCTCCCGGTCCCGACAGAATCGGGGCCCGCCGGGCGGGCCCCTTTTTCAACTCGCCGGATCCTTGGATTGCTACTTGCGCGCGCTGGCGCCGCGCTGCGAACGCTTCAGGAAGTAATCGATCAGTTCGGAGCTGGAGTTGCCCATCTCCACATCGAAGGCTTCAATCTTGTTGGTGAAATAGTTGAACATCCAGACCGCCGGGATGGCCACAAACAGACCGATAGCGGTGGTCACCAGGGCTTCCGAAATACCGCCGGCCACAGCGCCCAGACCGGTCGACTTCTCGGTGGAAATTCCTTTGAACGCGTTGATGATGCCGGCAACCGTTCCGAACAGTCCCACGAAGGGAGCCGTCGAACCGATCGTCGCCAAGCCGCTGACGCCGCGCTTCAGTTCGGCGTGCACAATGGCTTCGGCGCGTTCCAGAGCGCGCTTGGAAGCTTCGATCTCTTCACCCGGAATCTCCGAGCTGATCTGGTGTGCCTGGAATTCCTGCAGGCCCGCCACCACCACCTTGGCAAGATGGCTCTTCTTGTAGCGGTCGGCGATCTTCACGGCTTCATCCAGCTTGCCTTCGCGCAGCGCTCCGGCCACCGCCGGGGCAAACTGCCGCGACTGCTTCCGCGCCGCGCTGTAAGCCATCAGACGGTCAATCATGACGCCGATGGAATACGCCGACATGATGAACAGACCAATGACGACCGCCTTGGCGAGGTTGCCCATCTGAGACCAGAGGTGTACCGGGTCCCAGCCTACGCTACCAGAGTCCTGGAGCAAAAAAAGCGACCAAACGTGCATATGCAGATGCAAAAACATTGTTGTCTCTCTCTCCTGCGAGTTGAATTTTTGTTACTTCTTACCGACGTTCCTTTAGGTTCGCCGGGTTACTACTGACTCAACGTAAAGTTCACGTCGATGGTGGTTTGCACCTCCACCGGCTCACCATTCAGCAGCGTCGGCTTATAACGCCACTGCTTCACCGCGTCCAGCGCCGCCTGCACCAATAGCGGGTGGCCTCTGACCACGCTGAGATTCTGGACCGTGCCATCCTTGCCGATCACCGCGTTCAGCTCCACCGTGCCCTGAATGCGCGCCTGCTTGGCCAGCGGCGGATACATGGGGTGCGGTTGAGAAATCAGCATGGCCTGCTGCACGTTGCCGCCGACCTTGATGCGCTGCGGCGTCGGAGGCTTCTCTTCCTTCTTCACCGGAGGAGGCGGAGGAGGCGGAGCCGCGCTGGGCACCGAACCGATAATGCCGCCCAACACGCCACCCGGAGTGCCGCCCGGTACGCCACCGGGTACGCCACCCATCACACCGGCACCGGTCGAAGGCGGCAGTTCTTCTTCTTTAATCACGGCCACTTCTTTGGGGATGACCTTCGGCGCCATCAATTTGCCGGCGTCGAACTGACGGGGAATGATTTTGACCACCTTCACCGGAGGCGCGGCTGCCGGCGGTGGCGGTGGCGGTGGTGGCGGTGGCGGCGCCACCAGGAAGCTCGTCAGTGTGGCCATCGGGAGGACGTCAAACCAGATCATCGGGATGATCACCAGCACGGTGAGGAAAACAATCTGCCCGATGAAGGCCAGTAGAACCGTCCAAGTCTTTTTGGTATTTCCGACCCCTACAAATGTTTGCTCGAACATGCAACGTATCCTTTCCTTCCGGCCGCGCCGTCCCGCCCAACCCAGGACGCCGCGGCTCGATCTAGAAGCATCTGGCCGCTCCGGGCATTACCTCGCCGCCGTCGGCACCGATCTTACCCGCCTCCCGGCATTATCCGGCGCTTTCACCATTTACCGTGCCGCCTTCGTCGGGGTCTTCCTGACGGATTCGGCACGCGGCGCCGTTACTGCCGGAGAAGTTCTCTTCCTGCGCGTGTCCGTATAATTGTGCCAGAACAAAACGATTGGACTGGCCACAAACACGGAAGAATATGTCCCCACGATAATGCCACAAACCAACGCAAACGAAAAGGGATGCAGCACCGGACCGCCAAACAAAAACAGCGCAATCACCGTCAGGAAGGTCAGCCCCGACGTCATCACGGTCCGGCTCAAAGTCTGGTTGACCGCCCGATTCATGACTTTCTCGAGCGGCTCGCGCCGCGAGATCTTCAGGTTTTCACGGATACGGTCGAAAATCACGATCGTGTCGTTCATCGAATAGCCCACCAGGGTCAAGAGGGCCGCGATCACGGTCATGTCAATCTGTTCGTTGAATATCGAAAACAAGCCGACGGTGATGATGGTGTCATGGAAGCACGCAATCACCGCGCCCAGCCCGTAAATCCACTCGAAGCGGAAAGCGATATACACCAGCATGCCCGCGAGGGCGTACAGGGTAGCCAAAACGGCCTTTTTACGCAACTCGGCGCCCACCTTGGGGCCGACCATCTGGGTCTCCAGAATGTGGTACGGCGACAGGTAACACTCTTGGCGAAGAGTGTTCATAATACCAGCATTCATGCCGGGCACGCCGGACAATTGATTGAAATTGGTAATGAGGCCGGAGTAGTTCTGGTCCACGTACCCGGTGATGTTGGCGGCCAGCTTGGCGATATCCTGCTGGCTCATAGGCACGCCGGCCGCTGCCAGAGGGCCGCTGAGGTGCTCGGCCAGGGCTTCCTTGCTGGCGTTGTTGAGGTCGAGCTTTCCTCCCGACTGGCCGAAATTCGTGGAAAGCGCCTGCTCCATCGCCTGGCGGTTGATGTTCAACTGGTTCTCGTCGGCGAGTTCGGTGCCGATCTCGACTTCGTTGACCGCTCCCGAACCGCTGATCGCCTGGACGCTCACTTCGCCCTTCAACTGGGACGAATGGCCCATCGCCGAACGGATCTTCTCGATGGGCGGGGGTCCTGAAAACTTGACCCTCATGACAGCGCCGCCTTTGAAATCGATCCCATAGTTCAGCCCGCCCCGGACCACGATGCTGGTGATACCCGCTACCGTCAACACCAGCGAAGCAATAATAAAGGGCCACTTCTTGCCCAGAAAGTCGAAATCGGTATTCTTGAATAATTCCATCGTTTCGCGTCCTCAGGCCCGACACTGCCAGCCCGGAACCGCCCCGAGGGAGAAGCGGCCAAATTTTGCTTTCTGGTGTTCTACGTACATTCGACACCAGCCCTCGCAATTTTGTTCCCGTGAGCGGAGGCCCAAGCCGTCCGTTCCCGCGCAAAAACCGTTAAATACTCAACTCCTGCATACTGCGGCGTCCGGAAAGCTCCCAGGCGAAAATCGTCCGCGATACGAAGACCGCGGTGAATACGTTGGCCAGCAGGCCGATCGTCAGAGTCACGGCAAACCCCTTCACCGGACCTTCGCCGAACAGAAACAGGAAAGCGCACGATACCACCGTAGTGACGTGGGTGTCGATAATGGTCAAGAAGGCTTTGTCGAATCCGGTATCCACCGCCGCCACCACGCTCTTGCCGGCGCGCAACTCCTCCCGGATACGCTCAAAGATCAGAACATTCGAATCCACGGCCATACCAATTGTCAGAATGACTCCCGCGATTCCAGGCAGGGTTAATACCGCGTGGAAGTAGGAGATGGCCGCCAGCAGGATCACCGTATTCAGGAACAGGGCCAGCACCGCGTTTACACCACTACGCCTATAGTAAATCAACATCGCGGTGATCACCGCCATCAGACCGGCGATGCCGGCCATGAAGCCTTCGTGGATGGAGTCCGCCCCCAGGGAAGGGCCGATGGAGCGATCTTCTAAATACTGCACCCCGGCCGGCAGCGATCCCGACCGCAGGAAGCGCGATAAATCCTCGGCTTCCTGCTCACTGCCCAGTCCCGTGATGCGGCCGGAGTCCTCGATCTTCGACTGAATGGTGGCCACGCTGACGATTTTGTTATCCAGCACCACCGACAGCTTGTTGCCGATATTTGCCTCGGTATAGCGGCCGAAGCGCTTGCCCCCATCCGGCGACAGCGTGAAATTGGTTTCCCATTTCCCATACTCGTCCTGGCCGGGGTGGGCATTGCGCATTTCGCGCCCACTGATTACAGGGCTCTTGCTCACCAGGTACCAGTCGCCCACCGAATCGCCCCGCGGCATCGACTGCACCAGCTTGGAACCGAGCGGCAAAACGCCGCCATGCTGGGCCAGCGCGGCATCCTTGCTGCTGAAGGGCCCGTCCATGACGTTGTCGATTTCGAGCACCGCGGCGGTACCGATCAGCCGCCGGACCTGAGCTGGGTCGTCCACGCCGGGCAACTGCACCAGGACTTCGTAATCCGCGCCCGCCTGCCCGTACTGCTGGACCGATTTCTCGGCTAAACCAAGCTGATCGATGCGGTTACCGATGGTGTCGATGGTCCGCTTGACGGTATCCGCTTTGAGCGCCACCAGTTCGGTTGGCGACAGACGCAAGGAATAGTCGGTGGCGTTTACCGCCGTTACCACGTAAGTGGAGTAGCGCTCGCTCAACAGGTCGCGAAACGCGCTGGACTGGGTAGCCGGCACGCCTTTGATGGAGATCTCCACATCATCGGCGCCCTGCACGGTCTGAGGATCGTTGCGGTCCATGCTGGCCCAGGTGATGTTCTGCTTCTTGAGATCTTCCTTGAGCCGTTCCATGGTCTGGTCGGCGTCCGCCTTGACCGCATCCTGCACCTGAACCTGAAGCACCAGGTAGCTGCCGCCCTTGAGATCCAACCCAAGACGGATGTTGTCCTGGAAATTCCGCTTTACATCGGTCCAGGACTTCGGAAAACCGATGATGCCGTAAATGCATACCAGGATCGTCAGGACAATAGTGATGGTCCGCGCCCGAACATTTGTCTTCATGGGGATTGTGAGCCTTGCTTAATTAAGATTACTACTTCTTGCCTTCACCCGAGACCAAGCTCGAAACCGAGCTTCGTGCCACCTGCAGCTTCACGTTATCCGGCTTGACGCGCAACACCAGGGTATCGTCGCCTTCGATCGCCACGATGGTTCCGACGATCCCACCGCTCGTGACCACGGTGTTGCCATTCTGCAAACCCGCCAGCATCTTCTGCGTGTTCTTGCGCTGCCGCTGCATGGGAAGGAACAAGAGGAAATAAAAAATGCCGAAAATCAGCAGGATGGGCAGCAGGCTCAGCAGGGAACTGGGCGTCGCCGATTGCAAATATAGGTTAAGAATCACGTTTTGGCCGAAAGCACTACCCGGCGTCCGCGCACGCTGCGCGCACACACCTCAAGTATTCTGGGAATGTATCCGATAGTATAGCCTGCCTGATCTCGCGCATGATGTCAAGGTACCGCCGCAGGTTGTGCCGGGTCGCCAGTACAGAATAAAGCATTTCCCCAGCCTGAAACAGGTGCCGCAGGTATGCCCGGGAGTAACTGCTACAAGTATAGCATTGGCATTTTTCGTCCACCGGCCGGGGATCGTCCCGGTAGCGTGCGTGCTTGATGATCAGGCGCCCCCCGGAGGTAAACAGGTAACCGTTGCGGGCATTCCGCGAGGGCAGCACGCAATCCATCATGTCCACCCCTCGGGCGACGTATTCGGGCAGTTCCGCAGGCATCCCTACGCCCATGGCATAGCGGGGTTTATGCCTCGGCAGCAGATCCTCGGTGGCTTCCACCATCTGCATGCTCAGCGGGCGCGGCTCGCCCACCGAAAGCCCTCCGATGGCATAGCCCGGAGCGTCCAGGTCCACCAGCGCGGCGGCGCACTCCCGTCGCAGATCCGGGAAGGTGGAACCCTGGACGATGGGGAACAGCGCCTGCACCGCACCAGGCTGCACCGGCGGCGCATGCGGACTTTTCTCGGGCCGCGAAATTCTATCATTGTAGTATTTTGTCGCCCGGTTGGCCCAGCGTACCGTCCGGTGCATGCTTTCGCGGGCGTATTCATGGCTCACCGGGAATTCCGGACACTCGTCGAGCACCATCAGAATGTCGCTCCCATAAGCCAGTTGCACATCCACGGTGGATTCCGGGGTGAAGGTGTGCGCATCGCCGTTCAGATGCGACTGGAACACTACCCCTTGCTCGGTAATTTTGCGCAGGCTGCTGAGGCTGAACACCTGAAATCCGCCCGAATCGGTCAGGATAGCGTGGGGCCACGACATGAAGCGGTGCAGCCCACCCATCTGCCGGATAAGCTCATGCCCCGGCCGCAGGTACAGGTGGTAAGTATTGGCCAATAATATAGTTACGCCCAAGTCCTGGTCCAGGTCCCGCTGCGTCAGACCCTTGACCGTGGCCTGCGTCCCGACCGGCATAAAGACCGGGGTGGGGATAGTCCCGTGGGGCGTATGGAGGAGACCGGCCCGCGCGCGAGTCTCGCGGCACTCCGCCACCACCTCAAACCAGTTCTGGCTCAATCCCTTATTCTACCTTGGCGATTTGGCACACGGGTTCCTTTGTACAGAGGTCTCCGGCGTGCTCTGACGAGCTTCCGGAGGCGAAAATACATACAATGAAAGCGCAAGCTTTGTGGCTTCTAGTGACCGCGGGAACGGTCCTGGCCCAAATCCCCAACCCGACCCAGCAGCCGCAGCCCGCCCTGGGTCCCGCGCAGACCGGCCAGCCCATGCCGATCTTCCGCGTCACGGTGGTTTCGCGCACCACCAAAGCCATCAACTACCATCATCGTACCGGGACCACCCAAGTAGATTTCCGGGGCACCGAACTGATGCCCGCCGCGCGCGGGGAGGCCCGCGTGGACAGCCAGATGGGGTCCACCAAGATCGAAACCACCCTGAACCACATGACTCCCGCCAGCCAGTTTGGACCGGAGTACATGACCTACGTCCTGTGGGCCATCACACCCGAAGGCCGGGCCATGAACCTGGGTGAGGTGGCGCTCTCCGGCGACCACGCCAAGCTGCTCTCCACCACCGACTTACAGACTTTTGGACTGATTGTTACGGCGGAGCCGTATTTCGCCGTCACGCAACCGAGCGATGTAGTAGTTGCCGAGAACTTTGTGCGCAACGACACCAGGGGCACCATCGAGCAGGTGGACGCCAAGTATGAATTGCTGCAGCGGGGCCAATACGTCTTGAACCGCGCGCAGTATCAGCCCGTGCGCGTCAATCCGAAGGGGCCGCTGCAGCTTGGCGAGGCCGAAAATGCCGTTGAAATCGCCCGTCTGGCCGGCGCCGGCCAATATGCCCCCGATACCTTTCAGAAGGCCGTGATCGATCTGCAGAATGCCGAGGGGTTCCTGAACCACGGTGGCGACCGCAAGGAATCCGAAACCAACGCCCGCGAAGCCGCCCAGATGGCCGAAGATGCCCGCATCATTACCTTCCGCAAGATCCGCGCCGATGAGTTGGCCAAGGAACGCGCCGATGCGGCCGCGCGCGAAGCCGCGGCACAGGCACAGGCTCAGAAGGCTACCGAGGAAGCCCAGCGCGAGGCGGCGGAACGCGCCCAGGCGGAAGCCGACCGTCAGGCCGCCTTGCAGGCCAAGCTGGAAGCCCAGCAGGCCGCCCAACAGGCGGAACAGGAGAAGGCCGCTGCGGATGCCGCCCGAGCCCAGGCTCTGGCGCAACAGCAGACCGCCGATGCCGCCGCGGCCCAGGCACGCCTGGCAGCCCAGCAGGCGGAGCAGCAACGCCAGCAGGCCGAAGACGAAAAAACCGCCCTCCGCGAGAGGCTCCGCCAGCAGTTGAATATGATCCTCGAAACCAGGGAGACTGCCCGCGGCCTGATCGTCAATATTAATGATGTGCTGTTCGACTTCGACCGCTACACCCTGAAGTCTGGCGCGAGGGAGAAACTGGCCAAAGTCTCGGGCATCCTGCTGGCCTATCCTGGGTTGAAGATCCGCCTGGAAGGCTACACCGATAGCGTCGGCACCGACGATTACAACCAGCGGCTTTCGGAGCAGCGCGCCGACTCGGTTCGCGATTACCTGCTGCAGCAGGGCGTCCCGGCGGACAATTTGTCGGCGGTGGGACTCGGTAAAGCCGACCCGGTTGCCTCCAACGACACCGCCGCCGGCCGGCAGGAGAACCGGCGCGTAGAAATGGTAGTTTCCGGCGAGCCTATTGGGATCGACCAGCCGCAACCGCAGCAGTAGCTGGCGCGGTGTAGCCGCCCGGCTTTCACCACCACCATTGGCCGGCCAACTCCACCAGGGCCGGCCTTTCGTGGCGGTTGATCGGGCTGGCCTCTCCGTTCACCCGGTGTGGTAGATATCTACAATTCACCCTGCCCGCATCGGCGCAGCCGGTTTGGCCGATGCGGGCTTGTGACGGGCGGGCAACTCCGCGGCTGCCGCAATGGCAGCCCACCCTCGGCCCGCCGTGGCCGAAAAGGTTGCCCAGACTTCCCCCGAAGCCCTCTCACCCACCTTTCCGGCCTTCGCCGCCAACTTCGTGCGCGGCGGGGCCTTCAATCCCGGACCGACCGGCACATCACCACGAGCTTCGTTTGGACCCAAGTGGTCCGGGATACCCGAACCTGGCCCGCGGGATCTGTCACGGAGAGTGACGTACCGGCCGGGCGCCCGAGAGGATATCGCGGTCCTGAGGTCGAAAAAGCTTAAATCCGGGTTCCACCGGGGTGTCCGGCGCCGGCAGGGATGGTTCCGCGCGGCCGCGCCAAACGAC
>Ga0335074_10005760_pt1 | contig 17157 bp, 12 predicted proteins | sample Lox_Sample_23_FD_206715 | JGI IMG/M metagenome (GOLD analysis project Ga0335074, IMG submission 206715) | Soil microbial communities from Loxahatchee National Wildlife Refuge, Florida, United States - Lox_Sample_2.3 | ecosystem: Environmental > Terrestrial > Soil > Wetlands | place: USA... | reverse complement strand
ATGCGAGCAAAGGCAGTGCATCGTCCGTTGCGAGGTCGGTGAGGAGCTGTTCGGTGAGTGCCGGTTCGATGGCAATCGGGGGCTTCGACATGCGCGCCGGTCCCTCGATGACATCCTTGAAGGCACCGGGCGGGATGGGCGCCAGGTCGAAGGGCAGGCGCTGAATGTCGGAAAGTTGCGGCGCCGCCTGCAGCCTCCCCAGCGAGTCGCTGCGGATGGTCGCCACGAGGAGCGCATTGCCGTCGGCAAGAACCGCTTCGGCAAGCAGTTCCAGCACGCGCGGCGCTTCGGTGTTTTCTGCCGCGAATATTTCTTCCGCCTGGTCGATCGGAATTATAATCGTTGGCGGCGCCGCCGAATAGGTCTGGTGCGCGCTCTCGGCGTAGCGGCGGAGCCGCGCGGTGACGCTGGCGCGAAGCGACGCGAAGACGTCCACGATGTCTGGGGATGTGTTCAATCGGGCAGGGTCGCGCGACAAGGCCGCAGCAAGCCCGTGCGGACCGGAAAGCACGGCACGTTCGGGACGGACAACCGGAAGTACAAGAAAGTTTTCTTCGTCCCGCCTGAGGCGTGCAATCAGGCCCGCCTTGAGGAATGAGGACTTTCCTGCGCCGGAGGCCCCGAAGATGACCTGCATGCGCTCCCTCGCGCCGCCGCGCATCCGGCGCAGTTCATCGAGCGCCTTGGTGATGAGCGCGTCGCGGCCCAGGAAGATCGCCGCATCCGCTTCCTCGAGCGATTGCAGGCCGCGATAGACCGGCCGGTGCGGATCGTCGGGCGGCGGCCATTCGAAGCTTTGCGGATCAAGCCCCGCGCGCCTGAGGCCGATCGCGAGCCGTGTCAGACCCTCCATTTCCTTTTCCGGTGCGGATATGTCGACCGTCTGAAATCTCGCTCTCAGTTCGAACGGCACGGCGTCCGCAGGCGTTGGCGCGATGAAAATCGGAAAAATCTGCTTGCCCTGATGATCGGCGGCATCGAACTCCCGCAGGCACCAGCGCGAGTTCAGCCAATTGGGGGACAGGAGCACAAGCACGCCCGAGCAGCGCGCGCCCGCAAGCTTCAATTCCTCCAGCCAACGATGCCCCGGCGCCAAGCCGTGTTCCGGATCGAGGTCGAGGAATACCTGGTCCCAGCCCTGCGCCCTCAGCCAGTCCCGGATCCTGATCGCCGCGTCGTTATCCTGGCTCGCATGCGAAATAAAAAGTACGCCCACCCGAATGCCCATCCCCTGACGGATTGCAAGCTATTCCGCTCCCATACAGGGGGCAAGGTTCCGAACCTGCGAACGACGCCGATTTCAAACGCAGGCCGTAAACGTGCCTGTGCGGGTGAGATTCAGTTTGTCAAACACGAGGGCGACCTTGCGCAATGCCGTCGCGAAACTATCCCAGCCAGCGGCGGGCCCGCGGTCTGATCTCATATCCGGCCTCGCGGCCGGCGGCGCCGGCATTGGTAATTTCATCACGACCGAGATCACAAACAAATTCCGTCGCCACAAAATCCGAGCCGTCTGGCGCCAGCACTTCGCCGCGGAAGGCGAGGCGGGCTTCGGAATACGTCGCATGTCCCGCAATCGGGCTCCGGCAGGAGCCGTCGAGCGCGAGCTGGAAGGCGCGTTCGCAGGCGATGGCGATGGCGGTTGGGTGATCGTTCAGCGGCGCGATGGATTTTGCGGCCACTTCGTCATCGTCGCGGATCTGGATTCCGATGATGCCTTGCGACAGCGCGGGCAGCCAGCTTTTGATCGGGAGGAGCGATGTCGCGCGATCCTCGCGGCCAAGGCGTTTCAGGCCGGCATGGGCCAGGATGAGCGCGTCGAACGCGCCGCTGTCGAGCTTTGCGAGCCGCGTATCGACATTGCCGCGCAGGGGGAGGATTTCGAGATCGGGCCGGGCGCGGCGGAGCTGGGCGATGCGGCGAACGGAACTCGTTCCGAGGCGGGCGCCGGATGGCAGCAATTCGAGCGATGACGCTTTCGAAGAAACAAATGCATCGCGCGCGTCTTCGCGGGCGAGCACCGCGCCGATCCGCGTGCCCGCCGGCAGCGGCGCGGGAACGTCCTTCATCGAATGCACCGCGAGATCGATGTCCCCCGCAAGCAGCGCGGCCTCGATTTCCTTCGTGAACAGCCCCTTACCGCCGATCTCCGCCAGCGGCCGGTCGAGGACGCGGTCGCCGCTCGTGGTGATGAAGACCATTTCGCAGGCAATGCCGCTGCTCCCAACGAGATCGCGCACGCTTTCGGCCTGCGCGCGTGCGAGCCGCGAGCCGCGGCTGCCGATGCGCAGGCTATGTAGATGAGAATCATTGGACATTGCGGTTGCCGGGCCGGACTGCGGCGCGATATTGCGGGAGGGCGTCCCCGAATGGAATGCTCGGTGTCCGATGAAGCCCCTGCTCGAAGCCTTGCGCGGCGGAACGCCGTGGCCGCCGCCTATCTGGCTGATGCGCCAGGCGGGGCGCTATCTGCCGGAGTATCGCGCAATACGGGCGCGGGCCCCGAGCTTCATCGAGTTCTGCTTGACGCCGGAGCTTGCCATCGAAGCGACGCTCCAGCCGGTGCGCCGCTTCGCGCTCGATGCCGCCATCCTCTTCGCCGACATCCTGCTTGTGCCCCATGCGCTTGGGCAGGACGTGACATTCGTCGAGAATGAAGGCCCGAAGCTCGCGCCTGTCCGCGATTCCGCCGCGCTGGCGCAACTTTCGGACAGCCGCGCTGGCGAAAAGCTTGCGCCGGTGATGAAGACGATCGCGGGCGTGCGCGCCGCGCTTTCCGAACATGTCGCGCTGATCGGATTTGCCGGCGCGCCGTGGACAGTTGCGACCTACATGATCGAAGGCGCGGGCGGCAGCGATTTCGAACACACGCGCAGCCTTGCGTACAACGATCCGGAGTTTTTCGCAGCACTTCTGGACCGGATCGCCGATGCGACGGCTGCCTATCTCATCGCCCAGATAGACGCGGGCGCCGAGGCGTTGCAGCTTTTCGATTCCTGGGCGGGTGCGGTGCCCGCCTCGCTGTTCGAGACCGCAGTCATTAGTCCCACAGCCCGGATCGTTCGCGCCGTCCGCACGCGGCATCCGGGCGTTCCGATCATCGGCTTCCCACGCGGCGCTGGTTCGCATTTGCGCGCCTTTGCGGAACAGACCGGCGTGGATGCCGTGGGCATCGATCAGATGACAAGTCTCATGAATGCGGCCGCTGCGCTGCCCAGCCGCGTCGCCCTGCAGGGCAATCTCGATCCCGTTCTCCTGCGCGACGGCGGTGCAGCAATGGCCGCGGAGACGCGCAGCATTCTTGCGGCGATGCGCGGCCGTCCATTTGTTTTCAATCTCGGTCACGGCGTGCTTCCATCCACGCCACCCGAGCATGTCGCGGAGCTTGTCAGCTTCCTGCGGGGAAAGTAATTTTAACACAAAGAACAAGAAGAAATTATTGTGCGTGGAGCGCGCAATTACTCCGTCCGCGGAGGTGAGGGAGTCACTTCCGTATCGTCTTTGTGCTCTGTGGTAAAACTTCTACCCGCATTCAAATAAAGAAAACGCTCTCGCTATCCGTGGATACTGCCGCGCGGCGCGGTCGAGCCAGGAAAGGCCGCGGCGGATTTCGGCGGCGAAATGTGCGCGTCCCTGATCGAGCACGGATTGGCGTAGCGCTGCGTCGTAGGAATGTTCGGGAGCCTTGGAATAGCTGCGCATTTCTGGACCTGCGAGAAGAGCGGCGATCTCTTTATCTTCGATGGAGATACCGAAATGCGCGAACGCCGCCTGCAGATGTTCCTGCGGCCGCGCCAGGAACCGGTCGAAATCGATGACATGAATGCGTTCTGCGGATTGTGCCGCGGCTGCAGCCAGCGCCGAGGCTTCGCAGGCCCAGCCGAGGGCGACAATTTCACCTTCGCTCATCTCTTCCAATCGCCACGCGCAGCCGAGCCGGGCGCGAAGGCGGGCGAGGCGGAATGGTGCGAGCGCGCGCGCTTCCCTGGGTGCATTCTCGCCGCCGAAAATTGTTGCCAGATAGGTTTCGGGCGCGACGCCCATGAGTAGCGCCTTCGGGGCATAGTCCAGCGCCAGAATTTGCGCCGCGAGATCGGACACGAAGCTCGAGGCTTTCACCACCGCGCGCGTGTTCGCATCGAAGGCTCGCGACCACAATTTGAGGAACACCGGGAGATACGCGGCCGTGGCGCTTTGTGCCAGCGCCAATGTGCGAAGGATGTCGGGCTCGCGCAGCGAAAACAGCGCGGGATGCCGGCCGAGCAGCCGCGACAGCAGCGTCGAGCCGACATGCCCGATATGAAAGATGAAATAGCAGCTCTCGCGGAGCGCGGTCGCGGCGACCGCATCGGCCAGCTGGGCGAAGGGCAGCGGGCGGGTCGGCTTTGACGCTCCGGCGATCCGCCCATCGAGAAAGCTCGCCTGCTCGTATTCGGCGCGCGACAGATGCAATAGCGTCACCGTCCCGCTGTGCAGATCGAATGCGTAGGGAAACAGTTCAGGCGAGGCGGCCAAAGCCCGCGCCAGCGGGTTGGATTGACTTACCCCAGCTCGAATTCCGATCATCGCAGCTCAAATAATGGACTTGGATGTCAACGGACAATCTCAGGAAATATTCGTCCTGGTAAAGGCTGCTCCCTGCGCCGCGCGGCGAGAGCGGGTCGTGGCACAGCTTGGCATCGGATCGAAGCGGCGGTGAAAGCCGAGCCGCAGGCGTTCAGGCGACGAAACCGCGAACGATGCTGGGATTTTCTCCGCATCTCCGCCCCGTGTGCCAGAACCCCTCGGGCAGAAGGACGAATTCATCTGCGATGGCCCGGCCCGCAAGCAGAGAGGAAAGGTGCATTCCTGCTTGCGCGGGCGGTATCTGGCTGGTAAATACGCCGCTCCCCGGCGGAAGCCGTGAAGCCGCGCTGGCGGGCCAGAGGCTCCCCGGCGCGTTGGCTTTTGCCTGAAGGAGTGTAGCTCAGTTGGTAGAGCGGCGGTCTCCAAAACCGTAGGCCGGGGGTTCGAGTCCCTCCACTCCTGCCAATGAAAACGAGAACGGATATTCGCAAGTGGCCGAGGCGATAAAGAAGACTGCCGACAGCGCCGGCAAGGACATCCCTGCACCGCAAAAGCGCGTCGGGATCATCCAGTTCGCGCGCGAAGTCCAGCGCGAGACGTCCAAGGTCATCTGGCCGACCTGGAAGGAGACCTGGCTGACCACGGTCATGGTCTTCATCATGGTGGGCCTCCTGATGCTGTTTTTCTTCGTGACCGATTGGGTGCTCTCCTTTGGCGAGCGCTGGCTGATCGGCGCGCTGCATTGATGGCGCAGGCCGCGAAGGACGCCCGGCAGATGGTTGAAGCAAACACGATTCCGCAGACCCAGTCGGACGCGAAATGGTACATCGTCCACACCTACTCGAATTTCGAGAAGAAGGTGTCGGAGGAGATCAAGCGCCAGGCGCAGATCCAGGGGCTTTCCGATCTCATCGAGGATGTTCTCGTTCCGACCGAAGAGGTCATCGAAATCCGGCGGGGGCAGAAGCACAGCGCGGAGCGGAAATTCCTCCCTGGCTATGTGCTGGTGCGCGCGAGGCTGACCGACGAGGCCTATCACCTGATCAAGAACGTGGCGAAGGTCACGGGTTTTCTCGGCCAGAACAACAAGCCGATGCCGCTCAGGCAAAGCGAAGTCGACCGCATTCTCAATCAGGTGCATGAAGGAGCCGAGCGGCCGAAATCGACGATCACGTTCGAGATCGGCGAACAGGTTCGGGTGGCCGACGGTCCGTTCCAGTCCTTCAACGGCGTTGTCGAGGAAGTGGACGAAGACCGCTCGCGCCTGAAGGTCGCAGTGTCGATCTTCGGCCGCGCGACCCCGGTAGAGCTCGAGTTCACGCAGGTGGAGAAGGTGTGAAAACGATGCGTCATTCCCGCGCAAGCGGGAATCCAGTGCGCGAGCGTCCGCGAGCGCAGGTGACTGTTTAGCCCGCGGACGCGGGCTTGCTGGCTCCCTGCTTTCGCAGGGATGACAGGGAACGATGGAAAACGCGGGAGGTCCTTCGCCGGGCCGCTGACCGCGAACTTCGAGGAGAAGGTGAGACATGGCGAAGAAGATTGTGGGTTACGTCAAGCTGCAGGTGCCGGCGGGGTCGGCAAACCCGTCGCCGCCGATCGGGCCGGCGCTCGGCCAGCGCGGCCTCAACATCATGGAGTTCTGCAAATCCTTCAACGCGAAGACGCAGGACCAGGAAAAGGGCATGCCGATTCCGGTAACGATCACGGTGTTTTCGGACAAGTCCTTCACCTATGAGATGAAAACGCCGCCGGCGTCCTATTATCTGAAGAAAGCGGCGAAACTGGATGGGGGCTCGAAGGCGCCGGGGCGGGATTTCCGCGGCAGCGTGACAAAAGGCCAGGTCCGCCAGATCGCCGAAGCCAAGATGAAGGACATGAATGCGCATGACGTCGAAGCGGCGATGCTGATGATCGAGGGCTCCGCGCGCTCCATGGGCATCCAGGTGAGGGAGTAGGGGCGATGGCCAAATTGACCAAGCGATTCACAAAAGCCGTCGAAGGCATTGATTCCACGAAATCTTACTCGCTCGAGGAAGCGGTGAAGCTCGTCAAGGCGCGGGCGACGGCGAAGTTCGACGAGACGATCGAAGTGGCGATCAATCTCGGTGTCGATCCGCGCCATGCCGACCAGATGGTGCGCGGGGTCGTCTCGCTGCCCAACGGAACGGGGCGCAAGCTCCGGGTCGCGGTGTTCGCGAAGGGTCCCAAGGCCGATGAGGCCAAGGCCGCCGGTGCGGATATCGTCGGCGCCGAAGATCTGGCCGAGAAGGTGCAGAAGGGCGAGATCGATTTCGACCGCTGCATCGCCACCCCCGACATGATGGGCGTGGTCGGCCGGCTGGGTAAGGTCCTGGGTCCGCGCGGCTTGATGCCCAACCCGAAAGTTGGAACCGTCACCATGGACGTGACGAGCGCGATCAAGGATGCGAAGGGCGGCGCGGTCGAGTACCGGGTCGAGAAGGCCGGAATCGTGCAGGCAGGCGTCGGCAAGGCGAGCTTCGGGGAAAATGCGCTGGTCGAGAACGTGCGCAGCTTCGTCGACAGCGTGGCCAAGGCCAAGCCGCTGGGCGCAAAAGGCACCTATATGAAGCGCATCTCCATCAGTTCGACCATGGGCCCGGGCGTCAAGATCGCGCTGGGCAGCGTGGGCGTTCAGACGGCAGTATAAAGGAGACTGGAGAACCCGGCGGGCGATCGCCGGTCTGTCCGAGACTGCAGGCGCTGCAAGGACTTGATCCCGAAGCTTAATCCGGCCTGCACAGACAGGGTGATACCGTTTCGCAGATCTTTCGTGATCTGCGCCGCGGGTTTGATCCCTGGGACAGAACAGGCCGCGAATCCTCGCGGCCGGTCACAGGGGGCGGTTTCATCGCCGGAGCCGCCGGTTGCAAAGGAGAGCCAAGTGGCGCGTATGGATCGAGCAAGGAAGGCGGAACTCGTCGGGAGCCTCAATGGGCTGATCGGCGAAGCCGGCTCCGTGGTCGTCGCCCACTATTCCGGCATGACGGTCGCCCAGATGGGCGATCTCCGCAGGCGCATGCGCGCGGCGGGGGCTTCGTTCAAAGTATCGAAGAACCGTCTGGCGGTACGCGCCCTCCAGGGAACGACCGCAGAAGGCATCGCCCACCTTTTCAAGGGACCGACCGGCATCGCGGTATCGCGCGATCCGATCGCTGCTTCGAAGGTGGCGGTGGCCTACGCCAGGGAAAACGCCAAGCTGGTGATCCTGGGCGGGGTGGTCGGAGCAACGGCACTCGATGCGAACGGCGTCAGAGCCCTCGCGGAACTGCCGTCGCTCGATGAGCTGAGAGGCAAGATCGTGGGCCTGTTGCAGGCGCCTGCGACGAAGCTGGCGGGGCTGTTGGCCGCGCCGGGCGGACAACTTGCCCGTGTCATCGGCGCATATTCCCGGAAGGACGCGGCATAGAGCGCGATCAAACCAATATCAAACCCGTAACGAAGGAACGAAACCGATGTCGAAAATTGAGAAACTTGTGGATGATCTCTCCGGCCTCACTGTTCTTGAGGCCGCGGAGCTTGCAAAACTCCTGGAAGAGAAATGGGGCGTGTCTGCGGCCGCTCCGGTCGCAGCGATGGCCGCGCCGGCTGCCGCCGCGGCGGCGGCTCCGGCTGTGGAAAAGACCGAATTCACGGTCGTGCTTACGGAGGCAGGCGACAAGAAGATCAACGTGATCAAGGAAATCCGGGCAATCACTGGTCTCGGCCTGAAGGAAGCCAAGGATCTCGTCGAGGGTGCGCCCAAAGAGGTCAAGGCGGATGTCAGCAAGGACGAGGCCGCAAAAATCAAGAAGCAGCTCGAAGACGCGGGCGCGAAAGTCGAGCTGAAGTAGGAGGGTTCGCCGGGTTGAAATCGGCGAACGCGTACATATTTCGTTCATTCCGCCTCCTCCGGTGCAGCGCGTGCCGGAGGACGGTGGATTTCGCCATTGGCGATGCGGGCGGGAACGGACGCCCCATCTTCGAACTCAAGGCCCACGAACTCGGGGCCCACGGCCAGGGAATCGCAGAATGACCCTATCCTTCACGGGACGCAAACGGCTTCGCAAGCGCTTCGGCAAGATCGCCGAAATCGCGGAAATGCCCAATCTGATCGAGGTCCAGAAGACCTCCTATGATCAGTTCCTCCAGGTCGACAAGCCGGAAAGCGGTCGGCTGGATGAGGGTTTGCAGGCGGTGTTCTCCTCCGTCTTCCCGATCAAGGATTTTTCGGAAAACTCGCTGCTCGAATATGTCGATTATCACTTCGAGGAGCCGAAATACGACGTCGAGGAGTGCCAGCAGCGCTCCATGACCTATGCGGCGCCGCTCAAGGTGACGCTCAGGCTGATCGTATTCGATGTGGATCAGGAGACGGGCGCGAAGTCGGTCAAGGACATCAAGGAGCAGGATGTCTATATGGGCGACATTCCGCTCATGACCGATCACGGCACGTTCGTGGTCAACGGTACCGAGCGCGTGATCGTCTCCCAGATGCATCGCAGCCCGGGCGTGTTCTTCGATCACGACAAAGGCAAGACGCATTCGAGCGGCAAGCTGCTGTTCGCCGCGCGCGTCATTCCCTATCGCGGCTCGTGGCTCGATTTCGAATACGACGCCAAGGACATCATCCATGTGCGCATCGACCGCCGCCGCAAGCTGCCGGTGACGACGCTGCTCTATGCGCTCGGCCTCGATCAGGAAGCCATCCTCGACTATTTCTATTCGAAGATCACCTTCAAGCGCGCGAAGGAAGGCGGGTGGACGACCGTGGTCGATCCCGTCTGGATGCGCAATGCCAAAGCCAATGCGGATTGGAAGAACGCCAAGACGGGCGAGGTGATCGCGGAGGCCGGGCAGAAGATCGCCCAGCGCGCACTGCGTAAATGGCAGGAAGAAGGAATCAAGTCGGTCCTCCTATCCGACGAGGAGCTGATCGGCCGCTATTCCGCGCTCGACATGGTCAATGTCGAGACCGGCGAGATTTATGTGGAAGCCGGCGACGAGCTGACCCAGGCCAATCTTGCCCAGCTGGAGGAAGCCGATTTCAAGGAAGTCAGCGTCATCAATGTCGATGGCATTACCATCGGCGCCTATATCCGCAACACCATGGCGGTGGACAAGACCCACAGCCGCGAACAGGCGCTGATCGAAATCTATCGCGTCATGCGCCCCGGCGAGCCGCCCACGCTCGACACGGCCGAGACGCTGTTCGGCCAGCTGTTCTTCGACTCGGAACGCTATGATTTGTCGTCGGTCGGCCGCGTGAAGATGAACATGCGGCTCAGCCTCGACGCACCAGACACCATGCGCGTGCTGCGCAAGGAAGACATCCTTGCGATCGTCAAGGCGCTCGCCGATCTGCGCGACGGCCGCGGCGAAATCGACGACATCGACAATCTCGGGAACCGGCGCGTGCGTTCGGTCGGCGAATTGATGGAGAACCAGTTCCGCGTGGGCCTGCTGCGCATGGAGCGCGCCATCAAGGAGCGGATGAGCGCCGTCGACATCGACACGGTCATGCCGCACGACCTGATCAATGCGAAGCCGGTGGCGGCCGCGGTGCGCGAGTTCTTCGGCTCGTCGCAGCTGTCGCAATTCATGGACCAGACAAACCCGCTTTCGGAAGTCACACACAAGCGGCGCATGTCGGCACTCGGACCGGGCGGTCTGACGCGCGAGCGCGCGGGCTTCGAAGTGCGCGACGTGCATCCCACGCATTACGGCCGCATCTGCCCAATCGAGACGCCGGAAGGCCCGAATATCGGCCTCATCAATTCGCTCGCGACTTATGCGCGGGTGAACAAATATGGTTTCATCGAGAGCCCGTACCGGAAGGTCGTCAACAAGCATGTGACGAACGAAGTTATCTATCTCTCGGCGATGGAGGAATCGAAGTTCACGATCGCCCAGGCGAATGCGACGATCGACGGTCGCGCGCGGCTGACCGATGAACTCGTTTCCTGCCGCAAGGGCGGAAACTTCGTGATGACGACGCCCGACCAGGTCGAGTTCATCGACGTATCGCCCAAGCAGCTTGTGTCGGTTGCCGCAGCGCTCGTGCCGTTCCTTGAGAACGACGACGCGAATCGCGCGCTGATGGGCTCCAACATGCAGCGCCAGGCGGTGCCGCTGTTGCGTCCCGAGGCGCCGCTGGTCGGCACCGGCCTCGAGGATGTGGTGGCACGCGACTCCGGCTCGGCGATCGCGGCGCGGCGTTCCGGCGTGGTCGACCAGGTGGATGCGACGCGCATCGTGGTGCGCGCGACGGAAGAGACCGATCCGACCAGGCCCGGCATCGACATCTATCGTCTGAAGAAGTTTCAGCGTTCCAACCAGTCGACCTGCATCAACCAGCGACCGCTGGTGAAGGAAGGCGATGCCGTTCAGAAGGGCGACATCATCGCCGACGGACCGTCGACGCAGCTTGGCGAACTCGCCCTCGGCAAGAATGCGCTCGTCGCCTTCATGCCGTGGAACGGGTATAATTTTGAAGACTCGATTCTCATCTCCGAGCGCATCGTGCGCGATGACGTCTTCACCTCGATCCATATCGAGGAATTCGAAACGATGGCGCGCGATACGAAGCTCGGGCCCGAGGAGATTACCCGCGACATTCCGAATGTCGGCGAAGAAAGCCTCAAGAATCTCGATGAGGCGGGCATCGTCTATATCGGCGCGGAGGTGAATCCGGGCGACATTCTGGTCGGCAAGGTCACGCCCAAGGGCGAGACGCCGATGACTCCGGAAGAAAAGCTGCTGCGGGCCATCTTCGGCGAGAAGGCGGCCGATGTGCGCGATACATCGCTCCGCGTGCCGCCCGGCGTCACCGGCACGATCGTCGAAGTGCGCGTGTTCAACCGTCACGGCGTCGACAAGGACCAGCGCGCGCTGGCGATCGAGCGGGCGGAAGAAGAGCGCCTTGCGGAGGACCGCGACGACGAACTGGCGATCCTTGAGCGCAATATCTTCTCGCGGCTGTCGGAGATTCTTCTGCACAAGACCGTCGCTTCGGGACCCAAGGGTCTCGCGGCCGATACCAAAGTCACGCAGAGCGTGCTCGATGCGATCCCGCGCCATCAATGGTGGCAGATCGGACTTCGCAACGAAAAGGCGATGGCGGAGATCGAAGCGCTGCGCAAGCAGTACGACGAGTCCAAGCAGCGTCTCGACAAGCGCTTTGCCGACAAGGTCGACAAATTGCGCCGCGGCGACGAACTCGCGCCCGGCGTGATGAAGATGGTCAAGGTCTTCGTCGCGGTGAAGCGCAAGCTGCAGCCCGGCGACAAGATGGCGGGCCGCCACGGCAACAAGGGCGTGATCAGCCGGATTCTGCCGATGGAGGATATGCCCTATCTGGCAGACGGCACGCCGGTCGATGTCGTGCTCAATCCGCTGGGCGTTCCGAGCCGCATGAATGTCGGCCAGATTCTCGAAACGCATCTCGGCTGGGCGTGCGCCGGCCTTGGCCGGCAGATCGGCGAGGTCGTGGACAAGATCAAGCGCGAGGGCCGCGTGGAGTCGCTGCGCCGTGCACTGAAACAAATCTACGGTCATGACGAACGGCTTGCCGAACTTGATGATGGCGGGCTGATCGAATTGTCAGACAATCTGCGCGACGGCGTTCCGGTGGCGACGCCGGTGTTCGACGGTGCCAAGGAAAAAGACATCGTCGAGATGCTGCATCAGGCGGGTCTGAGCGAGACGGGACAGGTAACGCTGTATGACGGCCGTACGGGCGAGGCGTTCAAACGCCAGGTCACGGTCGGCTACATCTACATGCTGAAGCTCCACCATCTCGTGGACGACAAGATCCACGCCCGCTCGATCGGCCCCTACAGCCTCGTCACCCAGCAGCCGCTGGGCGGCAAGGCGCAGTTCGGCGGGCAACGCTTCGGCGAAATGGAGGTCTGGGCGCTGGAAGCGTATGGCGCGGCCTACACGCTGCAGGAAATCCTCACCGTCAAGTCGGACGACGTGGCGGGCCGTACGAAGGTCTACGAGGCCATCGTGCGCGGAGAGGACACTTTCGAAGCCGGCATCCCCGAGAGCTTCAACGTGCTCGTCAAGGAGATGCGCTCGCTCGGCCTCAATGTCGAGCTGGTGAACGGCTGATGATGAAAGTCTGCTTCGTGCTCGACACTGATGTTTCTCCCCCCGCTTGCGGGGGGAGTGCCCCGAAGGGGCGAGGGGGGGCAGTGTGCTCCCCTCCGGCGCTTCGCGCCACCTGCTCCGCATGCGGGGGAGGAAAGCTTCGGGCAGACATATTCGAACTGAACCTTCTCTCCGAGAGAGGAAACAAATGAATCAAGAGCTGATGAACGTCTTTCAGACGGGCAAAGAGGTTCCGACCTTCGACCGGATTCGCATTTCGCTTGCGAGTCCCGACCAGATTTTGCGCTGGTCGCACGGCGAGATCAAAAAGCCCGAAACGATCAACTACCGCACCTTCAAGCCCGAGCGCGACGGATTGTTCTGCGCTCGCATCTTCGGGCCGGTGAAGGACTACGAATGCCTGTGCGGCAAGTACAAGCGGATGAAGTACAAGGGCATTGTCTGCGAGAAGTGCGGCGTCGAAGTCACGGTGCAGAAGGTCCGGCGCGACCGCATGGGCCATATCGAGCTCGCCTCTCCGGTGGCTCATATCTGGTTCCTCAAATCGCTGCCGTCGCGCATCGGTCTTATGCTCGACATGACGCTCAAGGATCTCGAGCGCGTCCTATATTTCGAGAATTATGTCGTCATCGAGCCGGGGTTGACGCCGCTCAAGGAGCGTCAGCTTCTGTCGGAAGACGAGTATTATCGCGCGCAGGACGAATACGGCGCGGACAGCTTCACCGCCATGATCGGCGCGGAGGCGATCCGCACGCTCCTGCAGGCGATTGATCTCGAGAAACTGCGCGACTGGCTGCGCACCGAGATCGCGGGGTGCAATGGCGGCGAGAAGCCGAAGAAGCTCGTGAAGCGGCTCAAGGTCGTCGAAGCGTTCCTCGATTCCGGAAACCGCCCGGAATGGATGATCCTGACCGTTGTTCCGGTCATTCCGCCGGAACTCAGGCCGCTCGTGCCGCTGGATGGCGGCCGGTTTGCGACCTCGGATCTCAACGATCTCTATCGTCGCGTCATCAACCGCAACAACCGTTTGAAGCGGCTGATCGAACTCAAGGCGCCCGACATCATCGTGCGCAACGAGAAGCGCATGCTGCAGGAAGCGGTGGACGCGCTGTTCGACAATGGCCGGCGCGGCCGCGTGATCACCGGCGCGAACAAGCGGCCGCTGAAGTCGCTGGCCGACATGCTGAAGGGCAAGCAGGGCCGGTTCCGCCAGAATCTGCTCGGCAAGCGCGTCGACTATTCGGGCCGTTCGGTGATCGTGGTCGGTCCCGAATTGAAGCTGCATCAGTGCGGGCTGCCGAAGAAGATGGCGCTCGAATTGTTCAAGCCGTTCATCTATTCGCGGCTTGAGGCGAAGGGCTTCTCGCAGACCGTCAAACAGTCGAAGAAGCTGGTGGAGAAGGAAAAGCCGGAAGTCTGGGATATCCTCGAAGAGGTGATCCGCGAGCATCCGGTACTGCTCAACCGCGCACCCACGCTGCACCGCCTCGGCATCCAGGCCTTCGAGCCGGTGCTGATCGAAGGCAAGGCGATCCAGCTGCATCCGCTCGTCTGCACGGCGTTCAACGCGGACTTTGACGGCGACCAGATGGCCGTGCACGTACCGCTGTCGCTCGAGGCGCAGCTCGAAGCGCGCGTGCTCATGATGTCGACCAACAACATCCTCTCGCCCGCCAACGGCAAGCCGATCATCGTGCCGACGCAGGATATCGTCTTGGGCCTTTATTACCTGTCGCAGGAACGCGACAACGAACCCGGCCAGGGAATGGTGTTCCACGATATCGGCGAGATCGAGCATGCGCTGTTCTCCGGCGCGGTCACGCTGCATGCCAAGGTCGAGGCGCGCTACAGGACGGTGGATCAGGACGGCAAGCCGATCACCCGTCGCGTCAAGTCGACGCCGGGTCGGCTGATGATTGCCGAGCTTCTGCCGCGCAATCCGAAGATTCCCTTCGAACTTGCCAACCGGCTCTTGCGCAAGCAGGAGATCAGTCAGCTGATTGACGAGGTCTATCGTCATTGCGGGCAGAAGGAGACGGTGCTGTTCGCCGACGCGATGATGGCGCTCGGCTTCCGCGAAGCCTGCAAGGCCGGTATTTCCTTCGGCAAGGACGACATGGTCGTGCCGGGAACGAAGGAAAAGCTGATCGAAGAGACGCGCCATCGCGTGCGCGAATATGAGCAGCAATATCAAGAAGGTCTCACGACCGACAAGGAGAAGTACAACCTCGTCATCGACATCTGGTCGAAATGTACCGACGAAGTCGCCAAGAAGATGATGGACGAGATTTCCCAGCCGCGCGTCGATCCCAAGACGGGCCGCATAGAGGAAATGAACTCGATTTACATGATGTCGCATTCCGGCGCGCGCGGTTCGCCGCAGCAGATGAAACAGCTGGCCGGCATGCGCGGCCTGATGGCGCGTCCGTCAGGCGAAATCATCGAGACGCCGATCCTTTCCAACTTCAAGGAAGGATTGACGGTGATGGAGTACTTCAATTCCACGCATGGCGCGCGAAAGGGCCTGGCCGACACGGCTCTCAAGACCGCGAATTCGGGCTATCTCACGCGCCGCCTCGTGGATGTGGCGAATGACTGCATCATCACGACCGAAGATTGCGGCACGAAGAAGGGCATCACCGTCCAGGCCGAAATCGATGGTGGCCAGGTGGTATCCTCGCTCGCCGAACGCATTCTCGGGCGCACGGCGGCCGAGGACGTCAAGAACCCGGAGACGGGCGAAGTGATCGTACGCCGCGGGCGCGAGATCACCGAGGATCTGGCGGAGAAGATCGAGGCCACGCATATCCAGAAGGTGCGCGTGCGCTCGGTGCTGTCCTGCGAGTTGACGGACGGGGTGTGCGGCAAGTGCTATGGCCGCGATCTGGCGCGCGGAACGTCGGTGAATATCGGCGAGGCCGTGGGAGTCATCGCCGCCCAGTCGATCGGCGAACCCGGCACGCAGCTTACCATGCGCACCTTCCATATCGGCGGCGCGGCACAGGTGGCGGGGCAGTCCAAGATCGAAGCGAGCTATGACGGCAAGATCAAGATCATCAACCGCAAGCTGGTGAAGAACTCGGACGGCGAGATGGTCGCGATGGCGCGCAACATGCAGGTCGCGATTGTCGATCCCAAGGGCCTCGAGCGCGCGTCCTATCGCATCGTATATGGCGCAAAGCTCAGGGTGGACGAGAACCAGTCGGTCAAGCGTGGCGATCGCCTCGCCGAATGGAACCCCAACAGCCTGCCGGTGCTGACCGAAATCGACGGCATCGTGCGCTATGAGGATCTCGTGCCGGGCGTGTCGCTGAAGGACGTCGCCGATGAAAAGACCGGCGTCTCCAACAAGGTGGTCATCGATGCGCGCGGCACCGGTTCGAAGACGCAAGACCTTCGTCCGGCGCTGGTGATGGTCGATGCGAAGGGCAAGCCGCTCACGCTGCCGACGGTCGGCGAGGTTCGCTATCCGCTGTCGGTGGATGCGATCATCTCCGTCGAGGATGGCGCATCCGTAAAGGCGGGCGACGTCCTGGCACGCATTCCGACCGAGGGCGCCAAGACGCGCGACATCACAGGCGGTCTGCCGCGCGTGGCCGAGCTGTTCGAGGCGCGCAAGCCCAAGGAGTGCGCGGTGCTGGCCGAGACCGACGGCTTCGTTGAATTCGGCAAGGACTACAAGAACAAGCGTCGCGTGATCGTGAAGCCGAAGAACGACAAGGGCGAGCCCGTCGAATATCTGATCCCCAAGGGCAAGCATATCAGCGTCCGCGAGGGCGACTATGTGGAGAAGGGCGATTACATCGTCGAGGGCAATCCCTCGCCGCATGACATCCTCAGGATCAAGGGCGTGGAGGAACTGGCGACCTATCTCGTCAAGGAAATCCAGGACGTCTATCGGCTGCAGGGCGTGAAGATCAACGACAAGCACATCGAAGTGATCGTGCGGCAGATGATGCAGAAGATGGAGATCATCAATGGCGGCGACACCACGCTGCTCGCCGGCGAGCAGGTCGATCTCCTCGAGATGGACGAGGCTAACAAAAAAGCCGTGGATCTGGGCGGCAAGGCTGCCGAAGGCCGGCCGGTGCTGCTCGGCATCACCAAGGCGTCGCTGCAGACGCGCTCGGTGTTCTCGGCCGCGTCGTTCCAGGAGACCACGCGGGTGCTGACCGACGCTGCCGTCAACGGCCGCGTCGATACGCTCGAAGGCCTCAAGGAGAACGTGATTGTGGGCCGGCTCATTCCCGCCGGCACCGGCGGCGCCATCGCTCGGCTGCGCCACATCGCCACCGAGCGCGATCAAACGATCCAGGCCGAGCAGGCGCGGACACAGCCTGCACAGATCGAAGGCTCCGCCCAGGCCGCGGAATAGTCGGCCGCGTCCGTCAATAACAAAGCCGCCCGGAGCAATCCGGGCGGCTTTGTTACAGATGCGCATGTGGCCTCAGCGATTGCAGCGTAGCGATCAGTACAGAC
>Ga0335074_10005759_pt1 | contig 17158 bp, 12 predicted proteins | sample Lox_Sample_23_FD_206715 | JGI IMG/M metagenome (GOLD analysis project Ga0335074, IMG submission 206715) | Soil microbial communities from Loxahatchee National Wildlife Refuge, Florida, United States - Lox_Sample_2.3 | ecosystem: Environmental > Terrestrial > Soil > Wetlands | place: USA... | reverse complement strand
GGTTGGACAGCGGCTCGTCCATCAGGAAGGCCTGCGGCTCGCGGACGATGGCGCGGCCCATCGCCACCCGCTGGCGCTGGCCGCCGGACAGCGCGGCCGGCTTGCGCTTGAGGTAGTCCTCCAGGCCGAGCATCCGGGCCACCTCGGTGACCCGGCGCCTGATCTCGTCCTTGGGCGTCTTGCGCTGCTGCAGCCCGAAGGCCAGGTTCTGTTCCACCGTCATGTGCGGGTACAGAGCGTAGTTCTGGAACACCATCGCGATGTCGCGGTCCTTGGGGGGCAGGTCGTTGACGACCCGGCCGCCGATCGAGATGGTGCCCGCGGTGATCTCGTCCAGTCCGGCGATCGACCTCAGCGCGGTCGACTTGCCGCATCCAGAGGGCCCGACCAGGACCATGAATTCGCCGTCAGCGATCTCCAGGCTGAGCCCGTCCACCGCCTTCACGCCTCCGGGATAGACCTTGTCCACCTGGTCAAGAACTATCTGCGCCATTCCGCTGCTCCTGCCGCTCGCTCGCCTGGCTCGCCACTGCGGGCGCCCGTGGCCTGGGTATGCCGGAGCGTATACCGGCCGTTACCTGGATGTTAAGGTCGCCAGTGCTTGTGTTACGAGAGCGTAAAGGGCGATATCGGGCTGTTACCTTCGGGGCGCCCCGGGCCCCGCCTGTCAGCGACAAGGCGGCCGGCGGGCTACGGTAGCGGCGTGGAGGAGATCAACCGCATCATCATCTCGCTGCTGGCCCGTGACGGCCGGATGAGCTTCACCGAGCTGTCCAAGCGCACCGGGCTGTCGGTCTCGGCCGCTCAGCAGCGGGTGCGCCGGCTGGAGCGGCGCGGGGTGATCAAGGGGTATGCGGCGATCGTCGACCCGGACGAAGCCGGGCTGCCGCTGACCGCCTTCATCTCCATCAAGCCGTTCGATCCGGCTGCCGAGGACGACGCGCCGGAGCGGCTCGCGCACCTGGGGGCGATCGAGGCGTGTCACAGCGTGGCCGGGGAAGAGAGCTACATCCTCAAGGTCCGGGTGGCGACGCCGGCGGCACTGGAGGAGCTGCTGCAGGAGATCCGCACCGCGGCGAGCGTGTCCACCCGCACCACGATCGTGCTGAGCACCCCGTACGAGAACCGGCCGCTGGGCGTGTGAGCTGGCCGGCCGCGCAGGCCCGGGCCGCTACGACGCGACGGCGAACACGCGCAGCCGCTCCCGGGCGCCGACGGCCACGCTGCCCGCCGCGATCATCGCGGTGCCGTGGTACAGGTCGGCGGTCACGGCCAGCTCGTCCGGGCTGGCCGCGACCAGGGTCGAGCCGCACAGCAGCGCGTGGTCGATCAGGGCGGTGTAGGAGCGGCCGTCGCCAACCGGGGGAGCGGCCAGGACGACGTCGTTCTCGCCGACCTCCGCCTCGATGTCCAGCCTGGCCAGCATGCCGGACATCTCCTGGTGGCTGACCGGCGCCGGGCCGAGCATCCCGTCCGGCTCGCGCGCATACGGCAGCAGCGCGATGTCCTGCGCCCGCTCCGCGACCGGCTGCAGCGCCCCCATCCCGAGCAGGACGCTGAACTGGCTCGTGCCCGGCGACTCGCCGAACGAGATCACCTGCCGCACCCAGGAACGGTCGGCCGCCGCGAGCGCGGACGTGGCCAGCGGCGGCGCGGTCAGCAGCATCCGGGCACCGCAGTCGGCGAGCTGCCCGGCGATCTCGGGCACGGTCAGCCCGCTGGCCACCGGCGTGGGCACGCCACCGGCGGCCCGGATGGCATGCGAAGCGAGCACATAGCAGGCCGCATCGGGAACGTAGACGCCGACGACGTCCCTGGGCTCAAGCCCGCGCCAGGCCAGCCCGGCCGCGGCCGCCCGGACGGTGGCCGCCAGCTCGGCATAGCTGCAGGCCGCGCTGGCGCGGCCGCCGGCGAGAGCCCGGTGCTCCCCCCGGGATAGCGCCAGGGCCAGCAGCCGCTGGGTCACCGTGACCTCGCCAGGCGGCGGCTCAATGCCCGTCGTCATTGGCTGGCAACCTCCCGGTGCGGTCATAGCTTGCTCCCCCGTAGCCCGACGTTATGGCGCGGCAATGGCAGGGCGCATCGTCAGGACTATGTAGTCAGGTATGTAATCGCCGCCGGCCCGGCGCCCGTACGGGCCGGCGGCAGGAGCGCCGCGGGCCCGGAGTTTCCCGGGCCCGCATGCGGGACCCCGGGGCAGGGCCGGACACCCCCCTCCTGGCGGCCGGAGCAAGCCCGAGGACCCGCACTTGCGCTCCTAATACGACGTTAGGCGGCCAGATGCAATTTCACATGCCCAGAATTGGCCATCCCGATGTGCATTCCGCGCCCGTGCCGGATGTGTACGGCGGGGCCGGGCTATGTGTAGCCGGCCCGCGCGGATGTGCACGCCGGACCGGAAGCGGCGCAGCGGCCGCCGGTCAGCCCCGGCCCTCGCCCTGGCGCTGCGCGGCCCACGCGGCGAGCTGGGCGCGGGAGCTGAACCCGAGCTTGCTGAAGATGTTGGCCACGTGCCTGGCCGCGGTGGCCGGGCTGATCACCAGCTCGTCGGCGATGCCGCGGTTGGACAGGCCGCGCGCGATGAGCGCGGCGATCTCGAGTTCCCGTGCGGTCAGCGTGGCCGCGGCGTCGGAGCTGACCCGCGGGGCCTGCGCCGGGATGGCCAGCTGGGCGGCCTGGCCGGCCAGCTCGGCGGCGCCGGGACCGGCCGCGAACCTCACGGCCTCGTGCGCGCTCATCGCCGATCCCTCGTCGATGAGCGCGGCCGTAGCGGCCTCGCCCAGCTGGCGGCCGGCGGGCTCAAGCAGGCCGCCGAGCCGTGACCGGGCCAGGGCGGAGGGCGGGCGGCCGGCCGCCTCGCGCAGCGCCAGCGCCGCGCCCTGGAGCTTCGCGGCCCGGTCCGGGGCTCCGCTGGCCATCGCGAGCACAGCGAACGCCTCGAGCCCGCGGGCCACGGCCAGGCGCTGCCCGGTGGCCAGGCTGAGCTGAAGGCTCTCGGTCAGGCTCGATCTGGCCAGTGGCAGGTCACCCTGGGACAGCGCCACCCAGCCGATGCCAACCAGGCAACGGGCCATCTGCGGCCGGGCGTCGATCTCCCGGTACAGGGCCAGCGCGTCGCGGAAATGGCCGAGCGCCGCGGCATGATCACCGCGCGCCTGGGCCAGGCTACCGAACCCGTACAGGGCCTGCGCCACGCCCCAGCCGTTGTTGTCCCGCAGCACCTCGAGCGCGTCGGTGAACGCGCGCTGAGCCTCGTCCGGCCGGTTCTGGTGGGCCATGATCGTGGCCTTGACCGCGAGCGCCAGGCCTTCTTCCCACACATCGCCGTCGCCGCGCGCGGCCTGCGCCGCAGCCTCGGTGCTGGCCAGAGCCTCCTCGTGACGGCCGGCCCGCAGGCTGACCACCGCGAGCACGCGCAGCGCGACCGCCGCACCGCCGCTTCCGGACGCCCGGCACAGGTCAAGCCCGGCCTGCGCGTACTCACCGGCGGCCCGGAGGTCCTGCTGCTCGGCGGCCAGCTCGGCCCGCGCCATCAGGGCCCGGGCCCGGACCGGGGCCAGCACGTCGCCTTCGGCGGCGAAGAACCGGTCGAACCAGGCCACTCCCTCGGTCGTGTCACCGTAGGCGACCCAGGGGCTGCGCATCCCGCTGCACATCCGCAGCCCCAGCTCGGTGTCACCGCGGGACAGGCAGGTGCCCAGCGCGGTGCGGAAGTTGGCCCGCTCGGCCAGGACCCTGCGGTACAGCGCCACACGCACCAGCCAGGGCGGGTCGCCGCGCACGAACGCGACCGCGACGATGTCGTCGACCAGCTTCAGCATGTAGTCGCGGTGCCGCAGGCGTATCTCCGGCCCTTCCCCGGATGTGTCTAGCCGGCTGGTGGCGTACTCCCTGATGGTGTCGAGGAGCCGGTAGCGGGCATCGCCCTCCAGCTCCCCGTCCAGCGTGACCAGTGATTTGTCGATCAGGGCGGCCAGCAGGTCGAGCACCTGGTCGGCGGGAATGGCGTTGTCGGCGCAGACCCGCTCGGCCATGTCCAGGTTCCAGCCGGAGAACACCGCGAGCCTGCGCAGCAGCACCTGCTCGGGCTCGGTCAGCAGCTCATAGCTCCAGTCCACCGCCGCCCGCAAGGTCTGCTGGCGCGCCGGGGCGGTGCGATCACCCGAGGCCAGCAGCTGGAACCGGTCGCCCAGGCGAGCGGCGATCTGCTCCACGGACAGAGCCCCGACCCGCGCCGCGGCCAGCTCAATCGCCAGCGGCACGCCATCCAGGGTCCGGCACAGCCGCAGCACCGCCCCGGAGTTGCCCGCATCGACCGCGAAGCCCGGACGCACGGCCGCGGCGCGCTCGGCGAAGAGCCGGATCGCCTCCTGCTTGGCCAGTTCCCCGGCGGTGAGCTCGACAGCCACGGCGGGCAGCTCGAGCGGCGGGACACGCCACACGGTCTCGCCGCGCACCCGCAGCGGCTCGCGGCTGGTCGCAATCACGCGCAGCGCCGGGCAGCCCGCCAGCAACTGCGCCACCAGCGCCGCGCTCGCGTCCACGACGTGCTCGCAGGTATCGAGGATCAGCAGCATCCGCCGCGGACGCAGCGCGACGGTCAGCGTCTCGGCCAGCGGCCGGTCGGGCTCAGCCATGACGCCGAGCGCGTCAGCGACCCGCCGCGCCACCAGCGACGCGTCCTCGGTGTCGGCCAGCTCGACGAGCCAGGCACCGTCCGGGTAGCCGGGCACAACCTCGCAGGCCAGCCGCAGCGCGAGCCGCGTCTTGCCGATGCCGCCAGGTCCGCACAGGGTCAGCGCGCGGACATCACTGAGCAGCCTGGCCAGTTCCGTCAGGTCCCGCTCCCTGCCGACGAAGCTATTCGGCTCCGCCGGGAGATTCCCGTCGCTAATCGCGGTCTGGTTGGCCATAGTCCTTAGTAGTCTTCGTCGTCCTTCAGAAAATCGTCGTGGTCACCGCTGATCTCGCGGCCGTGATCACACACAGTTTCTCACCCATGGGCTGTCTTCGGTAAGAGAAGGTTCAAGCCGGACATAACCGCCCGCGGCGAGTCACCCAGCGTTTTGCGCAGGTCAAGACGCCCGGGGAGCACGGAGGACCCCAACAGGCCCATAAGCAGGTCGTCGCCGGGGCACCGCGGGCCTGCCGCCCTGGGGTGAAGCCCGTTCCAGGTGCTAGCGGATTTCGTATGTTCCGTCCAGCCGGGCGCGGCCGATGACGTGGCCCGCGATGGCGGAAATCACCCCAGCAAGGGCGAAGCTGGCTGGCAGCCCGGGGGGCCGGTCGAGCGCGAAGAGCTGGAAAACATAGGCGTGCGGCCCGTGTGACCGCAGCGGCATGGGTCCGGCCCAGCCGCGGCGGCCGAGCCCGCCTTTCCCGTGCCGGATGCCCGGGACCGGGCTGGGGTCGGCCAGGGCGTTCTCCGGGATGCCGCGGCGCGAAGGGTCGATGCCCAGCGTGAGCGCATGGGTGGCTGGCTTCCCGAACGGGACGTCGGGATCTTGCACGATGAGCACGAGCTCGACGGTGCCGGGCGGCGGCTCCGTCCAGTTCAGGGCGGGTGAGATGTTCGCGCCGAATAGCCGGCCGCGGTGCTTTTCGGGTATCGGTGCCCCGTGGCCGAAGGCCGGGCTGGTCAGGGTGAAGTTCTCTGGGGCCTGCAGGTCGGGACGGGCCCAGGCCAGGGTGTGGTGGCCGGCCCGCCGGTTACGCAGTGCGGCGCCGAGGGGACTTGCGGGCATGGCTTCGGCTCCTCCTCATTGTGAATCTGGCTGCCGGTGAGTCTGGGCTACGGCTGACGGGCGCCGTGGTCAGGGGCTCGGTCCCTGCGGTCGAGGAACTCGATGATCTCGGCACTGGTGGCGGTCTCGCCGAGCTTGGGGAAGACGCGTTCGAGGCTGTGCCGGTGGGAGTCGGGGTCGTGGTCGGCCATCGCGTCCGTGGCCAGGACGACGTGGTAGCCGTGGTCGTGGGCGGAGCGTGCCGTTGATTCGACGCCGGAACTGGTGGCGACGCCGGCCAGCACGACCTGGGAGACGCCGAGGTCGCGCAGCCGGGTGTCGAGGCCGGTGTCGTGGAACGCGCTGCGGCGCCGCTTGGTGATCAGGTGGTCGCCCGGCTGTCGCTCAAGCTCGTCGATGATGTCCGCCCAGCCCGCGGGGAGCGGGCCGCTGCTGGCCTGGCCACCGCGGCTGTCCGCGTCGGTGCGGCCGGGAGCGCGGCCGGTGACGTTGACCAGCATGACCGGGAAGTCATGCCGGCGGAATGCCCTGGCCAGGGCCGCCGCGTTCGGGACGACGCGGGCAACCGGGCCGGAGACGATTCCCTTCTGCAGGTCGATGACGACCAGGGCGGGCGTGGGGTCGAGCGTGGTCAGCGGCATGGATCGCGCTCCTCACCGCGAAGGCTGGGGCGCCCGCGGTCATTGCTTAGGTATACGAAAGGCATTGTTAGGTATACTAAAGATTTATGCAGCAGCGTGCAACTGAGGGGCAGCCCGCCGACGGCCAGGAGGCCGACCTGGGTGGCCGGCTGCCCTCCGCTGAAGAGCAGCCCGCCCCGGCCCAGGCCGAGGAGACCGACCTGGGTGGCCGGCTGCCCTCCGCTGAAGAGCAGCCCGCCCCCGCCCAGGCCGAGGAGGCCGACCTCGGTGGCCAGCTGCGCTCCGCCGTCGGGCGCCTCTATCGCCGCTTCCGCAGCGAGCGGCCCGAAGGCAGCCTCGGAGACGCGGCACTCGCCGTGCTCACCCGCCTCCACAAGCACGGACCTCAGACCCTGACCGAGCTCAGCGAGCACGACCGGGTCGCCCCCGCCTCGATGAGCCAGACCGTGAACCGCCTGACCTCAGCTGGCTACGCCGTACGCACCCGCGACCCGGGCGACGGCCGCAAGGTACTCCTGAGAGCCACCGCGGACGGCGACGAACTGGCCAGCGCCGCCCGGGCACAGCGCAACGCCTGGCTCGACGAACGGCTGCGCGCCCTTAGCGCTGAAGACCGCGCGGTCATCGCCCGCGCCGCAGAACTCCTCACCCGCATCGCCGACTCCTGACGACAGTGCTAACCAGTCACTAGTCGCGGACGAAACGTACCGACAGTCGTCAGCCATCATGACTTTCATGCGTTTCAGTCACTTCCTGACTAAATTTGTACCGCTTTGGTCAGCGAGCAAGTGAAGGGCTCGCCCAATTTGAGCGGTGTGGTGGGCACCTAGCTGTTGCTACAGGAACAGCGTGGGGCCCACCACATCACTGCCGGGACCGTTTGCGGTCAGCGAGCGAGTGAAGAGCGGAAATGATCAAGAAAACTGCGGGTCGGCTTCATGGCGGACGGACGCAGGCAGGCGCCATTGTCGCCGCCCCAGATTTGTCCGGCCATCACCGGATAAATCCGGGGCATTGTTGTGCGAGGGCCCGCCGGAGCGCTGGTTAACGCTTGCGCTGCAGGGTGTAGTGGACGGTCTCCGCCTGGATCAGGCCGTCGCGGAACACGAACGTATCGACGCCGTCGTCGGCGTGGGCCTGCTCGGCGTCGGCGGACCACTCCAGCAACAGCACGTTGTCCTGGTAGACCTGCGTCTTGACGTCCCAGGCTGCGTTGGGCAGGTCGGCGAACAGCCGCCTGAACGCCTCCCGGATGGCGTCCTTGCCCCGGTTCACGCCCGCGGGCGTGATGACCACGGCGTCATCGGCGAAATCAGCGAGGATCCCATCAAGATCCTCCGCGCCAAACGCCCGGCCGTGATGGGCGAACACTTCCTGCGGCGTGCGCGTCATCGCGTTTCTCCTTCCCAGCGGTTTGAGGCAGGATCGTCGCACCGGGATCCGGCGCTCGCCGGGGGCCGCGTGCCGCTCAGCGCCCGCCGGAGACGGCGATGTCGCTCCCGGTGACGTAGGACGCCTCCGGCGAGATCAGCCACGACACGGCCGCCGCGATCTCGTCGGGCCTGCCCACCCGGCCCAGCGGGCTCTGCTTTCCGATCTCCCGGAGGGCGGGAGATGCCATTTCCGTGTCGATGACCCCTGGTGAGACGCTGTTGGACCGGATTCCCTCGGCGGCAACCTCGTTGGACAGGCCGCGGGCAAAGGCCACCATGGCGCCCTTGGTCGCCTCGTACGGGACACCCCCGTCGGGGAGGCCAGGCGGAGCTTTGGCGGCCATGGAAGCCATCGTCACGATCGAGCCGCCCTTGCCGCCGTGCGCGGTGGACATGGCGCGGACGGCGTGCTTGGCGCAGACCATCGGGCCCACGATGTTGACTTGCATGAGCCGGGCCAGCTCGTCCGGCGCCCGCTCGTCGATGCGCGCCTGATCACCGAATGCGCCGGCGTTGTTGACCAGCGCGGTCAGCGGGCCCATCTCCTTCTGCGCCCGGTCGAACATCGCCTCGACGTCATCTTCCGAGGCGACATCGGCGCGCACGGCCGTGGCCCGGCCGCCCTTGGCGTTGATGGCGGAGACGACCGACTCGGCTCCTTCCGCGTCGGCGGCGTAGTTCACGATCACGCCGTAGCCATCGCCGGCCAGCCGCTCGGCGATGGCCGCGCCGATTCCGCGGCTGGCGCCCGTGACGATCACCGCGCCCTTGCCCGCTGTAGCCGAAACCATCGGATCAACTCCCGTCGGTTACGTGTTTCACGGCAAGCCAGGCGGACAACCGCGATCCACGCGCGACCTGTGCGGCCGCTGCGGCGCCCGGCAGGCCCTGGGCCTGGAAGTTCCGCTGTTGCGACGGTGCTTGACGCTGGCATACCCGGCCGTGGTCAGATAACTCGCCGGGCCGGCCGGGTCAGTTCGGCGAGCTTGAGGGCCAGGTGGAGTTTCAGCCGGTCATCGCCCGTGTTCAGGTCGACCGCCACCAGGTCGGTCACCCGGGCCAGGCGCCAGTACAGGGTTGTCCGGTGGATGTGCAGCCGCGCCGCGGCCTGCTGGGCGTTCCCGCCACAGTCCAGGTAGGCCCGGATCGTGGCCTCGTACATCCCGGTACGCTCGGTCAGCAGCGCGGTTATGCCCAGGCAGATCCGCTCCGGTGCCGCCTGATCGCGCGGCAGGTACTCGAATACGGCGTAGCTGCCCAGCTCACCCCAGTCCGCAGCCCGGTCGAAGGCCGGAACGGCCGCGGCGACCTCGGCCGCGTAGCGCGCGCTGTCCAGTTCGGCGTGAACCGCATCCAGCACCGCGGCGGCCCCGGCCGTGCCGATGACCAGTGGCGGCCCGGGCAAGGCGCGGACCGCGTCGCGTAGCGGTCCGGCCGCGTCCCGGGTGGTGATCACCACCAGCTCGCGCTGCCCCGGGGTGGCCAGCACGAAGCTGCCGGGCAGGGCGCGGCGCCGCAGGTCGCCCGCCACCCGCACCAGGCCGTCGCGCCCGGCCGCCGGTCCATCCGCGGCCAGGTACCGGATCACGGCCAGGGCGTAGGGGGGCGATCCGGCCAGCGCGGCCAGGTCGGCCAGCTTGCGGGCCGCGGCCGCGCGGCGGCGTTCGCCAGGCTGCAGCAGCGCGCTGGCCAGCGCGGCGAAGGTGCCGAACTCAGCGGCCTGCTGGGCCGCCCGCTGCTGCAGCAGCCGCGAGGCCTGCGCCGCGGCGGCCTTGGCCCGCTCGATCTGCGCCGCGGTCAGCGGCGGCTCGTCGATCAGCCACAAGAAGCCCAGCAGCTGATCGCGGTGCACCAGCGGCAGGCACAGCCGGGGCAGGCCCGCCGGTTCGAGGGCCGGGATCGACACCGGCTCCCGCGCCGTGAAAATCCCGCGCTCGGAGAGCATCCGCCGGACACGCGGGCTGGTGCGCCGCTGCAGCACCGCCTCGACCCGGCTGGCGTCCACCAGCCCGGTCTGCGCGCTGACCGCCACCGGCCGCAGCGCGGCATCGTCGATGATCACCGACCGGTGCAGGGCGTCTGCGAGCCGCTCGGCGATCACCTGCAGCTGCTGCTCGAACACGCGCCTCTCCCGTTCAGGAGAATGCTACAGATGTATAAGTCGGTGGGGTCAAACCTCCTGCTGCTGTGCGATGACCCGGCGCTTACTGCCTGGTTACGCTGGCTCTTGCTGGTAAAAGGAGGGCCGTGTGATCGCCGGAACGGACGTGCTGACCCCGACGCTGGACGGTGTTTACTACACCGATCCCGGCATCCTGGCCGCGGAGTTCGAGCGCATTTTCGAGCAAGAGTGGTATTACGCGGGCCGGGCCGACGAGATTCCTGCCCCGGGCCGGTTTATCCGGCGGCGGGTGGGCCGCGAGACTGTTGTGCTGGTCCGCGGCCGGGACCAGGCCATCCGGGGGTTCCTGAACGTCTGCCGGCATCGCGGCTCGCAGCTGTGCCTGACCGACAGCGGCGAGGTCGGCCGGACGATCCGCTGCCCGTACCACGCCTGGACCTACGGCCTGGACGGCGAGCTCGTCGCGGCGCCCAACTGGCGGGAGCTCGACGGCATCGACCGCGACCGCTACCAGCTGCACCAGGTCCACGTCGCGACCTGGGAAGGGCTGATCTGGGTCAGCCTGGCCGGGCACCCGGCGCCGCTGCAGGACCAGCTGCAACCGCAGATCGAGGCCCGGCTGGCCGACTACGGCAAGTTCCAGCGGTACCGGCTCGGCGAGCTGACCGTCGGGGCCCGGGCCGAGTATGACGTGGCCGCGAACTGGAAGCTGATCTACGAGAACTTCCAGGAGTGCTATCACTGCGCGAACATTCACCCGGAGCTGGTGAGCACGATCCCGCGGTTCAGGTCGCCAGCCGTCGGGGCCGACGGCTACGACCCCGGCGGGTACGCGATCGCGGACGGCCGCCCCTCGTTCTCGCTGACCGGGCAGACCGTGCTGCCGAGGCTCCCCGGGCTGCTGCCCGCCGACGACCGGCTCTACTACGGCATGGTGCTGCGGCCGAACTGCTTCCTGTCGCTGGTCAGCGACCACGTGATCGTGCACCGGTTCGAGCCGGTCGCGCCGGACCGGACGCTGGCCGTGTGCGAGTGGCTGTTCCCGGCCCAGACACTCGAGGCCGGGCGGTACGACGTGGCCGACGCGGTGGCGCTGTTCACTAAGGTCAACGAGCAGGATTTCGCCGCGGCGCAGTGGTGCCAGCCGAACATGAGCTCGCGGGCCTACGCCCGCGGCGGGGTGCTGGTGCCCAGCGAGGGCCCGGTGATCTCCGCCTACTACCAGTGGTACACCGGCTTGATGGGAGAGGCATGCCGCAGCGCTACCGGGTGATCGTCATCGGCTGCGGCGCGATCGGCGCCGCGACCACCTACTGGCTGAGCCGGCGGCTGGGCGGTGACGCAGTACCAGCTCGGGCACACCCGCGGCGCGTCCGAGGATCACTCCCGGGTGATCCGGCACGCGTACACCCGGCAGGACTACACCGCGCTGACCCCGGCCGCCTACCAGAGCTGGAACGTCGCCGAGCGCGAGACCGGCCTGCAACTGGTACACCGGACCGGCGGCCTGATCATCGCGGAGCGGGGCAGCGCCGGTATGGAATACGTCGAGGACACCGCGGCCGCGATGGCGGCCAAAGGCCTGCCGTTCGAGCTACTCAGCGGCACCGCGGTGAGTGAGCGCTGGCCACAGTGGCGGCTCGGCGGCCAGCACACCGCGGTGTTCGATCCCGAATCCGGGATCCTCGACATCCGCCGGGCCACCGCCGCGCACCTCGCACTGGCCCGGGCGCGGGGCGCGACCATCCGGCCCGAAACACCCGTGACGGCGATCGCCGAGTCGCCTGATGGGGTCACGATCACCGCCGGGGGCGAGAGCTATGCCGCCGACCAGGTGGTGCTCGCGGGCGGCGCGTGGAACCCGGTCCTGCTCGGGCTGCTGGGCACCAGCCTGCCGATCACGCTGACCGAAGAACAGGTCACCTACTTCGCCACGCCGAACGTGCGCGAGTTCACGCCGGCGCGCTTCACCGTATTCGGGCTGATCGGCGAGGACGGCCTGCTGTATTACGGCCTGCCCGTCTACGGCGAGGTGGCGGTCAAGGTCGGCCTCGACGGCGCGGGGCCGGTGGTCACGCCGCAGACCCGGACCGACACCGCGGACCCGCAGCGCGTCGCGAAGGCGCGGGCGTTCCTGGAGCGGCATCTGCCCGGCGCCCTCGGGCCTGAGCTGTACACCCGCGTGTGCTGCTACGACTTCCCGCCCGACCGCGACTTCATCGCCGACTACCTGCCCGGCTCGGAGCGGGTCCTGGTCTGCGTCGGGGCCGGGCACGCCGGCAAGTTCGCCGGCCTGCTCGGCCGGATCCTCACCGAACTGGCCCTCGACGGCGCCAGCCAGTTCCCGGTCAGCGCCTTCCGCGCCGACCGCCCGGCCATCACCGGTACCGGCCAGGTAGCGACCCCGGCCAACTCCCTGTGAGCCCTGGCCGAATCTCGTATTTCATGGCCCCCGCCGCTGCGGCCCAGCCGGGACGGTTACGCTGACAACTGGGGATCATGCAATTCGGCGCCGCGGGGGATTGGGCGCTGGCCAGTTAGCGCTCATGTCGCGCCGCCGCTTGGTCTGCTGGCGGGCCTTCTTTCAAGGTCCAGGCACAGACGGGGGGCATGTCGATGAATGCGGTAGCCAAGTCCGGCGATGATATGGGCCCAACGGTGTTCGTCCTGTTCGGCGCCACCGGTGACCTGGCCAAGCGGATGGTCCTGCCGGCGTTCTACCGGCTGGCCACCGAGGGGATGCTGCCCCAGCGGTGGCTGCTGGTCGGCAACGGCCGCGGCGACTTGGGGGACGCGGAGTTCCGCGACCATGTGCGGGACGCGCTGAGCGAGTTCGGCCCGGGGGTCGATGAGCAGGACTGGCAGCGGTTCGCGCCGCGGGTGCGGTTCGCTGGCCGGGGCTTCACCCCGGACGACCCAGGGCGCATGCCCGACGTCCTGGCCGGAGCACGCGCCGACGTCGGCGACAGCCCGCAGCTCGTTCACTACCTCGCGCTTCCCCCGGCGGCCTTTGCCCCGACAACGAAGGCTCTGGGCGCGCACGGGCTCAGCAACGGCGCCCGGGTGGTCTACGAGAAGCCGTTCGGCACGTCGCCCGACACGTTCCGCGCGCTCTCCGACATCGTCCACTCGGTCCTGGACGAGCAGCAGGTTTACCGGATCGATCACTTTCTGGCCAAGGAAGCGACGCAGGACGTGCATCTGCTGCGCTTCGCCAACGGGCTGTTCGCCGCGATGTGGAGTCGCGAGCAGGTCGCGTCGGTGCAGATCGACGTGCCGGAGACGCTGGGCATCACCGACCGGGCAGGCTTCTACGACGCCACCGGCGCGGTGCTGGACATGCTGGTCACCCACCTGCTCCAGGTGGCAGCCGAGATCGCCATGGAGCCGCCGGACAGTCTCGGCGCCGCCGACCTGCAGGCCGCGCGGGAGGAGGTGATCGGCTGTTTCCGGCCGCTCGACCCCAGCGAGGTGGTGCTCGGCCAGTTCGCGGGCTACCGCGATGTGCCTGGTGTCGCCCCAGGGTCGGACCGGGACACCTTCGTCGCGGCCCGGCTGTGGGTAGACACCGATCGCTGGCGCGGCGTGCCTTTCTTCCTGCGCACCGGCAAACGGCTCGCCGACAGCCGCCAGCGGGCCAGCCTGATCCTGCGGGAGCCGCCCGGGCCGCTGGCCGGCCAGCTGCCGCGCGAGGCCAACGTCTTGTCGTTCTCGCTCGAGGGCGACGGGGCAATCGACCTGTCGCTGGTGGCCAAGAAGCCCGGCCTGGCCCTGGATCTCGACACCGCCCACGCCGCGGTCCCGCTATCCGAGCTGAAAGGCGCTGACCCGCTGCCGCCTTACGTGCGGCTCATCCACGACGTGCTGGTCGGCGACCGATCGCTGTTCACGCGCCCGGACGGGCTGGCTTCCACGTGGAAGGTGATCACGCCATTGCTGTCGGACCCGCCGCCGGTCGCCCAGTACCCGCCGGGGTCGTGGGGACCAGCCCAGGCCCGCGATCTCGTGGCGCCCGGCTGGTGGCTGATCGGCCAGTAGTCAGGTGGTGATCGTGACCGACGCGGGCTCGGTGTAGCGGAGGCGGCCGAAGTACATCACCTTGACCAGCGCCCACCAGTGTTCTCCCGGGCGCGCCGTCGCCGCGGCCGTCACAGCGGTGGTCAGGGTGACGTCGCGGCCCGGCTCGACGGTGAAGCCCTGGGTCCACGGCCGCGCCTGCACCCAGCTGCCGAACGGTGACACCAGCTGGGCCTCGCCGCGGATCGGCGATGCCGTGGCATTGCCCAGCCGGACGGCGATCTCGCCGCGCCCGCCGGGGCGCAGCCGCAGCTCCGGGGTCAGCAGGGCCAGGTCAACCTCGTCGGCGGTGCGCTGCTGGTCGGCCAGGTAGAGCGGGAACAGCTCGTCGAGCGGCAGGTCGAGGGCGGGCGCGGGCGGCTCGCCGACGCTGACCAGCACGGCATCCTCGAAGAACTGGCCCCTGTCGGCGATCCGCGCGGCCACGTAGTGCCGCCCGGGCCGCGTTCCCGGCCGCGCCCGGACCGTGAGATCCCAGCTGGCGTGGTCCCGGGCGCGCAGGTCATAGGCCAGCGGCCCGGCGGGCTCCAGCGTGAGCTGGCCGCCGGGGTCCAGCTGCACGGTGCCCGACGCGGGTGCCGTGCCGCAGGCCACGGTCAGACGCAGGCTGGCGGCCGCGCCCGCCCCGGCTTCGGCCCCGTCGGGCAGCAGGGCGGTCCGGCCGGGGGACAGGTGCACGGCCACCGGCAGGTTCCCGGCCGGGGCCGGCCCCTTGCCGTGCAGCCAGTAGCGGGTGAACACCGGTTGCGCGGGCTCCAGCGACCGGTCGCCGGCTGGCGCGGCAGCTTCGGCCGGGGCGGCGGCTTCGGCGGAGACGGCGAGGTTCTGCGGGCGCTCCGGCACGAGCACCACGGTGGCCATTCCCGCGGGCGGAAGCTCGGCCCGGGCGGCGCCGTCCTGCAGCGGCAGGGCCAGGCCGCCGTCCTGCTCGCACGGGCCGGTGGTGCTGGCCGTCGCCACCCCGGTGAACAGGGTCACCGACGCGCTGGTGGCCGCGGCCCGCCCGGACACGTCGCGCAACCGCATGACCACCCCGTCCTGCGGCCGGGGCTGTCGGTCCGCCGGGTACAGGGGGTTGCCGCGCGGCTTCAGCGCCGACACCAGAGCCGTGTCCGGCTCGGCGGCGGCCAGGCTGGCCGCGGCCGGGAGCGGGCCGTCGTGCCGACCGGTCTCGCAGGTCAGCAGCTCGTGGTTGTAGTCCTGGCCGGCGAGGGGGAACCCGGCGCTGCGCCAGTCACCGGGCCCGGCCGCGAGCGCGTACTCGAACGTGTGGCTCCAGTGCTGCCAGGCAAAGCTGGTGGCATCCGGTGTCGTGCGCTGCTTGTCCCCATCGATCCACACGCCGCACGGCCAGCTGCTGCAGGCCCGCATCAGCGAGATATTCAGCGTTCCGTCCGGGGTCACCAGGCTGCCCGGCGTGCCGCGGTTGAGCAGCGCCACCGTGTGGCCGCCCAGCTCGTCGGGGCGGGAGCCGGCCGCGGCGCCCTCGTGCGCCTCGATCACGGCGTCATCCAGGTCGGCGATCACCGCGGCGATCGCCGCGGTGAGGTCGCCGCCGGCCACGATCAGCACCGGGAGGTCGGTCACGCCCCGCAGGTCGCCGCCGGGCCCGAAGGCTTCGGTGATGGTCCGGGCGGCCGGCACCCAGACGGCCCCGGCCCACCCCCCCGTCCCCTCCCGCGTCGCGTCCAGCCGGGCGGCCAGCGCGTCGGCGGCGGCCGGGCCGGCCGCGGCGAGCACCTCAGCGGTGAACGGGTTGTCGGCCGGCCCGCCCAGCGCGATGCGGACGTCGGGCAGGTTGGAATCCACGTCGAGCGCCCCGTAGCGCGGGCCGTCCGGCCGCGAGCAGGTCGCCGTGACCCCGGCACGGGCCAGGGCCAGCATGAGGTCCCGGACTGGCCGCTGGCTTGGGCCCGGGTTCCTGGGCGTGATCACCTCGGCCACGCCGATCGCGTGCATCCACGGCCCGCCCGCCGGGCTGGTCACCGCGACCCGGGCGGTGGAGCCGACGCCGAACCATTCGTGCGCCGGATTGTCGAGCGTGAACTCGTGCTCGGCCACGTCGGTGTCGGCCGGGCCCGGCGACCGCCCGATCACGCTCAGCGCGGTCTGGTAGACCGGCAGCCCGCCCGGCACCTGCGCCGGGAACCGCACCCGGAGCAGCCGGTCCTGCCCGATCGAGCCGTCCACGTGGGTACGGAACTCGATCCGGTCGGCACCGTCCCACAGCAGCGTCTCCTGGGTGACGCGCAGGTCATCGACGGCGAACTCGGCGACCAGGCGGGCGCCGATCGGGCAGCGCTCCGCGCGGACCCGCGCGGCCAGGCCGGCCGAGCCGCGGCCCGGTCCCTTCGGGCACAGCAGCCAGGGCCCCTCGTTCCAGCGCGGATGGTGGTCGTATTCCTCCTGGAGCACGAGCTCGTTGCCTGGCCCGGCGAGCAGCTCGGCGCCCGTGCGCTTGTCCAGGATCCGGGAGAGCGTGCCGCCCCGGCCCGGGTCGGCCTCGGCCAGGAACGCCTCGTTCTCGATGGAGGTGCCGTCGGCGGCCACCCAGCCGGCGTCCCGTTCAGGCTGCTGCGCCGGGACCGCGATGTAGGTGAGGTAACCGAGCGCGGGCACGTGCTGGGCCCGGAAGGTCATGGTGAGGCTGGCCAGGGTCCCGTCCGGGTGCCGGGTGACGCCCTCGGCCAGGCCGGGTACCGCGTCACCGGCGGCATCCCGCAGCACGACCCAGTCGGTGCCGGGCCCGGGGAAGTCCAGGGTGATCCGGGCCAGGCCGGAGCGGGGCAGCGAGAGCGTGTTGAAGACGACGACGGCGCGGGCGGCCGGGGGCGCCGCGGCCGGATCCGGACCGGGAACGGCCGCGGTGGCCGCCAGGCCGGCCAGGTGGCGCGCGGCGTCGCGGCGGGCCTGGTCGCCACGCTCGTAGGCCTCCCGCCAGCCGGCCAGCAGGTCCAGGTAGACCTGGTCGCCCTCGGTGCCGGTGATCGCGTCGTGGTGCGCGCCGAACACGAGCTGGCGCCACGCCTTGTCCAGCGAGGCGGCCGGGTATTCCGCCCCGGCCAGCCAGGCCAGGGTGGCCAGCCGCTCGCCATCCTCGACCGCGATCTCCGCGGCCCGCTGGGCCTGCTTGGTGTCGAT
>Ga0335074_10005758_pt1 | contig 17158 bp, 10 predicted proteins | sample Lox_Sample_23_FD_206715 | JGI IMG/M metagenome (GOLD analysis project Ga0335074, IMG submission 206715) | Soil microbial communities from Loxahatchee National Wildlife Refuge, Florida, United States - Lox_Sample_2.3 | ecosystem: Environmental > Terrestrial > Soil > Wetlands | place: USA... | reverse complement strand
ACGTGAATATGTGCGTCTTACCATTCCGCTCGATTCTATTCAAGAGTTCGATGTGAAGGACCAGACTTTCGGCGCGGATGTGGAAGGTGGAACCGCGGGTGGTCAAGTTGCGGTCGTGTCACCGTCGGGAACAAATTCATTCCACGGCAACCTGTTCGACTATTTTCGGAACGATGCCATCGAAGCGCGCACGCCGTTTAACGGGCCATCACCCAATCCGTTTCTCCTGAATCAATTCGGCGCGGGCGTCGGCGGCCCGATAAAGAAGGACAAATGGTTTTTCTATGCCAATTATGAGGGGTTGAGGCAGCGGCTGGATGGCACACAGATTGGACTCGTCCCGAGCCCCAGCTTCATCGCTCAAGCTTCGCTCATGTCGCCTGCTTTAATTCCGATTCTAAGGGCGTTTCCTGCCGGCACATCGCCTACCGCGAAGCCAAATGTGTGGAACTATGACGCGCCCGGGCGGCAGGTTGACAACGAAGATTCGGGCATGATCCGCATTGATTATCACTACTCCGACAAGACGACTGCTTTCATCCGCTATAACGCGGATGAAGCTGTCGAGACGACGCCGGCGGGAAATCTAACAGCACTGACGGGGTATGATACTAAGTTCAACAACGGCGAAGTTGAGCTGCTGCACGTGTTCAGCCCCATTGTCGTGAACGAAGCCAAATTCGGGATCGACCAGGACAATTATCACAGTGGAACAATTTCTCCGACGCCGTACACTATCAGCGTCTCCGGATTCAGTTCGCTAGCCGGCGATACGACCTCCGACTATCCTTCGAAATCGATCAGCGCTTTGGACGATGTCTCATGGTCGAAGGGCAACCATACGCTGAAGTTTGGTTTCGAGGCGAAGAGGTTCTTCCTCAACCAGGGATCATCCAGCAGCGGAACGCTCACTTACACTTCCACTGGGAATTTCTTGAACAATCTGATGGGAACGGCATCCTACACAGCTCTCCTTCCGCTGGTAAGGCAACGCAAAACAGAATATTTCGCCTACGCGGAGGATGAATGGAAAGTAAACCAAAACCTCACCATCAATGCGGGTGTTCGTTACAACATTTTCAACGCCCTGCATGCAGTCAACAATGACGATGTGCCGTTCGATTTCGAAACTTGCGGTGGTTTCTGCCCGCGAACATATTCCTATTTCAACCCTCGCTATAACGATATCGATCCGCGGGTGGGCATTGCATGGTCACACGGCCAAACCGTTGTTCGTATCGGCGCGGGTATCTACCACACGGATGGGCAGCTAGATGATCAAAACTTGCCGATTTCGAATACCGTCGATCGATATTCGTTTACCAACACGTCATTTCCGGGATTGGCGTATCCGCTGCTTCCGTTCCTTACTTATGCCGAAAATGGCGGCTTAGGCGTTGTGTCGCCGCGTGATCTGCAACGCAACCGGAAGGACGATTATGTAGCAGCCTGGACATTCTCGTTGCAGCAGACACTGCCATTCAAATTGATTGGAACGGCGAGCTACCTGGGTAATAAAGCTACCGACGTCCTGACGACGACTTACACGAACCTTGCCGTTCCGCCGCAGAACCTTGTGCCTTACCCGCAATTTGGCGCGGTCTCCTGGCGCGGCGACGTTGGTAATAGCACGTTCGAAGCCTTGCAAATCAATGTACGGCGTGCCTTTCAGAATGGCTTTCTGCTGACTTCGAATTACACATGGTCGCATTCGATCAATGACGACAGCATTGGCGGGGGTGAATCCGATACGCCGCAGGATTCCTTCTGCCGCGCGTGCGACAAGGCAAGCAGCGATGATGACATCCGGAGTGCGTTTAACCTTTCGGCTGTCTATCAGCTACCGTTCGGGGCAGGGAAGCAATATCTGAGTTCTCCCGGGGTGGCCCGAGCCGTCTTCAGCAACTGGGAAGTCAGCGCGATTGCAACCGCACAAACCGGTTTGCCTGTCAATATTACGGTGGACCGCGCAAACTCCGCCGTGCCCGGGCTGTTTTCCATCAGCGGGGAAGAACGGCCGAACTATGTGTATGGCATGCCATTGACGCCGGTAGGCGGTTCCACTCCAAACGACTGGATCAATATCGCCGCTTTTGCGGTGCCGGCAAATCAGACGTTTGGAAATCTTGGCCGAAACGACTTTCGCGCGCCGGGTATTTCGCAGCTTGATCTGGGGCTTTCGAAATTCGTAACCGTCACGGAGCGGACCAACATCCGGTTGCGCGCCGATTTGTTCAACGTCTTCAACCGCGCGCAGTTCGGCGCCCCCAACTCAGATATTTCGCAGGGCAACTTTGGAATCATCACCAGCACGATTAGCAATTACGCAAGCGGCCGCGGCACGCCACGCGAACTGCAGCTTTCAGCAAAGATCGTTTTCTAAGAGGCACTTGTTCATCAATCCCGTTGCTTCGTTAGTTTGTACCACAGGACGATGGTCACAAGTGAAAAGCAGAAAATCAGCGCCGAGACCGCATTAATTTCCGGTGTAATCCCACGTCTTAACCGGGCCCAGATCTCTAGCGGCAGGGTGTTCTCGCGTCCTACCAGGAAAAATGTCACCGCGATCTCATCCAATGACAGGGTAAAGATCAAAAGCATCGCCGCAACCAAAGACAGCTTGACATTGGGCAGCGTGACACGCCAGAAAGTCCTCCACTCGCCCGCTCCCAAATCTCGAGAAGCTTCTTCCTGTGCTATATCGAGTTTCTGAAGGCCTGCCGAAATCTCGGTCTCAGCTACCGCGATCAGGGCCGTTCCATGTCCGATAGCTACCGTCATCAGGCTCAATTTAGCTCCGGCCGCCACGAAAAACGTCAGCAGAGACAATCCAGTGATAATGCCTGGAAGAATCAGCGGCAGCAAGACTAGCCTCCGAAAGATGATTTTGCCAGGCAAAGAGAGTCGTTCGAGCGCCAAGGCGGCCGGGAAGCCAAAGAATACGGAGATTATGACAGCGAAGGCGGCAACCAGGACGCTGTTCCGCACCGACAACCAGAGCGAGTCATCATTAAACAATATCTGGTACCAGCGCAAGCTCCAGTCGTGCGGTGGAAAGCCGCCGACGCTCTCTCCGTTGAACGAATACACGACCAGCACGAGAATCGGAAAGTAGAGAAATCCGAATACGGCCGCAGCGTGAATATTGAGCCAACTGCAGCGCGATCTAGTGGCCTCCATCACATACCTCGATATCGCAAGCGGTTTTGTAGGCGCTCGGTTCCGCTGATTAGAGCGATCACCAGCAGAAGCATGCAGGCTGAAATCGCCGCGCCTAGCGGCCAATTGTACGCCGCACCGAACAGGCTCACGACCACGTTCGAGATCATTACCCCAGTCGGTCCACCCACAAGCAGCGGCGAAAGAAAGTCACCTAAGCTGAGGACGAACGCAAATGTGGCCCCTGCAATAACTCCCGGCAGCGCTAGGGGAAAAACGACCGTCCAAAACGTCCGCGCCCGGGAAGCTCCTAGATCCTGCGAAGTCTCGATCATCTCCTTGGGTATGTGTTCGAGTGAAGCGTACACGGGCAGAAACACAAAGGGTGTATAAATATGTGTAAGTGTCAGTACAACCGCAAAAGGGCTGTACAGCAAAAACTCTGCAGGATGGCGAAGCAGACCGCTGGAAGTCAGTATGGTATTCAGCACGCCATCGCTTCCCAATATGGTCTTCCATGCATACGCACGAACTAGATAGCTGACCCAAAGCGGGACAATTACTAATTGGTATAAAAGATCCTTGGATCTACGCGCCCGAAACGAAACAAAATAAGCAAGCGGAAAGCCTAGCAGCAGCGCGAACAGAGTAACACTCGCGGCAATTCGGGCAGAGCGCAACAATACTTCGAAATAGACCGGATTCTCGACCAGTTGCCGGTAGTTGGCCAATGTCCACTGGTGCACGATGGTTTGCGACCGCACCTGCCAAAAACTAAAGCAAAACAAAAACACATACGGTACTACCAAGAAAGCGCTCACCCAGGCTAGGGGTGGAATTATGACCGCGGCCCGGTAGCTGCGAGAGTACATATCGCTACGTCACCAACGGAACGAGCCGCTCCAAAGGAATCTCGACGATAACATCCTTCGCTGGTGCAATCTGCCCCGGGACGCGGATCTTTAGCTGTAATCCGTCTTCGCAGTCCACTTCCAGCAGCTCACTCGCGCCTGCAAAGACTCGGCTCCGCACCGACCCTCGGCATCGAAGGCCGCCGGTTGCCCCAGCATCATCACTTTTCGCGATTTGAATGTGCTCAGGCCTCAACGAAAACAGTGCTTCTTGTTGGTCTGACTTGTGTGGCCACTCAAAACTGCCGATCCGCGCGCGTCCATGCTTGATCTGTGCTGTAAGCAGGTTTGTATAACCAATGAAGCTCGCCACATATGGCGTTTTAGGCCGATTGTAAATCTCGCGCGGCGCATCGATCTGCTCAATCCTTCCACGCCGCAGCAAAACAATTCTGTCCGAGAGCGTCATTGCTTCTTCTTGGTCGTGCGTGACAAACACGAAGGTAATTCCCACCTCGCGTTGCAGCGCCTTCAATTCCGCTTCCATGTGGCGCCGGAGATTCGCATCCAGCGCCGAAAGTGGCTCATCCAGCAGAAGCAAACTCGGACGATTCACGAGTGCTCGCGCTACGGCAACCCGCTGCTGCTGGCCTCCGCTCAACTGCGCGGGACGGCGGCGCGAAAACTCATTCAACTTCATCTGCGCAAGCGCGGCGTCCACCCGTCCGGTAAGTTCCGCTCCTGCGATCCTTTTCGCACGCAAGCCATAAGCGACATTCTCAAACACCGAGAGATGCGGGAACAGCGCGTAATGCTGAAACACGGTGTTTATGTTGCGCCGGTTTGGAGGCTGGGTGTCCAGCCGCTTTCCCAGCATCCAGAGTTCGCCGGAAGTCGTCTGCTCGAAACCGCCAATAATTCTAAGCAGGGTGGTCTTGCCCGAGCCGCTCTCGCCGAGAATGGTCAGAAACTCGCTTTCTTTGATATCTACTGTAATGCTGTCCAGAACGGTCGTCGCGCCGAAGCGCTTGGTAACGCTTCTAAGAGATAGCAGGGGTCCGCTTGGCGTCATCGGCATTCACAACGCTATTGCGCGGCTTTGACTTCATTCCAGATTTGGTTGTACTTATCCCGGCGCGGCACATTCTGCCAGAAATAGATGCGGCTTTGATAATTCTGTAAGTCATCAAGATGCAACTTCTTTCTCTCCTCCACGCTGATGTACTGCGCGACATCTGGATTTGCAGGAAGATATCCCGTTACGGCAGCAACTTGCTTCTGCGTCCGTGCTTCGCTTAGATATTCCAAGAGTTGATACGCCAAGTCCTTGTGCTCGCTGCCTGATGTGATCATAAGGTGATCGATCCAGCCCGTTGTGTTTTCCTTCGGGATGGTCTCTCCAATCGGAAAATGACGGGCAAGGAGTTGGTTCGTCATCAGGGGCCAACCCATGGCAACCTGCACCTCGCGGCTTTCGAAGAGGTTTGTCAATTCGCCGCCGGTTGACCACATCTTTCGAATATTCGGCTTCAGCTCTAGCAGTTTCGTCTTGACATGCTCCAATTGATCATCGCTCAAATTGTAGAGCGCGCTTGGATCGGGTTTGTCATATCCCAATACTTGAGCGGCCATGTACACGGTTGAAAGATCGTCCCATACAGATACCTTGCCTCGCATGGCCGGATCCCACAGCACATTCCAGCTATCCGGGGCGGTCTTGAAGGCCGTCGTATCGTAGAGCAAGGGATTCGGTCCCCACTGAAACGGTACTCCATATGTCTTTCCGCCGCTTTTTACCAGTGGTAAAGATGTAAGTGCACCCATCAGGCGGCCATAAGAGGGGATCTTGGATAAATCCAAGGGCGCAGCGAGGCCCGTCGCCGCAATCATTGTGGCGACGTCACTCGATGGTGAAATCACGTCGTAATTGCTGGCGCTCCCGCCGCGCAGTTTCGCGACCAACTCATCGCTCGATCCCATGTAAGACGCGCTAACTTTGCATTTACATGCTTTTTCAAAGGGCCGAATAAATGACGGATCTGCATAACCTTCCCAAACCAACAGTCCGAGCGTCGGAGCGCTCTTTCCGCACCCGCCGGCGACAGCTAAGGCCGTCAGTATGACAGCCAGTCCCGCGCGTCTCACGCGGCCCCAGCCGGAATGTTCACGTCCGCAGGAGCTGTTTGGCGGGCCTGCGCTGCGTTCATAAGCGCCGCTTCCAAGACCTCCAAACCTTCATCCATCTGCTCGTCGCTGATGACCAGAGGCATAAGCATGCGAATCACATTCCCGTAAGTGCCTGCCGTTACGAGAATTACGCCGTGCTCATAGCAATAGCGCGCGATCGACTTAGTGGCCTCCGGATTCGGGTCGCGCGAGCCATCTGGCTGGATTAATTCCAAAGCTTGCATGGCTCCCAATCCCCTCACGTCGCCAATCAAGGGAAAACGCTCCCGCCAGGCGAGCGCGCGCGTTCTGAATCGCTCGCCCAAGTGGAGCGCCCGGTCATTCAGCCCGCCTTGTTCGATCGCGCGGATCGCCGCCAGAGACGCCTCGCAGGCAAGCGGGTTACCTCCGAAAGTTCCGCCTAGCGAGCCGGGTCCCGTCTTGTCCATGATCTCGGCCCTGCCTGTCACAGCGGCAATCGGAAGTCCGCCCCCCAGGCTCTTCGCGGTAACCACGAGATCCGGAACCGCACCGTAATGCTGGCAAGCAAAGAATTTTCCTGTGCGTCCAAATCCGGTTTGTACTTCATCCGCAATGAGCAAAATTCCATGATGCCGGCACAAATCCTGCACAATTCCGAGCCACTCGAGCGGCGGAGCAACGAAGCCGCCTTCTCCCAGCACCGGCTCAGCGATGATCGCCGCCACGGATTCGGCCGCAACAACGCGCTTGAATGTATCTTCTATATGGTGCGCGCAGTGCACATTGCAGCTTGGATATTTTAAGTTGTAAGAGCAGCGATAACAGTACGCGTATGGAATGCGGTAAATATCTGTTGCGAAGGGTGCGAATCCGGCTTTATAAGGATGAGTTTTGCTAGTGAGCGATAAGGTCAGGAGCGTTCGCCCATGAAAGCCATCTTCGAAGCAGATGACCGAGGGCCGTCCGGTATAAGCCCGCGCAACCTTGACCGCATTTTCTATAGCTTCGGCGCCGGTATTGACCAACATCGTTTTCTTAGGAAAGTCACCCGGCGCTAGATCATTCAGCTTTTCTGCCAGCGCAATGTAACCCTCATAAGGCGTCACCATGAAACAGGTATGTAAGAAGCGGTCAACTTGGCTGTGGATCGCCGCGGTAACGTCAGGGTTACGGTGCCCCACGTTGACACACCCAATGCCGCCTGCGAGATCCAGAAACGTGTTGCCGTCAACATCCTCGATTGTTGCGCCATGTGCTCGTGCGGCAAAAATTGGGGTCAGTTGCGCGACGCCGCGCGCTACCGCTCGGGCTGAGCGCTGGGCCAACGCCTGCGATCTGGGTCCCGGGATTGCGGTCACCAATCGAATGGTTCCCATCAATACCACCCGATCGGCTGTTCATTCAAATTAATGTGGACCTGCTTAGTCTCGAGATATTCTTCGATTCCCCACGGGCCCAGCTCTCTTCCAAAGCCGGATTGCTTGTAACCACCCCAGGGTGCTTCCACATAAGTAGGCTGCATATGATTTACCCAGACAATGCCGGCCCTCACGGCTTTCACAACGCGTAGCGCTCGATAGATATCGCGCGACCACACGGCCGCCGCCAAGCCATACGGCGTGTCGTTTGCAATCCGGATGGCTTCCGCCTCGCCGTTAAATGGAATCACCGCCGCGACCGGGCCGAATACTTCTTCCTGTGCGATGCGTGTGCTGTTATCTACGTCCGCGAAAATCGTAGGCTCGACATAGTAGCCACGCGGCAAAGACGACGGGCGGCCGCCGCCCGCCACTAGCTTTGCTTCAGTTTTCCCGATCTCCTGATACCCGCGGACTCGTTCATACTGCTCTTTACTAACTAAAGGACCCATCTTAGTCTCGCGGTCAAGAGGTGCGCCCAGCTTGATTCGTTTCGCTCGCTCTGCAAATGCTTCGACAAACTTGCTGTAGATCGGCTTTTCCACCAATATTCTGCTGCCCGCCGAGCATACCTCACCTTGATTGATGAACACTCCAAACAGCGCTCCATCGATAGCAGCTTCGAAGTCCGCATCCGCAAAGAAAATGTTCGGCGACTTACCACCCAGTTCTAGAGTCACGCGTTTGATGGATTCAGCCGCACTCCGGAGGATTATCTTCCCAACCGCTGCACTCCCGGTAAATGCAATCTTATCCACGTCGGGATGACTTACTAAAGCAGCGCCAGCAGACTCTCCAAAGCCGGTCACGATATTGACCACACCAGGCGGAAAGCCGATCTCCTCCAGCCACTCCGCCATCTCGAGTGCGCTCAACGGCGTTTGTTCCGCTGGTTTCAAAATGCAGGTGCAACCCGCGGCCAAAGCAGGTGCGAGTTTCCACGCCGCCATCAGAAGGGGATAATTCCATGGAATGATCTGCCCTGCGACGCCCACCGGCTCGCGAAGAGACAAGCTGAGCGCATTGTCGGGAACGGGATTGACATGCCCCAAGACTTTCGTCGCGAGTCCGCCGTAATACTCAAAACATGTCGCGGTATCGGCTATATCGAACTCAGCCTCAACAATCGGTTTGCCGCAGTTTCGGGATTCCAATTCGGCGAGTTTTGGCGCCTCCGCGCGAATCTTCTCCGCAAGTTTGAACAGCAACCGGCCACGCTCTTGCGCTGTCGTCTGCGGCCATGCTCCTGAATCGAAAGCTGTGCGCGCGGCCTTAACGGCCCGATCTACATCCGCCGCGGATGCCTCGGGCACTTCAGCCATAATTTCTTCCGTCGACGGATCATATACCGGAAACCAGGCGCCAGTCGCACTCTCCACCCGTTCGCCATTAACGTACATTCGATACCGATTCATAAGTAGATTGTTAAACTTCTACCGCCGCGGGAATTGCCGCCGCGTCCACTTTGCGCCGCGAGTAATATATGAACAGACCAGCGGCAGTTGCCAGAAATACTGCACAGCTCAGAAACATTTTAATTTCGAAGCGCCAAACTGAGTCGACCTGTCGCGAGGGAACGAAGGCCACGATGATCCCTACCGCCGTCGCGCCGAGTCCGCTGACGGCGGCAAGGCGAATCTGCCATCGCTTGAAGCGGCCCTCGCCTGCTGTTTTCGCGAAAGCGATCCGCGCCAGTGACGCGTAGACATAGAAATAGGCGATCATCTGCAGCACGACCGCCATGTCCAGCAGCGTCATGTACGCTTCCCGAACACTTGTTTCGCCCGCGAAGCTCATCGCGATCAGGCAGGAGCAAAGAACGGAAATTCCGATCAATGCCACGTATGGTGTGGCGTACTTCGGGTGCAGTCTTCCAAGAATCTTAGGCAGATAGCGATCGATTCCGGAGACGAATAGGATCCGCGCCGACCCGCTGAGCCATGCCGATGTTGCGCCGATGGTTGAGACTGCAACCAGCAACACGATGGGCAAGAGGGCCCACGTCGTCCCGAGTTTTCCTGTCATTTTATCGACAGCCTGCACCACGCCCTGCAGCACCTTCATATCCCTCTGCGGGACTGCCAAGAGCAGCGCGAGAGTTGCTCCCAAATATTGGATTCCGGACAGCACACCACCATACAGAACTCCTCGAGGAACGCTACGCCTCGGATCGCGAATTTCATCGCCCATCACGCAGCCGAGTTCTAAACCAACCAGCGCGAAGCAGACAAGTCCGAATGTCGAGAGCGCGCTCCAATCAAGATGCTCAAATCGAAAACTGCTCGCCGGCAGTGTAACGCCAAACCGAGTCACGGCCATTACACCGAGCGCGATAAGCAGCGAAGCCGCCACGATGGTTCCCAATCCACCGATGTTATTCACCCACTTGCCCACCCCTATGCCCAAAATGTTTGCCAACGCTGTCAGCCAGATCAAGCCGATCGCGACGGCGCCGAAAATGAGAGAATTCTCGCTCAACCGCGCGATACGCCCGCCGCCGATATAAGCCGCAGTTCCCAGTAAGTAGAACAATAAGGTTGGGATAAAGAACATATTGCATGTCCAATAACACCAGCCGCATAGGAAGCCATGCAGATCGCCAAACATCTCCTTCGTCCACGCATACACGCCGCCTTCTTGCGGAAAGCGATGCGAGAGCTCGATGACCCCAATTCCCTGCGGCAAAAAGAAGAATAATAGCGCCGCAACCCAGAGCCACATAGTTGTAGCCCCGGCTGCAGCTATCACCGGCACGACATTCAGATTTGCAATCGCTACAATGGAGAGCCAGGTCAGGTCCCAAACCCCGAGCGCCCGCTTTAGGTGCGCGGCAGGCGTTTCATTTGTTTCGGAACCGCTCCCGGCAGTCATGGAAGAATTTATGAAGCGTGCGTTCCCACCGGACCTACCGTCATCCGCTCCTCCTGTGCCGCGGCCAGCCCCGGAGCAACCTCGGCAAACACCCGCAGGTGTTCATTGATGTCCGCTTCGGTATGCTGAACTGAAATGGTCCATTGCTCGTCCCACCAGTAAGGTTGAGCAAGGATGCCGCGGTTTGTCATCGCGAACCAATAATGAGTCCAAATATCTTCGTCGATGTGATACCAGTCCCGGTAATTGCGCACACGTTGCGGGTAGAACATCAATGCGCCATTTGAGCCGGCCCCGTCCACATACGCAATCAAGCCGGCTTTCTTGACAATCTGCCGATATCCGCTCACAAGCTTGTCGTTTAGCCCGCTTACATAGGCAAACGCGTCGCGCGTCAACACCTCGCGGAAAGTAACCAGGCTTGCCACCATAACCACTGGATTTGTGTTGTAAGTACCTGCATGAAACATTTTCTGGCTGGCAATCACATCCATAACTTCGCGGCTGGCGGCAAACGCGGCAATCGGAAATCCTCCGCCAATCGACTTACCCAAGCAAAGAACATCCGGCTTCACGCCGAAGTATTCGCACGCGCCCCCGTAGGCCAGCTTTCCGCCCGTCTTCACCTCGTCCATAATAAACAGCGCGCCATATTTCTTGGTCAACTCGCTTAAGCTCTGTAAATATCCTTCATCCGGCATGCAGAAGGCGATATTCATCATGATCGGCTCTACAATTACTGCGGCAATTTGATTCGGGTTTTCTTCGAAAAGGCGTTCAACCGCGTGTAAGTTGTTGAACGGCGCAACCAGCGTTGCGTCCGCCGTTCCTTTCAGCACTCCAAGGCTGGAAATCACTGACCTGGGATGCTCGGGGTCGCCGAATTCGCCTTCTTTCGGCTTTACACTGAGGGAGACCGCATCATGACCGCCGTGATAGCCGCCCTCCATCTTGATAACTTTGCTGCGGCCCGTCACCGCGCGCGCCAGCCGTAGCGCATACATCGTGGCTTCGGTGCCGCTGTTTGTAAAGCGCACCATCTCTACCGGAAATCGGGCGCAGATCTCGTCCGCAAGTTCTAGTTCCAGCCCGTGCGGCATGCCGAAAAGTGTTCCCCGCCGTAGCGGCTCTTCCACCGCCCTCATCACCGCCGGGTGGCAGTGGCCGGCGAACAGGGCGCCGTAGCAGAGATGGTAATCCAGATACTCATTACCGTCGGCATCGTGAATGCGGCTCCCTTTTCCGTCGCGAACGAACAGCGGATACGGCGGATAGTAGCGGTAATTACTTCCCACGCCGATGGGCACTCGTTCCATCGCGCGCGCATGTGCTTCGCGCGATTTTGGGGTCCGCTTCTGGTAATTGTCAAGCTCTTTTTGAAGCGCTGAGTACATCTCTGCAGATTTCCTTTGGGAATCGTCAAGTTTGAACTGCCCTATGCGGCTTACAAGCTGTGCGCCAAGCCACAGGCCAACCCAGTTTCGCCATTCTGCGGGCGCTGCTGTCACCTGCAAGGTTTTCAAAATTATAGCTGTGGCCAGCGGCGCGGCGCAAGGCGAGCGGAATTTTACGCGTGACGCGTGCACGGTTCTCGCCGTGTGCGCTCGGCTAAAGCTGCAAGAAAAGATTGCACGGCCGCGGCTCCGTGCGTATAATTCCTGTAACCTGTGACGTTATAGAAAGCTGCTAGGAACGCCTTTCGGCTTCCGCAGTTCCATCCTGTGTCCTCGTCGCCGCGGAGCTGGCAGGCCAAGTCGCTCAAGGGACTTTTATCTGCTTCGAAGGAGGCATGATTCATGACACTGCTTAAGCTTGGCCGCCGTTCATACCTGTTTCTTGCATTTTTCTCTCTCGCTGTAATCGCCGCCAAAGCACAGACCACCGGTGACATTCGCGGCATCGTCAAGGACCCCTCCGGGGCAGTGGTCGCCGGAGCGCAGATCACCGCCAGCATGCCGTCGGCGGGGGTCGAACGCAAAGCAGTTAGTGACAACACCGGCGAGTTTACGATTCCCACCGTTCCCGTAGGCTCCTACACCGTCCGCATCAATGCACCCGGTTTCAAAACATTTGAGCAGAATGATGTCATTGTCGATATCGGCCATGTCGCCCAGGTCAATGCATCTCTTGTAATTGGCCAATCGACGCAGGTTGTCACAGCCGAGGCCTCCGCACCGCTTGTCGAAACCACCAGTACGCAACTTGGCGCCGTTATGAACTCGACTGCCGTCGTAAATCTGCCGTTGGCAACCCGTGACACTTATCAGTTACTCCAGTTACAACCCGGCGTTCAGTCACAGCAAGGTTATGATCTGTTTGCCGGCAGCGAAGAGGCCGGTGCCGTATCCGTCAATGGCGGCCGTGGCCGTGCCAATAACTACAACGTAAATGGCGGCGACGCCAACGATCAGTTTTTGAACTCACCCGCCATTCAACCCATTCCCGATGCCATCGAAGAATTTCGTGTCCTCACGAACACCTTTGATGCCGAATATGGCCGTAATTCCGGCTCGGTTGTCAACGTCGTCACCAAAGGCGGCACGAACGAGTTTCACGGCGATGTCTATGAGTTCTTCCGCAATACAGATCTCGACTCGCGCGGCTTCTTCGATACCTCCCGCCCCGAATTCGATCAGAATCAATTCGGCGGAACGCTTGGCGGCCCCATCGTCAAAGATCGCACCTTTTTCTTTGTAAGTGCTGAAGGCCGGATCATTCGCGAAGGCATCTCTTCGGACGTTGTCACTGTGCCGACCGTCGCAGAGCGAAGCGGCGATTTCTCAGCGGGAAGCCCCTTCACCGGTACCCTCACTGACCCGAATCTGGCCTCTGTCATGAATGGCCGCCCCGGTTGTGCTTCGGCCGTTGCCGCGGGCGGAGGCGCGCCATTGGCTGCAGGAACCCCTTGGGCCTCGATATTTCCTAACAACAAAATTGCACCGCAATGTTTCGACCCCACCGCGGTCGACCTGATGAACCAGTTTGTTCCGCTTCCAAATCTCAACTCCTCCGAGCTGCAGACAGTCCCTGTTCAGAATGACAACGCCTATCAATGGACCGCTCGCGTTGATCACCGCTTCAACGACAAGCACCAGTTGAATGCCTATGTCTACTTCAATGACGATGCATTGATGCAGCCCTTCGCGCGCTTTCAAGCGGCCGGCGCGGACGTGCCCGGCTTTGGGTCTAACTATAACGAGCGCAACACCCAGTACAATTTGACGGAAACCTGGACCATCAATCCGTCCACGGTCAATGAAGCCCACTTCTCCTATTTCCGCGAAGGCGAGCTCGGCTACAACCATCCCCAAAACACGCATCCTGTGCAAGATTCGTGCAAAACGGTCCCGGCGCAATACTGCTTCGCCGATCCGGCCGACCCGGATCTTGGAATTCATCCCGGCCTTCCGGGAAACCGCGAGGGCGTCCCGTTCATCTCCGTGGCGGGCGGGTTTACCATCGGCAATGACTCCGAGGGCGAGCTGCCTCAAATCGGCAACAGTTTTAGCTGGACTGATAACTACAGCAAGGTAGTCGGCAATCACAGCATGAAATTCGGTGTCGACGTGCGCCGTATGCGCTTCGATCAGACTCTCTACTACAACGTAAACGGCTCTTACAACTTCACGCCTGGAGGTACAAACGACGTAGGCGCCAGCGACCTCTTTGCAGATTACCTGCTCGGTCTTCCTAACTCGTTCTCGGAGGGTTCCGCGCAAGCCGAGCATGTTCGCAGCACGGCTCTTTACTTATTCGCTCAAGATAGTTGGAAGATCAAGCCGAACTTGACACTAAATTATGGTTTGCGTTGGGAACTAACTACACCGCTGGCCGACATAAGCGAACGGGTTCAAACTTTCCATCCAGGGCAGGAAACCACCATTTACCCGTGTCAGTTAAGCCCCAATAATCCTCTGGTCCAAACCTTCGACACTACAGATTGTAGTCCGGGCAGCGCGGGCGAATCGGTCAATCCGCTTGGATTGGTTTTCCCCGGTGACCAGGGGGTGCCCGCCTCGCTCACTAACACGTACTATAAGTCCTTTGCACCGCGCATCGGCTTGGCTTACAGCCCATCCGCGGATTCCGGCTGGAAACATAAGCTCTTCGGTGCTCCTGGCAGCACCAGCATTCGCATGGGATGGGGAATCTTTTACAACCCAGTCGAGCAACTGGTCCTCGAACAGTTCAGCGCCGAGCCCCCCTTCGGTGGTAGCTCCAGCTTTTCTAATCCGCTATTTAACACGCCGTTCGAAGGGCAGGATGGCACCATTGATCCAAACCCGTTCAACGGCATTCTAAATCCAAAACCTGGACAGTCCATCGATTGGTCCACTTTCCGGCCCATCCTGCTATACGGTCAATTCAAACCAAATCTAAGAACGCAATATGAGGAGCAGTATAACTTCACCGTCCAACGCCAGGTTCGTGGAGACGTATTAATTCAGGTCGGATATGTCGGCACACAAGGACACCGTTTGCTTGCCTCGCACGATCTAAACTACGGCGACGCACAAACGTGCCTGGATCTAAACGCGATCTCCAATGCTGCCAACGACCCCAATCTTGCGTGTGGGCCATTCTACTCCGACAGTTCTTTCACCATAGCAGCGAACGAAATTCCCGCTGGTTTCACTTTGCACTTGCCTTACGGCCCGCAACCTACCGTAACCGGCCCTAACCCGACGCCAATTACTCTTGTAGGGCTTAGGCGCTACTCTTCGCCCTTGTGTAATCCATTTACAGGTGTCGGCTGCCCGCCTGACGGAGTGCCCGTATTCTCAAACATCTTCGCAGAAGACACCATTGCAAACTCAAATTACAATTCACTCCAAATTAGTGCAGAGAAGCGGCTATCGAAAGGTCTTCAATTTCAACTGGCATATACCTGGAGCAAGTCGATTGATGACGCTTCGAGTTTCGAGAACGAGCTGAACCCGCTTAATTACGGATTGAGTCGGTCGCTGTCATATTTCGATGCCCCCCAGCGTTTCGTTCTGAGCTATTTTTACCAATTCCCGAAGACGCACGTCAATGGAATCACCGGTAAGTTGCTGAATGGCTGGGAAAGCTCGGGCATCTTGACTTTTCAAAACGGTTTTCCCGTACCCATCACCGATGATTCCGATAACGAGCTCGAAAGCAGCTACTTCTTCCAATCCGCCGGCGAGCCAGACAGGGTTGCACCCTTTCAAGCGCTCAATCCACGAAATCCGCTGAACGTTGCATTCAACGTAAATGCGTTCCAAGAACCAACTCAGCTTGGGATTTTTGGAAATTCGTCGCGCACGGTATGTTGTGGTCCCGGAATTAACAACTTCGATTTCAGCATGCTGAAGGACACTCAGATGACAGAACGGACCACGCTCGAATTGCGGGCAGAATTCTTCAACGTCGCCAATCACGCCCAGTTCAGTACAGTAGATGGTAATTTCTCGGATGGCCTGCCTCAGGACGGTGGAACATTTGGCAAAGTGATCCGCGCCCGTGACCCGCGAATCATCCAATTTGCACTCAAGCTGCTGTTTTAGCGGCGGCTCATCACGAATACGTGAGTCACGCGATCGTACTCGGCCCCGTGCATCTGACCGGATTTCTTCTTCTCGAGATATTGGACGACGCTAAAATCACTCGCGAAGCGCTCTTCTACGGCCGTTCGCTCGTACAATACCGATTCAATTCCATTTGCCGGATCCCAAATCGCATGCATTCCCGGGCTCAGCGAGCGATACGGCTGCGATCCATAATACCCATCTTCGGTGGACGCCAGCGTTAGAAGAAACAGCCCGCCTGGTTTCAACACGCGGGCTAATTCGCGCCGGTAAACGGCGCGCTCTTCGCTATCCATTAGATGTTTGTAACAGAATGTATCGATTGCCACGGCCGCAACCCCATCGTCAACTGGCCAAGGTTCCGAAACAGTCCCGCAAATAGCCTGCAGGCGAGAACCGACGCCTGTTGCTTCCGCCTTGTCCCGCAGCTGAGAGATCAACTCCGGAACGATGTCTATTGCGTAAACCGTGAAACCCTGCTCGGCAAGATACAAGCTGTTTCGTCCCGTTCCGCAGCCGAGATCAATTGCTATCGATTCCTGCGGCTGAATTCCCAGATCAAACGCCATAGGAACGAAATCCCGAACAGCCCCCGAGGGCTCTTGCCGGAACGACGAAGGCAAGCCGCGCGATTCGTACTCCGCGGCCCAAAGACTTGAAGAGCCTTTAGCGGCCATCACGGCCTCAAATGCGCCGGGTTCGTCTGCTTTCTCTGCTTTTGCACACCCGGCAAAACTTCGTTGAAATCTCGGAACAGAGCCTTATATCCATTTGGATCTCGATAAGTCTTCTTCTGGAATCCGTCCTGCAACTCATCGAACTCGGTTACATCGTCCCAACCATTCGGCAGGGCATACGCATAATATGGATACTCGCGCGGCACATTTCGCGCCAGGACAATATTTAACTTCCGGCCCAGCGTCATGGCCGCATATACGCGATGTAGGCCATCATTGATCAACCAAACCATCCGGCCGTCCGGCTCAAGAGATTCTTCAATCACGGGCGGAATAAAAGGAATGATCTCTGAAGGGTCATCAGTCGAGAAAAGAATCCCGCCCCGCAATCCAAAGATATCGATGCCCTGTTTCTCGAAGTCGTTAGCCAATTCCGTAATCGCTCGAACTCCGGCCGTTAGTACGAATCGTTGCGCCGGCGC
>Ga0335074_10005757_pt1 | contig 17158 bp, 16 predicted proteins | sample Lox_Sample_23_FD_206715 | JGI IMG/M metagenome (GOLD analysis project Ga0335074, IMG submission 206715) | Soil microbial communities from Loxahatchee National Wildlife Refuge, Florida, United States - Lox_Sample_2.3 | ecosystem: Environmental > Terrestrial > Soil > Wetlands | place: USA... | reverse complement strand
TGTTTCTGCGTTTGTGGGAGCCGCTGTGTCTTGTCCGATCTGTGAAAAACGCAAAGCGGCGCGATTTTGTCCCGCGAAAGGGGAAAAGATTTGCGCCGTTTGTTGCGGTACGGAGCGGGAAGTGTCAATCGAGTGTCCGCCGGATTGCTCCTACCTCATCGCGGCACATCGTTACGAGGATCAGCACGAGCGCGCGCTTCCCGAAGACACGCCGCTCCTTGAAGTCAAAGTTTCGCAGGACGTCATTTACGGCCACCAAGATGTGCTTTCCGGAATAGCCTTCGCAGTGGCGAAATTTTCCGCGTCGCACGGCAGCTTGACCGATCCCGACATTCTCGCCGCACTCCAAACGCTTGCCGAAACTTACAAGACTCTCAACTCCGGCATCTATTACGAGAAGCCTCCGGATGCGCCGCTTCCGCGCGAGCTTTACAGCGCGCTCGCCCAATTTCTGGACGAAGCCAAGCAAGAATCAGCCGGGAGCCAGGCCTCTTCGCCCCTCGCGGACGCGGCGCCGATAAAGGAATCCGAAGTTTTCGCGCTTCTCGTGTTCCTTTATCGCATGGGACTGCTGCGCACCAATGGCCGCCCTCGCGCGCGCCGTTACCTTGAATTTCTCCGCAACCAATTCCCGGAGGCGCCCGAACTCAAGCGCGAATCATCGCGCATCATTGTTCCGTGATCTTCTGGGCGTCACAGCGGGTCAGTACGGAATATGCCGATCACATACAGACTGCCATGCCGCCTCCATCGCAGCCATGGAACGCCAGTGAAGCGAAAACCAATCCGCGGGTTCTGCTATCCTAATTATGTTGAATGTTGAGCAAACAGAATTCTCCACTTATCTGGGCCCAAAAGGAGCTCCATGCAGTCGCTGCGGCTGAATCCTATCCTCAATACCGACTCCTACAAACTCACGCACTGGTGGCAATACCCGCCGGACACGCGCCATATCTATTCCTACGTGGAATCCCGCGGAGGGATGTTCGAAGAAACGATGCTGGCGATGCTCCAGTACATCGTGAAATCCAATTTTGCGGGCCAGGTTTTCACGCTCGAGGACATCGAGGAAGCGCGGCGCTTTGCGCACGCGCACTTCAGCGGGCACCCCAAGTCTTTTAATTACGAGGGCTTCAAATCGCTCTATGCGAAGCACGGCGGCCGGCTTCCGCTGCGGATTCGGGCGGTGAAGGAAGGTACCGTCGTCAAAAGCCACAACGCGCTCATCACTATCGAGAACACGGATCCGGAATTTTATTGGCTGACCAACTGGGCGGAAACGGTTCTGCTCGAAGTCTGGTATCCCATCACGGTTGCGACGCTTTCTCGCGCCATCAAGCAAGTGATCGGCAAAGCTTTGGTGCGCACCGGCGATCCTTCGCTTCTTCCTTTCAAACTGCACGATTTCGGATTTCGCGGCGTTTCCTCGAAGGAGTCCGCAGCCATTGGAGGAGCCGCGCATCTATTGAACTTCCTGGGTACGGATACCATCGCCGCGATTCAGCTTCTCAATCAGTTTTATTCTGCGGACCTTACGGCAAAAGATCCGCTCAATTGCGCTGGCTATGCCATACCCGCTTCGGAGCATTCGACGATCACCGCCTGGGGCGAGGAGAACGAAGGCCAAGCTTACGCGAACATACTCGAGAACTGTCCCGAAGGCATCGTTGCTTGCGTCAGCGATTCCTATGACATTTACAACGCCGTGCGAAATCTTTGGGGCGGCGCGCTTCGAGACAAAATTCTGCAGAGGAAAGGCACGCTGGTCATTCGGCCGGACTCCGGCGATGCCGTCACCGTGCTCGAGGAACTTTTCAAAATCGTCTCGGAAGTATTCGGATACGATGTGAATAAAAAAGGCTGGAAGACCACCGTGCCCTGCATCCGCTTTATCCAAGGCGACGGCGTGAACTACTATACCATCCAAAATATTACCGGGCAGCTTACGCGCAAAGGCTGGTCGCAGGATATTTGGAGCTACGGCATGGGAGGCGCACTGCTCCAGCAGGTGAATCGCGACACGCTGAAATTTGCGCTGAAATGTTCCGCGATCGACCGGGGCGGCCGATGGCACAACGTCTATAAAAACCCAAAGACGGATCCGTCGAAGGCGAGCAAGGGCGGGCGATTCAATCTAATTCACAACGGAAAGGAATTTGTCACTCTGGAAGTCGACAACGATTCACCGAATCCAGATAGTTCCGCGCTGGGGAATAATGCGCTGGAAACCATACTCGAAGACGGCAAAATCCTGCGCGACATGAACCTTCAGGAAGTTCGCGACATCGCCGTGAAATACGACACTTATGATGAAGCTGCTTAATCGGCGAGAGATGAAAATGGAGCGCTCTCGACTCTCGGATTCGTCACCGGCCGTCCGGGCATCATTTTCTCGCAAATAAAACGCAATAATTGTCCGCGGGCCAGTCGTTCACGATTTTTTCCACGCGAAAACCTGCCTTGCTCAATTCATCGATTAGGACCTTTTGCGGGATCCCGTGTCCCCCGCGATTGGCGGGAACGCCCTCGACGGGCGGAAGGTCCGCGCGCGGAGGGAAATCGATAATCGCCAGTTTCCCGCCGTGCTTCAAGGAGCGAAGAATGCTCGCATCGAATTCCAGCGGTTTGGTCAAATGATGGTAGACGCGCCGCAAGAAAATCGCGTCGCAGCAGGCAGGCGGCAGGTTCGTTTCCGATTCGGCGCTTTCGACCACCGTGACATTTCGCAAATCTCGTTTCATAACTTCGGCTCTCAATGCGCTGAGCTTTTTCTGATCGATCTCGGTCGCGAAGACTTTCCCGGTTGCGCCAACCTGCTCCTCGGCTGCGAAGCTATAACTTCCGTCGCCCGCGCCAATGTCCGCGACGGCCGTTCCGGGCTTCCAGCCCATGAGCGCCGCAAGCTCTGGAATCTCGTCCGAAGCGGAAGCCCTCGTATGCAGGGCGAATACAAGAGTTGCGGCGGCTGCAAGGCTTGCGCCAATAAGAACCGAGCCTTTCCTTTTTATTGTCCTAGTCATGAGGAATTTACTCCTTCGAAGCACAGGCGCGGCGCCGCAAGTGTTTCGAGAGGACACCACTCACACTTCTCCAATGTCCTCATGCCACAATGCGGGATTTTCCGCGACGAATTTCGCAAACATTTCAACACATTCCTTAGACGCAAGATCGATCACTGTAATTCCGTTTTCTTGCAGCCAGTCGATCCCCCCGCGAAAATTCATCGATTCACCGACGACCACGGTTCCAATGCCAAATTGGCGGACCAGCCCGCTGCAATACCAGCAGGGAGCGAGCGTTGTCACCATAAATTTGTCGCGATAGGTGGGCTGGCGGCCCGCTTTGCGAAATGCGTCCGTCTCCGCATGGGCTGAGGGATCGCCGTCCTGCACTCTGCGGTTGTGCCCAGCGCCCAGAAGTCTCGCCTTACCGTCAAAGAGAGCAGCGCCGATCGGGATGCCGCCTTCAGCGAGCCCCAGCCGCGCTTCTTCAATTGCTGTTTCGAGCATGGCCAAATATTTCGCGCGATCCATTTACGCAACCTCGCTTCGTTCTGTGCGCCAAGAACGCGGGGCGAAGGCGTAGTTTAGCTGCACAAGAACGATAAATCCGATGCTCCAGTATGTATTGAATATGCAGAGCAGCGCGCCAAACGCGTAAAACGATTGGGCAATCCGAATGCGGCGGCAAATTGCGGCAGGAACTTCCGGCGGCGTATCGCTCTTGAGGAGCGACGCGCGAGTTGAGCGGCCCCAACTGGCGTAGAGCATGGCGCCTAGGAGAAATATGTTACCCCAATAGGCGAGCAGCGCGGTGCGGAATTGGATGAACTCGACCAAGAGGCGCGTCGAAAACGGCATGAGCGTGACCAAAAAAAGAAATGCGAGGTGAATCCAGGTGAGGTGCCGCTCGGAGCGCTCGAGGTGGTTGAGCTGTGTTTGCTGGCCCACCCAAAAAATGCCGAGGGTGAGAAAACTCATCAGATAGACGAGCAGATCCGGCGCAAGGGCGGTGAGGGCGTGGCGCAATGCGCCCTCGCTGCGAATAAGATCTCTGGCCGGCACACGAAGCTCCAGCAGAAGCAAAGTCATGGCCACGCCGAAAATGCCATCACTCAAGGCCGCGAGCCGCTCCACGCTCTGGCCCGCAATCGCGTTGTAGGTGGTTTTCATCATCGGAGCAGGAGCCACTATTTCAACGACGCTTCGACCTTTTTTCCGTATTCGCGGGCTTTGGCGAGAATTACAGGTTCGTTCAACGTCAGAAGCTTTCGGTCGCGCATGACGACGTGGCCGCCGATCACCACCGTTTCCACATCGTTTGCTTTCAGCGCATAAGCAAGCTGCGAATAAACATCGTACATAGGAACGGCGTTCGGCTCATCGAGCGAAATCAAAATGATGTCGGCTTTTTTGCCTGCTTCGAGCGAGCCAATCTGGTTATCCATGTGGATCGCTCTCGCTCCTTCAATGGTGGCCATCTCGACGACGGACTTTGCATCGAGAGCGCGCGGGTCCATCCTTGTGATTTTTTGCAGCTTCGCGGCCAAATCCATTTCTTCCATCAAATCGAGATCGTTGTTGCTACCCGCGGGACCGTCGGTGCCCAAGCCAACGGCGATGCCCGCGGCGCGCTCGTCGACAACCGGAGCGACGCCGCTCGCGAGCATCATATTGCTCGAGGGATTGTGTACGCACCCGACGTGGCGTTCCGCGAGAATTTTCCGGTCTTTATCGTTCACGAAAATGCAGTGCGCCGCGATCACGTCCGGTCCGAGAACGCCGATTTTATCGAGATACTGGACGGGGGTCCGTCCGTTCTGCTTCAAACTGTCGTCCAATTCCTTTTTCATTTCAGCAACATGGATCACGATCGGCGCATGGTATTTGCGCGCGAGGGCGGCGGCATCCTGAAGCGTTTTTTTCGAGCAAGTGTAAATTGAATGAGGCGCGGCGGCGGCGTGAATCAGCGGATCGTCCTTCCAGCGCTCCAGAAATTTCTCGGTGTATTCGAGCATGGCCGCGTGCGTTTTGTTATCGGGAGCAGGGAAATCGATGAAAGTCTCGCCAAGCACCCCGCGCATTCCAGCAGCCTTGGTTTCCTCCGCGACGGCGTCCTCGAAATAGTACATGTCCACGAAAGTGGTGACGCCAGAACGGATTTGTTCCGCGGCGGCGAGGCGCGTGCCCCAGCGCACAAAATCCTCGGTCACATTTTTCGCTTCAGCCGGGAAAATGCACTTGTGCAGCCAGTCGTCGAGCGTAACGTCATCGCACAGTCCACGAAAAAGGGTCATGGGAACGTGCGTGTGGCCGTTGATGAAGCCGGGGAGAACGAGAGCGCCCTTCGCGTCGATGGACTGTTTGGTGAGAATCGGCCCATTCGGCATGTGCGGAAGGCCTTCGCCGACGGCCACGATGGTATCGCCCTTCACGACGACGTAGCCGTTCTCAAGGATGCGCCGGTTTGCGTCCATCGTGACAACCGTGCCGCCAGTGATGACCAGATCGACAAAGTTAGCCGGCTTCCCTTTTGCCGGAGCTTGTGCCCAGGAGGCCCGCATTCCACCGAAGATCATCGCCACGCAGGCCAGCGCGACGGCCATCCCCCATCTTGCAATACGACTAGAATTCATTTTCTCTCCCCGGGTGTCACAAGTTCGATGAATCGAACGGTTTCGGAAACAGCTCGCGCATCTGCAGCGTCTCCTTTTTCCCCTTCAGATTGGCCAATATCACGGGAACATCACCGCAAAATTCCCAAATTAGCTGGCGGCAAGCACCGCAAGGCGGCGTAAGCGTCTCCGTATCGGTAACGACAGCGATTGCGTCAAAGTTCCGCTCGCCTTCGCTCATGGCTTTGAAAATTGCGACGCGCTCGGCGCATACGGTTAGTCCGTACGTGGCGTTTTCGACGTTGCAGCCGCCGAAAATTCTTCCGGAAGTCGCGTGCAGCGCGGCCCCAACACGAAAATTCGAGAACGGTGCGTGCGCGTTTTCGCGCGCTTGCTGCGCGGCTTCCACGAGTGCGTCATGCTCTATCACGTTGCGGCTCCCCAAAAACCGAACTCTTCCGCATCAATTCAGTTCCGCGTCGATTCTCGGAATAATCCTTTTCAGAAGCGCGATGAACTGACCGCGAACACGCTCGCCAGTCTCAAGAACCTCCTTGTGGTCGAGCGGCTGGTCGAGAATGCCCGCGGCGGCGTTCGTGACGCAAGAGATGCCGAGAACGCGCAACCCGCAATGGCGCGCGGCAATCACTTCCGGAACGGTGGACATTCCGACAAGATCCGCTCCGATGGCGCGCAAGTATCGTATCTCAGCCGGAGTTTCGTAGCTCGGTCCCGGCAGCGCGGCGTACACGCCTTCGTAGAGGCCGATACCGTTTCGGTTTCCTTCGCCGATAGTCATTTCACGGAATCTTCTATCATAGGCGACAGACATATCCGGGAAACGCGGGCCGAAGCGGCCGTCGTTCGGTCCGATAAGAGGATTCGCGCCTTGTAGATTGATGTGATCCTTGATCACGACGAGCTCGCCCTGTACGAATTCGCTTTTGATGCCGCCGGCAGCGTTCGTGAGGATCACAGCTTTCAGGCCCATCCGCGCGAAAACACGGATGGGGAAAGCAACGTCCTTGGCGGAATAGCCCTCGTAGAGATGGACGCGGCCTTGCATCCCAGCAACGGGAATTTCGCCGACTTTGCCTACTACAAGTTGGCCGGCATGCCCGATGGCGGTGGATTTCGGGAAGTGTGGAATTTCCGCGTAAGGGATTCTCGTTGCGCTGCTGAATTCATCGGCGAAAGCGCCAAGGCCTGAACCGAGGACTAGCGCAATTTTCGGGCGGAGATCGGTCTTGGAAAAAATAAAAGTCGCGGCAGCTTCGGCGCGTTCGAATTCGGATTCGGGCACTGATTTTCGCGCAAGTTTTCGCGGTCGGCTCATGCGGAGGTTGAGATTTTACCTTGAGTTGGGCTAACAGCACTAATGGCGGCCGCCCTTATAGTGGCGCAACATGCTGCGCCACCAGAAGCCGAAGTGAGTGTCACGAAAGGATGCCGACGATGGAGGCGGACATTAGGTTTGCCATAGTGCCGGCGAGCATGGCGCGGATGCCGAATTTGGCCAACTGGGTGCGTTGATCCGGAGCGAGCGCGCCAATGCCGCCAATTTGAATGCCAATTGAGCTGAAATTCGCGAAGCCGCAAAGCGCGAACGTGGCGATTCTCGCGGAACGCGGATCGAAAGCGCTGGCTTTGATGAGCTCGCCGAGCTGCTGAAACGCAACGACTTCATTGATGACCATCCGTGTGCCCAGCAGATTCCCCATGGCCATGCATTCGTGCCAGGGAATGCCAATAATCCAGGCTACCGGCGCGAAAACCCATCCGAAAATTTGCTGCAGGCTGGACGGAAACCAAGTCAAGTGTAGATGCGGATGAACGGCGAACCAATTGTGCGCGCCGCCCATCAGCGCATTAACGAGATAAAGCAGCGCGATAAAGGAGACGAGCATGGCCCCGACGTTTAGAGCGAGATGAAGTCCGTCGACGGTGCCGCGCGAAATGGCGCCAAGAAAATTCGCGTCCTTTTCCATCTCGGGCATTTCGACGCGGCCCGCGGTCAGAGACTCTTCGGTTTCGGGAACGAGCATTTTGGCCATCAGCAGCGTGCCCGGCGCCGTCATGATGACGGCTGTAAGCAGGAACTCGGCTTTGATCCCAAAGGCGATATAGGCAGCCATGATTCCACCGGAGACGTGGGCCATGCCGCTGGTCATCACGACCATAAGCTCGGATTTTGTGAGCTTATTCAAAAAAGGGCGGATCGTGAGAGGAGCTTCGGTCTGCCCCATGAAGATGCTGGCAGCGACGTTGAGCGACTCCGCGCCGCTGGCGCCCATCACGCGAGTCATAACCCAAGCCGCTGCGTGAATAACGAGCTGCATGACACCGATGTGATAGAGCAGCGCAAAAAAGGCGGCGATAAAAATAATCGTGGGCAGGACTTGGAACGCAAAAATGAAATGCTCGGGAGAAGCTGCGAAGCCGGGCGTGGGAGCCGAGGGCAAGCCCAGCTCGCCGAAGACGAACTGGGAACCGTAGAAGGCATAGCCGAGGAGCAAATTAACCTTTTGTCCCGCCCACTGGAACAGATCGCGGCCCGCCGAAACGCGCAGCACGAAAACGGCGAACGTTAGCTGCAGGCCCATGCCCCAGAGAACAGTCTTGAGCTTGATAGCTTTGCGCTCAGTGGAAAAAAGATACGCCAGGCCAAGCATTGCGAGCAGACCAAGCACCCCGGTGAAACGTCCCATGCGCTGTCCTCTTTCTGCCGTGCTGATAACGGCAAAAACGCTGGCGCGCTAACCTCCGAGAATGCGGCGAATCAGAGGGCGCTTTTGCGAAGGCGCGGTTTCGCCAATTTTGTAGCTTTCGGCGATGAGGTTTCGCGCTTCGGCTAGCTTTGCGCCGCTATTGTAATGAATTGTGGCGAGAGCTTCGTCTTTTTCTACACGGTCGCCGATGCGCTTGTGGAATTCGAGGCCGACGGCGTGGTCGATGGAATCTTCCTTTTTTTCCCGGCCGCCGCCGAGCATGGCGAGAGCGGTGCCGAAGTCTTGGCAATTCGTCCCCGTGACGAATCCTTCCGAAGAGCTGAGGACATCGGCGTGGGAGTTGGCTTGCGGGAGAAGTTGTGGGTCGTCAACGACGCGTTCGTCGCCGCCCTGGAGGTGAATGCCATGTTTGAATTTTCGTTTTGCCTCCCCGCTAACGATCATGGATTCGGCGAGGAGCCGGCCATCGTCGAGAGACTTGGTGCGGTCGCCCAGAAAAAACATCCAAGCGGAAAGTTCGATGCTCAATTCGCGAAGATCGGCGGGGCCGCTGTCGCTGAGAATCTCGATGCACTCGGCGACTTCGTTCGAGTGCCCGGCCATGCGTCCAAGAGGCTGGTTCATGTCGGTGATGAGCGCCACGGCTCTTTTACCCATGCGCTCGCCGGTTTCCACCATGAGTTCGGCGAGCAGGACGGCGTCTTCTTCGCGCTTCATAAAGGCGCCCGAGCCGGTTTTGACGTCGAGGACGAGCGCGTCGATCCCTTCCGCCAGCTTTTTGCTCATGATGGAAGCGCAGATGAGGCCGATATTTTCGACGGTCGAGGTGGCATCCCGGAGGGCGTAGATTTTTTTGTCCGCGGGAGCGATTTCATCGGTCTGCCCGATAAGGCCCATGCCACATTCACGGAGAACGCTATAAAACTCATCGAGAGAAAGATTGACGTTGAAGCCGGGAATGGATTCGAGTTTATCCAGTGTGCCGCCGGTGTGCCCGAGGCCGCGGCCGCTGATCATGGGAACCGTGAGGCCGCCCGCGGCGACGATCGGGGCAAGAATTAAAGAAGTCTTATCCCCCACGCCGCCCGTGGAATGTTTATCCACTTTTCTGCCGGGAATCCGGGAGAGATTGAGGACGTGGCCGGAATAAAGCATGGCATCGGTGAGCGAGGCTAGCTCGGACCGATTGAGGCCACGAATCCATGCAGCCATCAGCCACGCAGCCATCTGGTAGTCTGGGATTTCGCCGCTTGTGTAACCGGAGATGAGGAAGTTAATCTCCTCATTCGAGTGTTCGCCGGAATCGCGTTTTTTGCGGATCAGGTCGACGGCGCGCATGCGGGCTCGAGGTCTGCCGCGCGAGCGTAACATTGGCCAGTGTTGGCGTCAATGTAACCTGGAGTATGGAACCTGGAGTAATCCGAGGCTCGGCCAGGAACCCGAAAATGAGAAAGAAACAATGGTGCCCGAGGTGGGAGTCGAACCCACATGAGGAAAAATCCCCGGAGGATTTTAAGTCCTCAGCGTCTGCCATTCCGCCACTCGGGCCGGGCAGATACAAAAAAGTAGCATGTATGGAGGTTGCGCTCAACGTTGGCGGAGTGGCGGAGTGGCTTGGTGCCCTGCGGCAGAGGCTCGAGCTGAATCACCATGCGGACATTGTGCTAATTTCGTTTTTGCCTCGCCCTGTATGAATGCTTCGTAACTTGATTGACATTCGAGGGACGGCGCGGTAGTTTTTATTTCTCTCCCAGAATGGCCGCTAGTCTCAATGCAACACCGAGCACGGGCGCGCGGGAGTTCTCAATCAGCGGTTCCATGCGCTTACGAGCGCCTGCTTTCGATTTGACGTAAAATCACTTCATCCGTTCTGTAGCGCGGTGCATCAAATCTTTCGGGAGATTCGCGGGACCCTTTCCTGCCCGCCACTGGAGCCAATGTGAGCCAGCCGAAAAGTCAGCTAGACATGGACCTGCTGAGCATCAACACCATTCGCACGTTGTCCATGGACGCCGTGCAACAAGCCAATTCAGGCCACCCTGGCGCGCCCATGGGCCTCGCGCCGGTGGTCTATGAACTGTGGCAGAAATTCCTGCGGTACGATCCAGCAAATCCCATCTGGCCGAACCGCGACCGTTTCGTTCTTTCCGCCGGGCATGCCTCGATGCTCCTTTATTCCACGCTGCACCTCGTGGGAGTGAAGCAAGTCAGTGCAGATGGAAAAGTTTTGGACAGCCCCGCCGTCTCGATGGATGACCTCAAGCACTTCCGGCAACTGGACAGCAAAACTCCCGGCCACCCGGAATTCCACCTCACCACGGGGGTCGAAACAACGACCGGACCTCTAGGACAGGGCGCGGGCAACAGTGTGGGCATGGCCATTGCCGGCAAATGGCTGGCCGCCAACTACAACCGGCCGGGAATCGAGCTTTTCGATTTCAACGTCTACGCGCTTTGCGGCGATGGCGACTTTATGGAAGGCGTGGCCTCGGAAGCTGCATCTCTCGCGGGCCATCTGCAACTCTCGAATCTATGCTGGATTTACGACAACAATCACGTGACGCTCGACGGCCCCGCTGTATGGTCCTTCAGCGAAGATGTGATGACGCGCTTCCTCGGCTATGGCTGGAATGTAACGCGTGTGGCCGACGCTAACGATCTGAGTAAACTGGCCCACGCGTACGACACTTTTCTCAAAACGAAGGATCGTCCCACGCTCATCGTCGTGGATAGCCACATCGGCTACGGCTCACCGCACAAACAAGATACGTCCGACGCGCATGGCGAGCCGCTCGGAGAAGCCGAAGTCAGACTGGCCAAGCAGTTTTACGGCTGGCCCGAGGATTCCAAATTCCTTGTTCCAGATGGCGTCTACGATCAATTCAAGAATGGCGTCGGCAAGCGCGGAGCGGACGCGCAAGCCGCATGGGCCACAAAGTTCGCGGACTACAAAACCAAGTTTCCGGAGCTTGCCGATCAACTGAACAGAATTCAGACCGGCAAACTGCCCGACGGTTGGGACAAGGACCTGCCGGCTTTCCCCGCGGATGCCAAAGGCATGGCTACTCGCGAATCTTCCGGAAAAGTTCTGAACGTCCTCGCCAAGAATATACCGTGGCTCATCGGCGGCTCGGCGGACTTGGCTCACTCGAACAAGACAAATTTGACGTTCGACGGCGCGGGCGATTTTTACCCGAATGAATACAAGGGCCGCAATCTGCATTTCGGCGTGCGTGAACACGCCATGGGCGCGGCCGTGAACGGCATGACTTGCTCGAAGCTGCGCGCGTATAGCGCTACTTTCTTCAATTTCAGCGACTACATGCGTCCCAGCATGCGCTTGGGCGCCTTAATGGAAATTCCCGCGCTCTACATTTTTACGCATGACTCCATCGGTCTGGGAGAAGACGGTCCCACGCATCAACCCATCGAGCAACTTGCTTCTTTCCGTGCCATGCCCAACATGCTGCTTTTGCGCCCAGGCGATGCCAATGAAGTCGTGGAAGCCTATAAAGTCATCATGCAACACACGCACGGTCCGTCGATTCTCGTGCTAACGCGCCAGCCCATGCCCACGTTCGACCGCTCGAAATTCGGCGCAGCCTCCGGCGTGGCAAGAGGCGCCTACGTTCTGGCGGACGCTCCTGGCGGCAAACCCGATGTAATTCTCATCGGCACGGGCAGCGAAGTGTCTCTGTGCGTATCTGCATGGGAGAAGTTGCGCGCCGAAGGCATCAAAGCACGCGTCGTCAGCATGCCGTCCTGGGGACTCTTTGAACGCCAGGACTCAAGTTACAAAGAGAGCGTGCTCCCATCAGGTGTAACCGCCCGTGTCTCTGTCGAAATGGCCTCGACGTTTGGATGGGAGCGCTGGATTGGGCCTAAGGGCAAAGCGATTGGCATGCACTCCTTCGGCGCCTCCGCTCCTCTCAAAGCCGTGCTCAAGAAATTCGGCTTTGACGTGGAAAACGTCGTCGCCGCAGCCAGAGAGGTCTTGGGAAAGTGAGCCTTCGATGAAAGTTGTGATTGGTTCCGATCACGCCGGCTTTCAGCTGAAGAACGCCATGGGCGACCTGCTGCGCTCGATGGGCAATGAGGTACTCGACGTCGGCGCGTTCAACGAGAATCCCTCTGACTATCCCGATTTCGCAGAAGCCGTGGACCGGGCCGTGCTCGATGGCAAAGCCGAACGTGGCGTGCTGATCTGCGGAAGCGGAGTTGGGGCCAGCGTCGCCGCCAATAAAATACCCGGCATTCGCGCGGGAATGTGCCATGACACTTATTCGGCGCATCAAGGAGTAGAACACGACAATATCAATGTGCTCGTGCTCGGTTCGCGCGTCGTTGGGGTGGCCCTCGCTGAGGATTTGGTGCGCGCGTTCATGGGCGCCAAATTCTCGAACGCGGAGCGCCACGTGCGGCGGCTCGGCAAAGTCAAGGCCCTGGAAACAAAGTACTGCCCGGGCTCCTAAACCTTGGCCGCCATTGGCCAATGGGCAAGTGAGTCGTGGCGAACGGCAAGGCCATACTTCTAAGGAGTACAATAGCTGCTTAATAGGTTCCCACCACTGAGGAGAATCAATATGACGACCACGACCACAGTTCCAAGCGTCGGCACAGCCCAAGGCGCCAACCCCCTAAAGGCGCTGCTAGCTTACGGGCAATCGCCCTGGATGGACTACATCCGCCGAGATTTGCTCACCAGCGGAGGCTTGAAGAAATACATCCAGGATGACGGGCTTCGAGGCATGACTTCGAATCCCGCAATTTTTGAAAAGGCCATTACGGGGAGTAACGTCTATTCGGATATTCTCAATTCACCTGATGCGAAAATACTTGACGCCAAAGGCCTCTTCGAAAAAATCGCCATCCGCGACGTTCAGGATGCCTGCGACATCTTCAAGCCGGTTTACAGCGAGTCCAATCGCCGGGACGGTTATGTCAGCCTGGAAGTTTCCCCCTATCTCGCCAATGACACCAAGGGCACCATCGACGAAGCCCGCCGCCTCTGGAAAGCCGTCGACCGCCCCAATGTCATGATCAAAGTCCCCGCCACGCCCGAAGGCATTCCCGCCATTCGCCAGCTCCTCGAGGACGGCCTCAACATCAATATCACGCTGCTCTTCGCACAGTCCGCCTACGAGCAAGTCGCCGAAGCTTTTCTTGCCGCTCTCGAAGCTCGCTCCTCCAAGAGCCAAGACATCAATCATTGCGCCAGCGTCGCCAGCTTCTTCGTCAGCCGTATCGACACTTTGGTCGACAGCCGAATCGACGAAAAGCTGAAAGCCGCCGGTGATCCCGCTCAAAGGACCCTCCTCGAAAACCTTCACGGCAAAATTGCCATCGCCAATGCCAAGCTCACCTATAAGAAATATCAGGAGCTCTTCGGTAGCGCGCGCTGGAAGGCCCTGGCAGCCAAGGGATCGCAAACCCAACGCCTGCTCTGGGCCAGCACCAGCACGAAAAATCCCAAATATCGCGATGTTATTTACGTGGAAGAACTGATCGGGGCCGACACCGTGGACACCATTCCTCCGGCCACTTTCGATGCCTTCCGCGACCACGGCAAGCTCCGTAACAGTCTGACGGAAGACGTCGATGATGCTCGGAAAACCATGGATAACCTCGCCAAAGCTGGCATCTCCATGGAGGAAGTGACCGGCAAACTCCTGGTGGACGGCGTTAAGCTTTTTGCGGACGCGTTCAAACAGCTTCTGGACGCGACGGGTAAAAGCGCAGGGGTGAGCGCGTGAGCGTGAATCGCCAAACCTACACACTTCCGGAAAAACTCGCAGCGGATGTGAATGCCTCGCTGGAAGATTGGAAGAAAAACGGCAAAGTGAAGCGGCTCTGGCAGAAGGATGCCTCTCTTTGGACCGGCTCCGACGAGAACAAGTGGCTGGGCTGGCTGGATATTACCGATCAGCAGCTCGAAGATATTGACAAGCTGAAGCAAATCGCCGCGGACATCAAGAAAGCCTCCTTCAAGAACGCATTGCTGCTCGGCATGGGTGGCTCCAGCCTTTGTCCGGAAGTTCTCCGCATGACTTTCGGCAAGGCCGCCGGCTTTCCGGATCTCCACGTCCTGGATTCCACCGACCCCGCCCAGATCAAATGCATTGAAGAGAAATCAGATCTCGCTAGCACCATTTGCATTGTTTCGAGCAAATCCGGCAGCACTCTCGAACCGAATATCTATAAACAATACTTTTTTGAACGCGTTAAGGCGAAGGTCGGCGAAAAAGAAGTTGGCAGCCGCTTCATCGCCATCACCGATCCTGGCTCGAAGATGCAGCGTGTCGCTGACCGCGACAAGTTTCGCAAGACTTTCTTTGGCGTGCCGAGCATCGGTGGCCGCTACTCCGCACTTTCCAATTTCGGCATGGTGCCTGCCGCCGTAATGGGCATTGACGTCTCGAAGCTTTTGAAAACTACAAAAAAAATGGTGGAGGCTTGTGGCGCGGATGCGGATCCCGCCACGAATCCTGGCGTCATCCTCGGAGCGATTCTCGGAACCGCTGCAAATCAGGGCCGCGATAAGCTCACCATCGTCACTTCACCGGGAATTTTCGATTTGGGCGCCTGGCTCGAGCAGTTGATCGCCGAGTCCACCGGAAAATCCGGCAAAGGCATCATTCCCGTCGATCGCGAACGCCTTGCCAAGCCTGACGCCTATGGCGTCGACCGCGTATTCGCGTATCTGCGGCTTGAGTCGGATCCAGACAAGGAACAAGCGGCTGCCATCGATGCCCTGGCAAAAGCCGGGAACCCTGTCGTCCGCATCGTGTTGCCGGATATTTACAACCTCGGCCAGGAGTTTTTCCGCTGGGAAATCGCCACCGCGGTGGCCGGCTCTATCATCGGCATCAACGCCTTCAACCAGCCCGATGTCGAAGCCAGCAAAACCGAAACCCGCAAGTTGACCTCCGAGTACGAATCCACCGGCAAGCTGCCTTCGGAATCGCAATTTTTCACCGTTGGCGAGATCAAGCTCTACGCCGATCTAAAGAATACGGTTGCGCTGAAGGGCGGCGCTACGCTCGCGGGCTTCTTGAAAAAACATCTCGCGCGCATCGGCGCTGGCGATTATTTTGCCGTGCTGGGCTACCTGACCATGAACGAAGCGAACGCGGAGGCCCTTCAGGCCATTCGCCTCGCCGTCCGGGACAACAAAAAAGTGGCGACCGTCCTCGGCTTTGGCCCGCGTTTCCTTCATTCTACGGGACAAGCCTACAAAGGCGGCCCTAACTCTGGCGTTTTCTTGCAGATTACCTGCGATGACGCCATGGATATCCTCGTTCCCGGGCAGAAGTACACGTTTGGCGTGGTGAAGGCTGCCCAGGCACGTGGCGATTTTGCCGTGCTCGCGGATCGTGGCCGGCGGGCCCTGCGCGTCCATCTCGGCAAAGATGTCGCCGCGGGACTGGCGACGCTGGCGGACGCAGTCAATCAAGCTCTCGCATAAGAAGCAATAGGAATCGGCACAGCCGCAGAAAACAAAGTTAGAGGAGCAATCGCGATGCAACTTGGCATGATCGGACTTGGGAGAATGGGCGCCAACATGGTTCGCCGCCTGCAAAAGAGCGGCCACAAGTGCGTCGTCTACGACCGGAGCGCGGACTCCGTGAAACAGCTCGCCGCGGAAGGCGCGACTGGCTCGGCTTCGCTCGACGATTTCGTCCAGAAACTGCAAAAGCCCCGCGCCGTCTGGCTGATGGTCCCTGCAGCCGTGGTGGACGCGACGCTTCACGATCTATCCAGCAAGCTCGACGCCGGCGATATCATCATCGACGGCGGCAATTCCTATTACATCGACGATATACGCCGCGCCAAGGAGCTCGCCCCGAAAGGGATTCATTATTGCGACGTTGGCACCAGCGGCGGCGTATGGGGCCTCGACCGCGGCTATTGCCAAATGATTGGCGGCGAAAAAAATATAGTTCAGAACCTCGACCCTATTTTTAAGACGCTTGCGCCCGGCCGCGGCAACGTCGATCGCACTCCCGGCCGCGAAAAAATAGGCGGCACTTCCGAAGAAGGCTATCTCCACTGTGGCCCCTCCGGCGCCGGGCATTTCGTGAAGATGGTTCACAACGGCATCGAATACGGCTTGATGGCTGCCTACGCGGAAGGCCTCAACATTCTCAAGCATGCCAACGCCGGAAAATCTCATCGCGAAACGGATGCCGAAACCACTCCCCTACGCGATCCCGAACACTATCAATACGACTTCAACCTCGCGGACGTAGCCGAAGTCTGGCGCCGCGGGAGCGTAATCGCTTCCTGGCTGCTTGACTTGACCGCCATCTCCTTGCTCGAACAGCCCGCTTTGGAACGCTTCTCCGGCCGCGTTTCGGATTCCGGCGAAGGCCGTTGGACTATTCTCGCGGCGATTGAGTCCACTGCGCCGGCGCCAGTCCTCACTTCCGCCCTCTTCGAGCGTTTCTCGTCGCGCGGCGAGGACGATTTTGCCGCCAAAGTCTTGTCCGCCATGCGGTTTCAGTTTGGCGGCCACCTCGAGAAGAAGGCCGGCCAAGCCTAGCCTTTCCGGCGGTTACTCTAACGGCGCGTTTGTCGCCTGAGACAGGACTACCTGGATGAATACTAATCATAACGACCCCAATTCCACTGGTTCCCCTTGTGTCATGGTCATTTTCGGAGCCAGCGGCGACCTCACCAAGCGCAAGCTCGTCCCCGCTCTCGTCAACCTCGCGCAGGAAGGCTTGCTCTCGAAACAATTCGCCATCGTCGGCTTTGCCTTCGATCAAATGACGACGGAATCTTTCCGCACCCTCCTCAGCGATGAGATCAAGCA
>Ga0335074_10005755_pt1 | contig 17160 bp, 16 predicted proteins | sample Lox_Sample_23_FD_206715 | JGI IMG/M metagenome (GOLD analysis project Ga0335074, IMG submission 206715) | Soil microbial communities from Loxahatchee National Wildlife Refuge, Florida, United States - Lox_Sample_2.3 | ecosystem: Environmental > Terrestrial > Soil > Wetlands | place: USA... | reverse complement strand
CTTGTTCTACGGGCTGATCGCCTACCTGCTGTGGCGTGAGTTCAGCGGCGAGCGCCGCACGGCCATCGCGGCAGGAACTCTCGTGGCGGCGCTCGGCTTCAACGAGGCCTACAGCCGTGTGTACCTCTCGCTGCACTGGTTCACCGACTCGATCAGCGGGCTGCTCTACGGAGGCCTGCTGCTTGCTGCCTTCATTCTCGCCGTGCACATCGTGGCTGGCCGGCCCGCTGGCTACCGTTCGGCTCAGGCCGATCAGGGTCCGCAAGGGCAACTGGCGGCTGATGCGCCGCTGGCGTCAGGACCACTTCGGTGACGGCCTCGCGTGGCTCGTTTCTCCGGTGGAAGTCCTGGGCCGTTTTCGGCCTGACCGCCGCGGCGATCGGTATCGGTATCCCCGTCGGCATCAGCCTCGCCGCAGGCGGGCAGCCCGATCCGCCCGACCCCGCTCCGCTGCCCACCACCATCACTGACTCACCGCCTGCATACACCGGTCCGCTTGTGCCCGCCTCAGGCGCCTACCTGGGCGCTTACGTGCAGCCCAAGTCGTATACCTCGCAAGGACAGGTCGCCGCCGTCCGCGCCTTCCAGGCCAGGATCGGAGCCAAGCTGGCGCTCGTGCACGTCTATCACCCGTGGCCGCAGCCGTTCCCGAGCGCGGCCGACCGCCAGTTCGTGAAGAGCGGCAAGGTACTGCTGCTGACCTGGGGCGGCACCCCAGACACCAAGAAGATCATCGCCGGGACCTACAACAAGCTGATCACCGAGCGGGCCGAGGCGGTCAAGGCACTGCACCGGCCGATCCTGCTCGAGTTCAGGCACGAGATGGACCGGCCGAACCTGCAGCGGGCGGTGCACGGGCCGAAGAACTACATCAAGGCGTGGGACCACATCAGGGCCATCTTCAGCGCTGTCGGCGCCACCAACGTCGGCTGGGTATGGTGCCCGACGGGATACGGGTTCCAGGTCGGCCGCGCCCAGGCGTTTTACCCCGGCAACAACGAGGTCGACTGGGTCTGCGCCGACGTCTACACGGTCACGCCTGGCCAGTCGCTGCAGCAAGCCGCCGCACCCTTCATGCGCTGGGCCGCTGGCACGGGCAAGCCGGTCATCATCGGCGAGTTCGCCAGCAACGACCCGCCGTCTGCCTGGCCGGCCTTCCTGACCGCCGCCGGCCAGTTCGCCGAGAGCAACCCTCAGATCAAGGCCATCGCCTACTTCGACGCCAACGGCAGCGACAGCAACGGCAACCCGTTTAAGTACTGGCTGGGCAGCCACCAGAAGGCCATCGCGGCGTTCGCGCGCCTCGCGGCCATGCAATATTTCCAGCCGGCCATTCCCTCAGGGTCTTGATGCCTTCAGCGCCAGCCGATTACCTGAGCGAGGTCAGTTCTCTGCTCTGGCCGTCACCGGCCAGCTACGAGTTGCTCGTGCTGCCGCGCTCAAAGCGGCCCCGCATCGTCGTGCCTTCCGGGCGTCGTGCGGGCGCCGCCGCGCTCCGCAGGTACGGCGAGCCTGGCTCGGCGAGGACCAGGCTCGCGACGCGAGCGCTAGCGACGATGCTGGCTGGCGGCCTCGGCCGGCTCGTTGGCGGCCGGCTTTCCCTCGCAACAGCTACGGGCGGTGAGCCGATCGAGTCGTATCTGGCTGCGTTGCTCGGGCAACCCGTGCAGATCAGCATGCACGTCGGTGCGGCGCGAGCGAACCGGAAGCCAGTGCTTCAGCTTCTGACACCCTCGGGCGACACTGTGGGTTTCGCCAAGATCGGCGTAAACGCGCTGACCGCTGACCTGGTCAGGGCGGAACGGGCGGCGCTTTCTTCTCTCGCCGGGTCAGGGATCTCGCTGATGCGGCTGCCGCGGGTACTCGGCTCTGGTTGCTGGAACGGGCTTGAGGTGCTGGTGCTCAGCGCGCTTCCTGTCTGGCGGCGGCGTACGCCCCTGCCAGAGCGACGGCTCCGCGAGGCGATGGGCGAACTCGCCAGCGTGGATGGCCTCAGGTCTTCTGCTCTGCCAGGAAGCCCGTACTGGGAACGTCTGACCGGAGGGCTTAGGCTCGCTCCTCACGGAGCGGAGCGTGACCGGCTGGCTTCGGCGCTTGAGCGGCTGGCCGTTATCGCCGACGGTACCGAACTCAGCTTTGGTAGCTGGCATGGAGACCTCACGCCGTGGAACCTCGCGCATACGGGGGCAGGGCTGCTGGTGTGGGACTGGGAGCGGTTCTGCTCTGATGTTCCCGTCGGCTTTGACGCGCTCCATTACCGCATTCAGGCGCGGGTGGTGCGGGCCGAAGATCCCTTGCTGGTCGCCGGGCAATGCGCGGACGAGGCGGCTGGCTTGCTTGCGCCGTTCGGTGTCGGGCGGGCGCAGGCGAGGCTGACGGCGCTGTTGTACCTGGCCGAGTTGTCGGTGCGGTACCTCGCTGACCGGCAGGAGGAGGCTGGGGCACGGCTCGGGGCGCCCAGGCGGTGGCTGCTGCCCGCGCTTGAGGCCGGGGTTGCCGGTGGCTAGGTCAGTGTCTCCGCCTGCCAAGCGGGCCGTGCACGCCCTGAGCGTGACGGCAGGACGGCTCTCTGCCCCGATGCGGATGCTGCCGGGATTCCTGATCGTTGGCGCGCAGCGGTGCGGCACCACGTCCATGTACCGGGCGCTGAGCACGCACCCGTCGATCAGGAAGGCCGTACTGCACAAGGGCGTGCACTACTTCGACATGAACTACGAGCGCGGGCTGAGCTGGTACCGAGCGCACTTTCCGTTCCGCAGCGCGGGAGCGCTGACGTTCGAGTCCAGCCCCTACTACCTGTTCCACCCGCTCGCGGCCGCGCGGATCGCCGCCGATCTGCCTGGCGTGAAGCTTCTGGTACTGGTACGTGACCCAGTGGAACGCGCGTACTCGGCCTACACGCACGAGCGCGCGCGAGGCTTCGAAACCGAGCCCTTCGAGCGCGCGATCGAGCTTGAGCCTGAACGGCTGCACGGCGAGGTCGCCAGGATTCTCGCCGACCCCCACTACCTCAGCCACAGTCACCAGCACCACGCCTACGTGACCAGGGGCCAGTACGCCGAGCAACTCAGGCGGCTAGCTGAGCTCTTCGGGCGGGACCGCATTCACGTTGTCGACAGCGGCGACTTCTTCGCCAAGCCAGAGCCGGTCTACGACGGTGTGCTCGAGTTCCTCGGTCTGCCGCTCGCCGGCTACCCGGAGTTCGACCAGCACAACGCGAGGCCCAGGCCGCCGATCAGCGACTCACTCGCCGCCCGCCTGGACGCGCACTTCCTCCCCTACGACGAACAGCTATCCGGCTGGCTGCCGCGGCCCCCTAGCTGGCGCCGCTAATGCGGCGGAAGAGGCTGGTCAGGAGCAGCGAAGCGGCAAAAGGCAGGTCGCGGCCCAGGTAGCGGCCGGCGAGGCGGCGGGGTTCACTCACCAGCCGGTACACCCACTCCAGGCCGAGCCGCTGCAGCCACGCGGGTGCTCGCCTGAACTGGCCGGCCGCGAAAGGGATCGCGGCGCCGCAGCCAACGAACCAGGTACCCGGCAGGTCGGGGACCAGGCGGGTAATGAGCCACTCCTGCTTAGGAAAACCGAGCCCTACGAAAACGATCTTAGGTTCGGCGCCGGTCAGTTCCTTCCTCAGCGGCTCGATGTCGCCGGCCGCAGCGTCGAACCGCTCAGGCGGAGTGTAGGCGCCGGTAACCACCAGGCCGGGGAACCGCTCGGACAGCCGGGCGGCGGCGAGCTGCGCGACTGACGGCTGACCGCCGACCAGGTGCACGGGCCAGCCGTGACGCGCGGCCGCCTCGCTGAGCGAGAAGATCAGGTCGGAGCCGGTGATCCGTTCGGTCAGCGGCCGCCCGGCGAGCCTCGCCGCCCAGAGCAACGGCATGCCGTCCGGCACCACCAGCGACGCCGAAGCCACCAGTTTCCTGCTCGCCTGGTCCTTGCGCAGCCTGGCGCAGATGTCGATGTTCGGCGTCACGATCGTGCCGCCCTGACCAAGACCAAGCGCCCCGGCCACCCGGTCGATGAGCTGCCGGTGACTCACCTGGTCAAAGGCGGCGCCGCCGACGAAGACACGCGGGCTCATATCCCGTGACCCCGCGCATGCAGCGTCCGCAGCACTCGTTCGCCTGACACCACGCCTGACGCGACGGCGACGACGAAAGGAAGGCGACGCTCCCGCCAGTTCAGCCGGAGCGCCCGCGCCGCCCACCGGCAAGCCGCCCGGCGCTGCCGCAGGCAGGCGTAACCGAACCCGATCTGCGCATAGACGCGCGCCGCCCCGTGCCCGTCGGTCAAGAGGTCAGGATGATGGGCAAGCATCCACCGCAGCCCGGCCACCTTCGACTCCCACTGCTGCGCGTAGTACGAGCCCGCGCCCCAGTGCACCTGAACGAGCGGCTCGTCCACGTTGACGATCGGCTGCCGCCGCGCGGCCCGCAGCGCGAGGTCCCAGTCCTCGTTCTGGCTGGCCGGGATCGTCTCATCGACCAGACCGATGCCGTCGAGCAAGGCCGGCCTCCGTACCAGGTAAGTCGAGGAATGAATCATCACCATGCGCGACCGCAGCAGGTCGCGGTAGAGCACCTCGGTCCGGCCTGCGGTTCTTTCATTTTTTCTGCCACCGGACACCACCGCGATGCCGCACGACGCGAACTCCGCGCCCGGCCGCGCGCGCAGCGCGCACACCTGACGTGTGAGCTTAGAAGGCAGCCACTCATCGTCATCATCGCAGAACGCCACCAGGTCCGTGCCGAGCGCCAGAATCCCGCTGTTGCGGGCGCCTGCCAGCCCGGGGGTCCTGTCGTTGGCGATGACCTTGACCAGGTCGCCGCTGGCCAGGCTGGGGTCGGGCTCGGCCTGGTCGAAGACGACCACGACCTGGACGGTGCCCTGATAGTCCTGCCCCGCGATGGCGGCGAGCGCCGCACGCAACTGCGGAGGACGGTCGCGGGTGGGCACGACGACACCGACAGAAGGCCAGGTGGTCACCGGCGTCACGCCGCGCCCCGCAGGTAGCCGTAGTGGCTGAGCAACGGCAGCGTCAGCGCGGTCACGGCCCGGCGTGCCGACTCTGGCATGGCCGTCTGCCAGCGATCATCGGGCCGGATCGTGATCTTGCCCGTGCTGAACCGCATCGGGTTGCCAGAGGCGGTGTGCGCTTGCCCCAGTTCGGCCCACTGTGCCTGCCCGTCGCCGCCGATAAAGGCGAGACCTGGCTCACCCGCGGCCAGCCCGGCGAAGTCCGCGACCGACCGCAGCGTCGGCTTGACCGCCGTCACCAGGTCCTCGTACCGTACGACCAGCACCGGGGTGCTGCCGCGCGCGAGAAGCTGGAGCGCTCCGTTCTGCGCGTTCCACTCCCTGGCGGCCCGGAGCGGCGAGTACCTGGTCATGAAGCTCGGGCCGGCCGCCTCTGGCCGCTCGACCTGGGTGGTCCACGAGTAGGCGACCGCGCGGCTGTCCCTGACCACGTGCAGTACCCGCAGGTCCAGGTCGTCGCGGTGGCTGAGGCAGAACGCCAGCGAGGCGTGCTTGCTCGAGTCGACGACGGTACCGCACCCGCTGACGGCGGCGATCGCCTGGTAAAGACGCTGGTAGTAGCCGGTGTACTCGTCAAGATCCCGGCGCATCCCGCTGGACAGCGTCCGCCTCGCCAGCAGCGGGATGTACCTGGTACGGTCCACGGCCGCGCGAAGCTCGCCTATGCGCTTCACGTCGAGGCCTGACCAGCCGCCGAAGGCGGCGTCCCCCACCTTGGTCCAGAACCCGCAAGACATGAACTGGGTACCGCAGCCACAGCGCTCGTTCTCGACTACGCCGCGTTCCCACAGGTGGACGACTTCGCCGGCCACGCAGACGCCGGGCAGTTCACCGAGCAGCCGCTCGGCCAGGGTGCTCCCGCTCCGTCCAACGCCTCCAACATAGATGACCTTGAAGTCACCAAGCGTCATAGCTCCAGCACCTGTACCGAACGTAGTCAACTAAGCGGAAAGTCAACATTTTGCCTGGCTAAGGCGCTGCTCGGGCCAGATTGGGGCAATTGAGGTAGCCAGCACGTTGTCACAACATGATCAAGGCCCGTACGGCAGGAAGCAAATGCCCGACAAACCAGTGACTTTGCCGCACATCTGACTGCCTTCGAAGTTGTCGCTCGCGATCCAAAGGCCGGCCGAGGTCAGCAGCATGTCGTCGGCACCGAGACCACGGGATCTGGTCGGGTTGAACGTCAGCTTGCCTGTCTTCGGCGACAGTCCCTCGAAACCGGGCGCGGAGATCGCGTGCTTGTCCACGTGGAAGGCCTTGCAGCCGTCTGGCGCCTCCGACCACAGCTCGTGACCGGCGAAGTAGACCGCGTGCGTATCGGCCGCGACCGAGTACAGCGAGTAGCAGCCGTCGTAGTTGATCCACTTCAGCGACGCGAAATGCTGGTTCGCCGTGAACGCCGCCGCCATGTCGCAGAGCCCCATGAGCGGGTACCCGCTCTTGTAGTTCCACGGCCGGTACCCCGTCGACGCGACGTAAACCGTGCCGTCGTCGGGCGACCAGGCCGCGGTACGGATGTAGAAAGGCTCCTTGGCCGTGCAGTTGTAGTAGTAGCCCTTGGGCGGATAGCCGCTGCCGCCGTCGAAGCGGGGCGAAGACCAGCCGGTCACCGTGGCCACCGGCCTGCTTGCCAGGTTCAGCATGAAGATCTGGCGGCGTGGCCGGCCTCCGACCGAAGTGAAATCGCCTTCCACCAGGTCAAGAGTGCCGCTGTGGCTGAGCTGCTGGTTGTAGATCCTGGTGCCGTTCTCCGCGACTCCCGGATACACGTAGTGCCCGCTGATATTCAGCCGCAGCAGGCCATCGTCCTTGCCCGTCTCATAGTTCAGGCTGGCCATGTAGGGATCGGCCGAGCTTCCGTTGATCGAGGTGAAGTACCCGCCCGCGAGGATGTGGGTCTGGTACGCGGCCAGGGTTTCCACGGTGCCGTCCGCGTTGTGCCCGAACGCGGACACGAGGGACCCCTTGCCTGTGGTGCTGACCTCGGCCAGGTTGTGCACGGGCGTTCCGCCGACGGCGGTAAACCGGCCGCCCAGGTACGCCTTGCCGCACTTGCCGCTGACGAACGCGATCGAATCGACTTCGCCGTTGACGTCCGGGTTCCAGCCCGTCACCGTGAACGGAGCGGTGGCAGAGAAGCTGAAGGCGTTATGGCGGCTGAAAGATCGTTTTCCCTGATCGACCACGGTGAAGCTGCCGACCGCGTACATCGTCCTTCCGCACTGGACGAGCTGCCTGACCTGCTCAGTCGTCGTCGTCTTCGGCGGGAAATGCGGGGTGCCGGTATCCGGATGAGGCCTTAAGTACCTCGCGGACGAAGCCGCGGCGCCCGCGTAGGCAGGGCTCAGCGCGAGCGCGAGCGCGAGCGCGGCGGCGAGCAGGCCTGCCGCGGCAACTCCGGTCAAGCGGGCGCGCACGCTAGCTCGCCTCGATGATCATCGCGGCGCCGACGGTGGCGCTTGTCGCTTCATCGATGAGGATCAGCCCCCCAGTGACCCTGTTCCTTGAGTAAGGGTCGCAGAAGATCGGCTGGGTGAGGCGAAGTGATACCCGCCCGATCTCATTGAGGCTAAGGCTCTCCGCCGAGTCGTCCCTGTGCAGAGTGTTCACGTCCAGCCGGTACACGATGTCGCGCACCACTGCCTTTACCGTCCTCGTCGTGTGCTTGACGACCAGGCGGCTGCGCGGAGTCAGCGCGGGAGCGTCGGCCATCCAGCAGACCATGGCCTGCACGTCCTGTGACACCTGCGGCTGATTGCCCGGGCGGCAGATCAGGTCGCCACGTGAGATGTCGATGTCGTTGTCCAGCAGCAACGTGACCGACATCGGCGGGTAAGCCTCCTCGACTTCGCCATGCGGTCCGTCGATCCGCTTGATGGCCGTCGACAGGCCGCTGGGCAGGTGCATGACCTCATCGCCTGGCTTGAGCACGCCGCCGCCGACCTGGCCAGCGTAGCCACGGTAATCATGCAGTTCAGGATCGGTAGCCTGATGCGGCCTGATCACGTACTGCACAGGGAACCTGACGTCGATCAGGTTCCGGTCAGAAGCGATGTGCAGGTGCTCCAGATGGTGCAGGAGCGACGGGCCGTCGTACCAGGGCATATTGCCAGAGCGCTCGACGACATTGTCTCCGTGCAGGGCCGACATCGGGATGAAGGTGAGGTCGGCGATCTCCAGCTTGGTGGCGAAGGCGGTGAATTCCTCGGTGATCTGCTCGAAGGCGGCGCTGTCGTAACCGACCAGGTCCATCTTGTTCACGGCCAGCACCAGGTGCGGGACCTTCAGCAAGGTGGCGAGGAACGCATGCCTGCGGCTCTGCTCGGTGAGCCCGTTCCTCGCGTCGACTAGCACGACCGCGAGGTCGGCGGTCGAGGCACCGGTCACCATGTTCCTGGTGTACTGAATGTGACCAGGGGTGTCGGCGATGATGAACTTGCGTCTCGGCGTGGCGAAGTAGCGGTAGGCCACGTCGATCGTGATGCCTTGCTCGCGTTCGGCCCGCAAGCCGTCGGTGAGCAGGGCGAGATTGGTGTACTCCTCGCCGCGTTCCTTGCTGGTCCGCTCGACAGAGGCGAGCTGGTCTTCGAAGATCGCTTTCGAGTCATAGAGCAGCCGCCCGATCAGCGTTGACTTGCCGTCGTCGACAGACCCGGCCGTCGCCAGCCGCAGGATGTCCATGACTCGTTCTCCTCTGTCTCCCGTGCTCGCGCTCGCGGCCATCAGAAGTATCCCTCGCGCTTGCGGTCTTCCATCGCGGCTTCGCTGGCACGGTCATCGGCCCGCGTCTGCCCGCGCTCGGTGATCCTCGTCGCAGCGATCTCGGTGATGACCTCTGCCAGCGAAGCGGCGGTCGACTCGACGGCGCCCGTGCATGAGATGTCACCGACGGTGCGGTACCGCACCATGATCTCGTAGGCGACCTCGTTGTCAGCCTTGTTCGTGAAGGGGTGATCGGCGAGCAGGATGCCGTCGCGCTCGAATACCGAACGATGGTGCGCGAAGTAAATAGAAGGAATCTCGAGTTCTTCCCGCTCGATGTAGTGCCAGATGTCGAGCTCTGTCCAGTTCGACAGCGGGAAGACCCTGATGTGCTCGCCGCGCCGCACCTTGGTGTTGTAAAGGCTCCATAGCTCGGGCCGCTGGTTCTTGGGGTCCCACTGCCCGAACTCGTCGCGGAAGGAGAACACCCGTTCCTTGGCCCTTGCCTTCTCCTCGTCCCTGCGTGCGCCACCGAAGACGGCGTCGAAGCGGTGGTCGAAGAGCGCGTCCAGCAGGGTCGTGGTCTGCAGCCGGTTCCTGCTGGCCCAGCGTCCTGTCTCCTCGACGACGCGGCCCGAGTCGATCGACTCCTGCACCGAGGCGACGATGAGCCGCACGCTGAGCTCATCCACCCGGCGGTCCCTGAACTCCAGCACCTCGTCGAAGTTGTGACCGGTGTCGACGTGCATGACGGGGAAGGGGATCTTAGCCGGGCGGAAGGCACGCTCGGCCAGCGCCAGCATGACGATCGAGTCCTTGCCGCCTGAGAACAGCAGCACCGGCCGCTCGAATTCGGCGGCGACCTCGCGCATGATGTGGATCGACTCGGCTTCGAGCACGTCAAGCTGCGAGAGCTGGTAGTCAGAGCGTGGCACTGTCATCGAGCGGACCCTTACTCGTTGTCCTGCCGTACCGCGCTGATCGCGCCGAGCAGCAGGCTAGCTAGTGATACGGGACAGATTAGGATATCCGGCACCCAGGGCTGCTTGGTGTTGTACTCAAGCGGCGACCCGTCGATCCGCGAGGTGTGCAGTCCCGCCGCCCTGGCCACCGCGACCGGGGCGGCGGAGTCCCACTCGTACTGCCCGCCCGAATGCACGTAAACATCGACATCGCCGGTAATGACCGCTGCGGTCTTCGCGCCGGCCGAACCGAGCGGCACGAGCTCGGCACCCAGGTGCTCGGCGAGTACCTTCACGAAGTCCGGCGGTCGCGAGCGGCTGACGACGAGGCGGAGCGGTACGCCGTCCGCTGGCGTCTTCGGGGTGGGCGGCGGCTCGGCGGTTGACAGCACCTTGCCCTGCGCGGGCAGCGCGACCGCGCCGGCGACCAGGTCGCCGCCGCCCGTGGTCAGGTCACCCCTTTCCCACAAGGCGACGTGCACGGCCCAGTCTGAGCGGCCTGGTTCGCCGAACTCCCTGGTGCCGTCGAGCGGGTCGATGATCCAGACCCGGTCGGCGTCGAGCCTCGCCAGGTCGTCTGCGGCCTCTTCTGAGAGTACGGCGTCTGCTGGCCGCACCTTCGCGAGCTCGGCCGCGAGAAACTCCTGGGCGCCCAGGTCGCCCGCGCGCCTGCGATCATCGGCGGCGGCGGCTTGAGCTTGTTCTCTGATGGCCAGCAGACGCTGGCCTGCCGCCTCGGCTAGATCGCGGGCGACTTCGTCATCGGCAGGGAAAACCACATGTACTCCTACTGAACTAGACCAGACTGGGTCAGGTTCAGTACGCGCCTGAGCCGCGCGCGACCGCGGCCCAGGTCTTCCAGAGGATCTGCAAGTCGAGCATGAGCGACCAGTTCTCTACGTAGCGCAGATCCAGGCGTACCGATTCGTCCCAGGAGAGGTCGGAACGGCCGTTTACTTGCCACAGGCCGGTCATGCCGGGCTTGACCACCAGCCTGCGCCTCACATGGTCACCATACATGGCTGCCTCTTCCGGCAGGGCCGGCCTTGGCCCGACTAGTGACATCTCGCCGCCCAGGACGTTGAGTAGCTGCGGCAGTTCGTCAAGCGACCAGCGGCGCAGCACCCGGCCCACCCGAGTCAGCCGGGGGTCGTTCCTGATCTTGAACAACGGGCCCAGATGCTGGTTACTCGCGGCCAGCCCGGCCTTGCGCTCCTCGGCGTCAGGCACCATGGTGCGGAACTTGAATACGGAGAACGCACGGCCGTCCTTGCCCACCCTCGTCTGCCTGAACATGACCGGGCCGCCGTCATCGAGCCTGATCAGCAGCGCGATAAGGCCGATCAGCGGCACGGAGAGCACGAGCGCGACGAACGCGAACACCCGGTCGAACGCGGCCTTGACGATCAGGCGGAACCCGTTGAACTCGGGGTGATCCAGGTGGAGAAGTGGGAGCCCGGCGACCGGCCTGATCGTCGTGCGCGGCCCGGCCACGTCCAGCAGGGCGGGGGCCACGCACAGGTCAGTGCCGGTTTTCTCGAGGTCCCATGCGAGCTGCCTGAGCCGATCCCCTGCCATCTCCGGGCAGGCGAGCACGGCGACCGTGTCCGCCTCGTACTGCCTGACGACCTCGGGCACGGTTCCGAGGCCCGCCACGGCGGGAACGTCAGCGATCATGCCTGGCTCAGGCACGTCTGCGAGGCAGGCGGCGACGACCGAGAGCCCGTGGTACGTCTCGCGGCGCAGCATCGTCACGATGTCGAAAACGACAGGCGCATGCCCTACGACGACAGCACGGCGCATGCACTCACCGCGCTCTCGTGCCCGGTGCAGTCGCTTGCGGTGCGCGTACCTGGCCAGGAGGTCGAAGAGCGTCAGGCAGGGCAGCGCGATCACTACGTAGCCGCGGGCCAGGTCGGCCTTGAACGCATAAGAAAGGATCGCCACCGCCGCGATCAGGAACGCGCCGGCGTTGAGCACCCGCCGGAACTCATCGGTACCGACGCCGATGAATCTGGGATCGTAGGCTCCGGCCAGCATCAACGTCACCAGCCACACGAACGGCAGGCTGAGGCTCAGCAGCATGTACTCGCTCGGGTGGCGCCCGGCGCTGTCAAACCTGATCTGAAAGGCAAGCAGGCCGGCCGTCAGAGCGCAGCAGGCATCAAGGATCGCGGCCAGCCGCAGGTAACGCGCTGCCCAGGCACCCGACCCAAGCGCGGCCAGCCCGGTTTCCAGATTATTCCTGCTGGCGGCACCACTAACTGCGGTGTGTCCCGACACCAGGCCTCCCTCCACAGCTCACCGAGCGGCCGCCGGCACGCTGAACGTGCCGAACGCCGCCCGCCCCCCTTCGTCAGCCGGCCCGCGGCGTGCTCACTGACAGCGTGCGGATCGCCTCATCCAGCACGCTCGATAGCAACACCGGGCAGGACCGATTAGATCATGCTCAATCGAAGCTGATCAGGACGTTGTCGTAGTTGGTGTGACACTTTCCGTCGGGGCGCGGCGAGGTGTGACGGTGGCTGTGACAACTGAGGTCAGTCAAACGCCAGGTAAAATCAGCGTGAAGTGGGGTGAAACTCGTTCTGAGCCGCGGCAAGTCCGCGCTCGAGCAGCGCCTCGACCGCGTCCGCGCCGCGCTCGATGATCAGCGGAAGTTCTTTCCGCTCTGCCGTGCTGAAGTCGCTCAGGAGGAAGTCGGCGGGATCCCTGCGACCGGGTGGCCGGCCCACGCCGATCCGCACCCGGTAATAGTCAGGCCCAAGCGTGCCGGTCAAGGATCGCAGGCCGTTGTGACCGTTGTCACCGCCGCCTAGCTTCAGCCTGATCGTGCCGAACGGCAGGTCAAGCTCGTCGTGCACGACGACGGTCCGCGCGAGCGGCACCTTGTAGAACCGGCCGACGGCCGCGACCGCAGGGCCCGAGGCGTTCATGTAAGACATCGGCTTGACGATCAGCACGGGAACTCCGGCCAGCCGTCCAGAGGCGGCCTGCACCCGCGCACGGTCGCGTTTGAACCTGGCGCCGATCCTTTCCGCCAGCAAGTCAGCGACCAGGAAGCCGACGTTGTGACGGTTGCCCGCATACTGCTGGCCAGGGTTGCCAAGCCCGGCAATCAACCACTGGTCATCGGGCATAGCGGTATCGCGCCTTGCTCGTGAGCGACCGGGGAGCCGCAGCACGGAAAGTTACCCGGCGGCCGGAGCCTCGGCCTCAGGCGCAGGCGGCACCGCAGCCGGTGCCGCTTCCTCGGCCGGGGCCTCGCCGATCTCGGCCTCGATCTGAGCGGCCGTCGGAGACGCGATCACGTGCAGCACGAGCACGTCGGGCTCGACCGCGAGGCTGACGCCGCGCGGCAGCTTCAGGTCTCCGGCGTTCACTGCCGTACCGACGACCATGCCGGTGACGTCAACCTCGATGCCCGGCGGAATCTGGGTCGCCTCGGCTTCGACCGTCACCTGGACGAGCTGCTGGTCGAGGAGGCCGTCGGGAGCCACCTCGCCGGTCACGGTCACCGGAACCTCGACGGTCACCTTCTCGCCCCGTCTCACCAGCAGCAGGTCGACGTGCTCGACGGTGCCCTTGATGGGGTCGCGCTGGACCGCCTTGGGCAGCGCCATCTGAGAACCGCCAGGCAATCCGTCGAGCCTGATCAGCACGTTCGCGGTCCGCAGGGCAAGCAGCACTTCGTGCCCTGGCAGAGTCAGGTGCCTGGGCTCGGTGCCGTGCCCGTAGAGAACGGCGGGCACGAGGCCGGCACGCCGCTCACGTCGCGCGGCACCCTTGCCGAACTCGGTCCGCGTACCAGCAGACATGTGTACTTCGGGCACAGCGCACTCCTGGAGCTTCGGTCAATGGCATAAACGCTAAAATCCTCGGCGAAGTCTAGCCGAAGATCTGGACTAGCTCTGGCCGTCGAACAAGCTCGTCACGGAGCCCTGCGAGAACACCTCGGTGATGGCCCGCGCGATCAGCGGCGCGATCGACAGCACTGTCAGCTTATCGAACTGCTTTGCCGGCTGGACAGGCAGCGTATTGGTGACGATGACCTCGCTGACAGCGGAGTTCTTCAGCAGGTCAACCGCCTGCCCGGAAAGCACGCCGTGGGTCGCGGTCACGATAACGCGGGCCGCGCCTTGCGTGAAGAGGATCTCGGCGGCGTTGGCGATCGTCGCGCCTGTGTCGATCATGTCATCGACGAGTATGCACGTACGGCCAGCGACCTTCCCGACGACCTCGAGAACCTTCACCTGGTTCGCGACGTCAGGGTCGCGGCGCTTGTGAATGATCGCAAGCGGGCAGCCGAGCCTGTCGGTCCACCGCTCGCACACCCTGACCCGGCCGGCGTCCGGCGCGACGACCGTAACCTGCGACAGGTCGAGCCTGCCTTCGAGGTACGAGGCGAGGATCGGCAGCGCGAACAAGTGATCGACCGGCCCGTCGAAGAAGCCCTGTATCTGCGCGGTGTGCAGGTCAACGGCCATCAGGCGGTCAGCGCCCGCGGTCAGGAACAGGTCGGCCATGAGCCTGGCAGAGATCGGCTCGCGCCCTCGGCTCTTCTTGTCCTGCCTGGCGTAGCCGAAGAACGGCGTGACCACGGTGATCCGCTTGGCGGAAGCGCGCTTGAGCGCGTCCACCATGATGAGCTGCTCCATGATCCACTGGTTGATCGGCGAGGTGTGGCTTTGCAGTACGAACGCGTCGCAGCCGCGCACCGACTCGAGGAACCTGACGAAGATCTCGCCGTTCGCGAAGTCGAACAAGGTCGTGGGCGTGGGCTGGATGCCGAGGTATTCGCCGATCTCCCGGCCAAGCTCCGGATACGCCCTACCGGTAAAGAGCATCATCCGCTTGTCGCTTGTCCCGGTACTACCAGTCACGCTGACCCTGCTTTCCATGCACTGCCGCTGCCGCTACTTTCTTCGCGCCGAGGCGCCGCCCCTAGCCGTCGCCGCGCCCGATGCTCCGTTCTGCCCGGCAGCGCCCGCGCCGGCCGGGGGACCGACCCGCTCGCCTGGTCCGAGCCTAGTTCCTGGCATTACGTGAGCAAACGGCCCGACGTGCGCTCCTTCGCCAATGACCGCCGATTCGCAGACCGACTGAATGACGACCGCACCCGCCCCGACGGACGTATCGCGGAGCAGGCAGCCAGGGCCGATGCGGGCGCCCGCCCCGACCGTGGTGCCGCCCTCAAGCTGGGTTCCCTGGCCGATGTAGGCGCCGGCGGCGAGGTCGACGGTCACGTCAACCCAGGTGCTGTCCGGATCGGCAACCCTGACTCCCGACCGCATCGCCGACTGCAGCAGCCTCCCGTTCATGACCCGGCTGACGTGCGCGAGCTGGGCCAGGTCGTTGACACCCTGCACCTCTTCGAAATCAGGACAGGCGACGGTGACCACACGGTGGCCATCGCTCCTGATGAGGGAGACCACGTCGGTGAGGTACTCCTCGCCTTGCGCGTTATCGGTCCTGACCCGCTTGACCGCGTCGGAAAGCAGATCGCCATCGAACGCGTACATGCCGGAGTTAATCTCGGCTATGGCCTGCTGCTCAGGAGTAGCGTCGGCCTGCTCGACGATCGCGAAGAAGGCGCCATCGTCGTCTCTGACGATCCGGCCGTAACCAAACGGGTTAGCCGCGCGGGCGGTCAGCACGGCCGCCGCGGCACTTGCCCTGGCCCGCTCGGCGACCAGGCTGGCCAGCGTCGCCCCGCGCAGCAGCGGGGTGTCGGCGTAGGTCACGAGCACGGTGCCGCTGATCGAGCCGACCGACTCGAGCACCACCCTCACCGCGTGCCCGGTACCGCCAAGGTAAGGCTGAACCACGATCGCGGCGTCAGTTGCCTGCCGCCTGGCATGCGCTGCGACCCGGTCGGCATCGTGGCCGACGACCACGATCAGCCGCTCAGGTGCCAGCTCACGCGCCGCCGCCAGGCAATGCCCGAGCATCGTCTGCCCGCAGACCTGGTGCAGCGCCTTGGGGGTCGCCGACCTCATCCGGGTTCCTTCGCCTGCCGCGAGCACGATGACGGCGGCAGGACGCGTTTCGCTCACTCGGCTTAGCTCCCAAGAGTCGCTGATATCCCCAAAGGACCGATCGCGGAACCGGGCCTGGCCCGGCGGACCCGTGCGGAAACGTACCCCCGACGTCAGCAGAATACCTCCCGACTTCCCTGCCCTGTCCGCTACCAGTCATTCTGGCCAGATTCCGACATGCCGCGCCAAGAGTTCGGCGAACGGCCTGACACACTGAGGTGTGGCGTTGTGGGTGCTGCATGTCGACCTTGACCAGTTCCTCGCGGCGGTCGAGGTACTGCGCAAGCCGGAGCTGCGCGGCCTGCCCGTCGTCGTCGGCGGCGACGGCGACCCGTCCAAGCGCGGCGTGGTCAGCACCGCCTCCTACGAGGCCCGTGCCTTCGGGGTGCACTCGGGCCAGGCCCTGCGCACGGCAGCCAGGCGCTGCCCTGACGCGATCTTCCTGCCGGTCGACCGCCCCGTCTACGAGGCGGCCTCGGCCGTGGTGATGGCAACGCTGCGAGAACTCGACGCGGTCGTCGAGGTAATGGGCTGGGACGAGGCCTTCCTCGAGGTCGACGCCGCGGATCCCGCGTCCTTCGCGGCGTTGATACAGAACCGGGTCAAGGCCGCCACCGGGCTGGACTGCACAGTCGGCATCGGGGAGAACAAGCTGCAGGCCAAGATGGCGACCGGTTTCGGCAAGCCGGCCGGCGTGTTCAGGATCACGCACGAAACCTGGATGGCCGTGCTCGGCCGCGAGCCCGCCGACGCCATCTGGGGCATCGGATCACGTACCGCGAAGAAGCTATCCGCGCTTTCGATCCTTACTGTCTCCGACCTCGCCGCCGCGTCACCAAGAGAGCTTGCGGGCGTGTTCGGACCGACCATCGGCCCGTGGCTGGTGCAGCAAGCGCGTGGCATCGACTTGTCCCCGGTCACCGACGAGCCGTACGTGCCCAGGTCACGTAGCCGTGAGGTCACGTTCCAGCAGAACCTGACCGACTGGGTGCAGGTGCGCGAGGAGGTAGCGAAGATCGCCGCGACCGTCAGCGAAGACGTCGCCGCCGAAGGTCGGCCAGCCGCCAGGATCGTAGTCAAGGTCCGCTACGCGCCGTTCTTTACCAAGACACACGGTTACACCCTGCCGGAGCCCGCAGCAGACCCCGCAGTCATCGAGGCGGCCGCACTCGCGGCTCTTGAGGGCTTCACCAGGCACGATCCCGTGCGTCTGCTCGGCGTCCGCGCCGAGTTCACCGAAAACCCCTGAGGACCGTGGCGGGCCAGACCCCTATGCCCCCTAAACCCCGCTACCGCACAGCGCAAGTGCCCGGCCCCCACCGCGGCCCCACCGCGCCACCACCCCGGCCGGCCAAACCCCCCCCCCGGCCCCCCCCCCCCCCCCACACCCCCCCCCCCCCAACCCCCCCGCCCCC
>Ga0335074_10005754_pt1 | contig 17162 bp, 15 predicted proteins | sample Lox_Sample_23_FD_206715 | JGI IMG/M metagenome (GOLD analysis project Ga0335074, IMG submission 206715) | Soil microbial communities from Loxahatchee National Wildlife Refuge, Florida, United States - Lox_Sample_2.3 | ecosystem: Environmental > Terrestrial > Soil > Wetlands | place: USA... | reverse complement strand
CGGCGTGATTGGCTCCGAGTTCCTTCCCCATCTCGATGAAGGTGCGATCTGGGCGCGCGGCACGCTCGATCCCAGCACCGGTCCCACCTTCGGACGCAACGTCATGGATCAAGCGCGACTGATCTTTGCCAGCTTCCCCGAGGTCACGCAGGTGGTGTCACAGGTTGGCCGTTCCGACGACGGCACCGACGCCACGGGCTTCTTCAACACCGAGTATTTCGTCGATTTGAAGCCGCGCAAGCAATGGCGTCCGCAGTTTCATGGCCGCAAAGAACTGCTCATCGACGCCATGGACAAAGCCGTGTCGAAGATTCCAGGCGTGGTCTGGGGTTTCTCGCAGCCGATTGAAGACAACATGGAGGAGGCGGTCAGCGGCGTGAAAGGCGAACTGGCGCTGAAGGTCTTCGGGCCCGACTTGAAGGATCTGGAGGCCAAGGCTGCCGAGATCGCAAACGTGATGAGCGGGGTGCGCGGCATCGCCGATCTGGGCGTCTTCCGCGTGCTCGGCCAGCCCAACGTTAATATCGCGGTCGATCGCGCCAAGGCCGATCGCTATGGAATCAACGTGGCGGATGTGCAGGACGCAATTCAGACCGCGGTGGGAGGCAATCCGGTCAGCCAGATCCTGATCGGCGAGGAGCGCTTCGATCTGGTGCCGCGCTATCAACCACAGTTCCGCAGCACCATCGACGAGATCAAGAACATTCGCCTGCTGGCCCCCAGCGGCGAGCGGGTCTCGCTGGGCGAGTTGTGCACCATCACCGTGGACGACGGCGCCTCTATGATCTATCGCGAGGGAAACCAGCGCTACATTGCCATCAAGTACAGCGTTCGCGGCCGCGATCTGGGAAGCACGGTGGAAGAGGCGATGGACAAGGTGAATCGCCAGGTGAAGCTGCCGCCGGGTTACAGCCTCGACTGGGCGGGCGAGTACGAAAGCGAGAAGCGCGCCAATGCCCGGTTGGCCGTGGTCATTCCGATTACCATTCTGGTGATTACCCTGGTGCTCTACTCCATGTTCAACTCTTTCAAGTGGTCGCTGCTGCTGCTGGTAAACCTCAGCCTGGCGCCCTTGGGCGGTTTGCTGGCGCTGTGGATCACCGGTACGCACTTCAGCGTGTCTTCGGGAGTCGGATTTCTTGCGCTCTTCGGTGTTTCGGTGCAGACCGGCGTCATCATGGTGGAGCACATCAATCAATTGCGCACCCGCGGACAGAGCGTGCACGACGCCGCGCTGCATGGCGCCATGCGCCGCTTGCGGCCTATCATGATGACCATGCTGGTGGCGACCCTCGGCTTGCTGCCGGCCGCAATGTCGCACGACATCGGCTCCGACTCGCAGCGGCCTTTTGCCATCGTCATCGTCGGCGGACTGCTGGTGGGATTATTCCTTACGCTGGTGCTATTGCCGACCATCTATACCTGGGTCGCGGGACCAACCGATGTTCTGCCCCAAGAAGAAGAGGAGATCACAGAATGAGAATGCTCTCCTCACTGCGAAATTGTTCCCTCAAACCAGGCAGCAGTGCGATCTGCGGCTCGATCTTGTTGCTCCTGGCACTGGCTGCGAGCTGTGAGGCTGTGGCACAAACCACGGAGCAGTTGCAGACCGCGCCGCAATCTTCCCCGCAAGCCCAACCGCAAGTTACTCCGCCGCCGCCGGCTCCATCGCAGATGCCGGCCAATCCCTTGGGGCAGCTCACCGCTCCCGGCAGACCGCGCTCGCCGTCGGTCATCATCACCATCGATCAGGCGATCAACTACGCGCTGAACAGCCCCGCGGTGATCGCGGAGCGGACGCTGATCTCGCAGAACAAGGAACAAGAGGTCACCGCCAATCTGCGGCCCAATCCCACCCTGGGCTGGGATATGCAATATGTGCCGTTTTTCTCGCCCGACCTGTGGACGTCCAATTACCTCGATAACACGGCTCAGTTCGACCTCGGTGTGGGCTATCTCTTCGAGCGCGGCAAGAAGCGGCAACATCGCTTGCTGGCTGCCCAGGACGCGACCTCGGTAACCGAGGCGCAAGTGCGCGACTTCGAACGCACCATCGTCGCCAACACGGCGCAGCAATTCGTGGCGGCGCTGCTGGCCAAGGCAAACCTGGATTTCGCCGAGCGCTTGCTCGACAGCTATCAGCACACCGTCAACCTCAGTGAGGAACAGCAAAAGGCCGGCGCCATGAGCAAAGCCGACCTGCTGAAGATTCAGCTGCAGACCTTGCAGTTCCAGACCGATGTGACCACGGCGAAGATCGCACTGGTGCAGGCGCTGAATGGCTTGCGTGAGCTGATGGGCTTCGACGCGGTGCCACGCGATTACGATGTGGCGGGAAGGCTGACTTTCGAGCCCATCACCATGGGCTTAGACGATCTTCGGGCGAAGGCTCTGAGTTTACGGCCCGATCTGCAGGCCGCGCAGCGTGGCATCCATGCCGCCCAGAGTCAGATTGGACTGGCCAAAGCCAACGCCAAGCAGGATCTCGACGTCACCTTCGACTACACCCATGTGAACGCCTCGAACGTTGGCGCTTTCTATTTCAGCATTCCGATGCCGATCTTCAATCGCAATCAGGGCGAGGTGGCGCGGAATTACTTCGTGCTGACCCAGGCGCAGTTCCAGGAGACGGCTGCCGAACAGCAGGTGCTGACCGACGTCAAGAATGCCTACGAGACGCTGCTCAACAATCGCGACGTGGTGCGGCTTTATGACAACGGGTACATCCAGCAGGCGCAAGAGTCGCTGGACATCGCGCAGTTTGCTTATCAGCACGGCGCGGCTTCGCTGCTGGACTTTCTCGACGCCGAACGGAGCTATCGCGCCACCGAGCTGAGTTATCGCCAGGCGCTGGCCTCTTATATGGCCGCCTTGGAACAGCTGCGGGAAGCGGTAGGTACCCGCGACCTGCATTGATGTCCCGCTTTTTCGCGACAGACGAGCGGCATACAATGACGATCGAGGTGCTTTCTTGATGAACGCCGCTATGCGCCGGCTTGTCCACGTTGCTGTCGCAGTTGTTTTCGCAATCCAACTGCCCGTTCTGCTTTCATCGCTGGCTCAAGCTCAGCAACAGCAGCCGCAATGGAACGCGCAAGAGAAGCCCATCTACGATCAGATCAAGACGCTGCGCAGTCTCCCCGATGACGTCAGGGCGAAAACCACGAAGGATATTGCGCTGGAGATTCGCCCGCTGCCCGCCAGTGTGAATAAGCTGCGGCTTGCACTGTACCTGGCCAGTCGCGCCACCGAAGGCGACTTTGGACAGGACACTCTACAGGAAGTGACGACCACTTTGGCCGAAGCGGTGCAGCAGGCGCCGCCGGAGGACAAGCCCGCCCTCTCGACTGCAGCTTATAGCGAACTGGCCCAGCTGGCGCGCTATGAGCATATGCAGGTTTTGCTGGATTCGCCGCAATTCAAAGCGGCGATGGCGAAGCTGGAATCCGATGACGCCCAGCGCCAGCAAGCCAACTTCACGCTCACCGATCTGCAAGGGAAATCGTGGACGCTGAAGGATCTGAAGGGCAAGGTTGTGCTGGTGAACTTCTGGGCGACGTGGTGTCCGCCGTGCCAGAAAGAGATGCCCGACCTGGAGGCGCTCTACAACCGCTATAAGGATCGGGGATTTGTGATCCTCGCCATCTCGGAGGACGAAGAGACCAACAAGGTTGCGCCATTCATCGCCGAGCGTAAGATCACCTATCCCATCCTGCTCGATCCCGGGCAGAAGGTGAACAAACTATTCCAGGTCGAGGGTATTCCGAAGAGCTTTGTCTACGGCCGCGAGGGCAAGCTGGTGGCGCAGTCCATCGATATGCGAACCCAGCGGCAGTTTCTGGAGATGCTGGCGCAAGCGGGACTGCAATGAAGCAGTTGTCAGTTGTCAGTTGTCGGCTGCCAACACCCACTGGGAAATGCAGTGCGTGAAGCCTCGCGAAAGAATTTGGTGTGTCGAACGGCACCGGGCTTGGTCGGTCCGTTGAAGAGCGAGCAGGGAACATAGAGTGACCGACAACCGACAACTGACAACCGACAACTGAAATGCGCCCGATCAGCCGCACCACCAAGATCGCGTTCTTCGTTACGCTGGGCGTCTGCATTGCGGCGGCGGCGGCGATCCTCAGCACCGGCTGGATCATTCTCAACTGGCGCGAGATTGTTCCTCTCATCCTCGGTGTCATCTTCTTCGGCTTCATCATCGCAGGCGTCATTCTCAACACGATTTTTCTGGTGCGCGAGGTTCGACGCAACGAGCAGCAGGACAGCTTCCTGAATGCGGTGACGCACGAGCTGAAGACGCCCATCACTTCCATCCGCCTTTATCTCGAGACCCTGCAGAAGCGTCAGGTCGACGACGATCAGCGGCGCGAGTTCTATCAGGTTATGCTGGACGACACGCAGCGGCTGATGGGGACGGTGGAAGGCGTGTTGCGCGCGGCGCGGGTCACGCAGAAGAACGCGGTGCTCTCGCGTGCGGAGGTCACGGTTGCGCCGCTGGTGCAGCAAGCCATCGATTGGGCGCGCTCGCGCTATCATCTTGCGCCCGACGTCCTCGACTGGGCGGCGGAGGGCCAGCCCAGCGATCAACTCAGCGTGATGGGCGATCGCGATGAGCTTTTCACCGCGATTTCCAACGTATTCGACAATGCGGTGAAATACTCGCCCAGGGAGCCGCAGATCCGGGTCTCGGTCATCACGCCCGATCTGGAGCATGTGGAGATTCGAGTGCGCGATAATGGCGTTGGCATCCCCAGCGGCGAGCTGAAGCGCGTCTTCAAACGCTTTTATCGCGCGCTCACGCCTGGCACGTCGCAGGTGAAGGGCAGCGGGTTGGGGCTGTTCATTGTGCGCGCCATCGCGCGCCGCCACGGCGGCGATGCGTATGCCGAGAGCGAAGGCTCCGGACGCGGCACCACCGTTACTCTTGAGCTGCCGAGGAACTCCCGGTGAACGACATTCTGCTGGTGGAAGACGAAGAGCACCTGGCACGCGGGCTGAAGTTTAACCTCGAAGCCGAGGGATATCACACCACCGTGGCCGGTGACGGCGAAACCGCTCTGGACCTGCTGCTGAAGCAGCGCGGCGCCTTTGACTTGCTGGTGCTGGATGTGATGCTGCCGGGCAAAGACGGCTTTGCCGTGGCGACAGAGCTGCGCAAAGCCAGCAACTACATTCCGCTGCTGATGCTGACGGCGCGCGGCCGTCCGGAAGACGTGCTCAAGGGCTTTGCGTCGGGCGCGGATGACTACTTGCCGAAGCCGTTCGACCTGGCGATCCTGCTGGCGCGTATTCGCAGTCTGCTGCGGCGGCGCGATTGGGGCCGGACGCTATTGAACGATCCTCCTGCAGAAGTTCGCGTGGCCGAACCGAAGGATGCCGACGCGCTGCGCGAGTTCGACGTCTACGTGTTCGACGGCAAAGAAGTCGACTTCGGCACGCTGGAATTGCGCGCCAATGACAAGGTCTTTCGTCTGACGCTGATGGAGGCCGAGCTGTTACGGCATCTCATCCGCAATAGCGGCAAGATTGTTTCGCGCAAGAAGATTCTGGAAGAGGTCTGGGGGCTGCACGAAGATACCGACACGCGAGCCATCGATAACTTCATCGTGCGCCTGCGGCGATATATCGAGAAGGATCCGGTGCATCCGCAACATCTGCTGACGGTAAGAGGCGTGGGATACCGGTTTTTGGCGAAGCCGGAACCTGCTGCCTAACGGGCGATCTTTTTTTCCGGCGTTCACGTCACAACGGCCTGTGCGCTGGGTCACTGAATGGTTGTGACGAAGGCGGTACAAACGCAGTAAGGCTGCCGCCCCCACCCCATCGCGCCAACAACGGGCGCGCTGGGGGCCCGGCCGCGGCCGCAGGTGCGTTATGTTCACTGCCTTTTTCACGTATGCGCTTTTCCTTGTCCCGCTGTTCTTCCTCGGAGCGTTTCTTCTGACCGGACTTCCGCTGGCGCTCAGCTTGCAGAACTACTACCGCAATCGCGGTCGACAGTCAGTTACCTGTCCGGATTCTGGGCAGCCGGCCGAAGTCGAGGTCGACAGGCCGTTCGCCTTCCAGACGGCGCTACGCGGAGTGGAGCATTCGCGCTTGCAAGCGTGCTCGCGCTGGCCCGAGAAGGGTGATTGCGGGCAGGAGTGTCTGGAGCAGTTGGAAGATTCGCCGGAGAATATCGACCGCTTCCTGACGAAGTGGTACGAGGGTAAGACGTGCGTGATCTGCCAGCGCGCGCTGACGCCGTCGGATTGGCGCCGCAGCCGCCTGGCCGTGCTCAACCGGCAGCAGCAGCTTTTTGAATTACGGCAGATGTTTCTGGAAGATCTGCAATCAGCTTTGCAGGAGATGCGTCCGCTGTGCTGGAACTGTCATCAGGAAGAGCGGCAGCGGCAAGCCGTGCCGCCGCGGATTCTGAAGGGCGACCGTCACCGGCTGACGCCGGCCACCGAATAAAGACAATACCTGCTCTCAGGGGCTAAAGCCCGCGTTGTCCGGGCTCGTCGCGGCACGGTTGTCGGCCACGGCCCTTTCAAGAATCAAGTTGCGAAATGGCAAGCAAAAAGGCGGCCCTGCGGGCCGCCTCGCATTAATTGCTCTACCGCCTCTATTTGCCGTGAGCGCCACCGGATGACGCAGAAACCGCGGCAGGAGCGGCACTGCTATGAGCCGTTGCTTCACCGCCAACGAATCCTCTGCCGGATTGTCTGCCGTCAAACAGAGAAACATCCGAGAACGAGGAGCGCGCGGTCGGCGGAGCGAAGACGTGTCCCGCGGAGTTGGGCCGTGCAGCGAAAACACTGTGACCAGCATTCGCGGACGCCGCTTTGACGAAGCCGTGAGTCGCGGTATTGGAGGTGACGGCGCGTCCCGGAACCAGGCTGCCGAAATCGGGCGGAATGCGTCCTCCCGGGATCGACAGGGAAGCGTTGGCTGCCTTACCCACCAGCACCGTCCGCGGAGCGAAGTCGGTCGCTGCGGTCACTGCGGGAGGCGTAGCTGCTGTCCATCCTGCGGGTGCCCGGGTGACCCTGGGAACGGTCTGGAAATTGGAGGCATACCACTGACCGCCATAGCCTCCGCCGGGCAGCCACGCCCAGCCCGTGCCGTTGATGAACGCCCACGACCCGTAATGATAGGGCAACCATCCCCAGGGATAGGCGGAAGCCCACGAATAACCCATGCCGGGATAGAACATCCACGCCCCGTTGCTGTAGGGATCCCAAGACATCATTGCATTGGAGAAGCCATAGGGCTGCCAAGCGTAGCCATACCCTGGAGCGTAGAAATAACCGCCATAGTAATTGAGATCCTGGAGTCCATAGCCACGACTCGGTCCACCAAAGCCCTGGTCGTCGGCGTAGGTTCGCGAATAGTCCTCGCGCTCCCGGTTCCAGTTGTCGAAGCGGTCGGGCTCGACGCTTTTGGCGACGCTGTAGCTGCCAGCTTTGTCGACGGCGAGCGTGAGCGTTTCCTTCTTCTGAATGTTGACCGGCTGGGGCTGATTTTCAAGCTGGACATCGCCTTTGAAGACGGCGAGCTTGATCTGCTCCGGCGTTGCGCTCAAGCGAATGTCGCTATCGTGGCGCACCAGGAAGCTATTGTCGCCGACCTGCAGGCGATAGACATCGTCGCCCTTGGCGGTATCGAGATACAGCAGACCTTTGACGACCCGGATCTGACTGATCTTGGCCCCATCGTCGTTCATCAGCAGCTGCGAGAACTTGACTTCGGAATCTCCGGTCAGGCGCAGCGCGCTCTGGTTCTCGAACTCCACTTCGGCGAGGCCATCGCTGCCGGTGATAAGGCGCATGCCTTCGACGACGGGCGTATTCAGGATGGCGCGCTGCATACCCTCGCCGGTTCCGCGATCCATCTGGACTTGCCCCTCAACCGAGCTGAGGCGAACGATTCTGACGTGCGACGTGGCAACGAGTGGGAGTGAGGCAATCAAAACGAGGGTTGCGACAGACGACAATGCAGAAACGCCATGCCTTGTCATTGCAGTACTCCTGGGGAAGCAATTGCTGAACCTGAGAGAGGGTATCGGCGGGAACAATCAGGTGAAGCCTCGTCGAGGCCTTCTCTGTGTACTCATATTAAACACCAATTTGGATGTAAGTTTGTGGAAATTTGTGGCGTGACGTTGTCAAAGCTTTGTGAAGGGACAGATGTCCGTGACGGGAAGACGTTTCGGCGTCTCTATAGCTCTCGATTAGCTCAGGCGGCGAGACGAATCTTCAGCTTGCCTTGGCGGCTGCATCGCTGGCAGTGGCTGGTGGCGCTTCGACCAGTTCCTCTTCGGGTGCGGGCATGATCGTTGACGCTATAGGCATGACCAGCTTGTTCACAATTCCGGCAGCAATGAGCGCGACGACAATGGCGCCGGCCGTCCGCATGCCGCGCGTACCTTGCACAACAATCAAGCAGCGCAGGAAAACCACATACGAAATCACCATAATTGCAAAGGTGATGAGACCACCAGTGACGAAGAGAGGACGATTCGTGCCCGGGTCTTTGAACGCGGTTTCGCCCACGTTCCTCGCCGTGGCTGGCGCCAAGGCATACGGCTGAAGCTTGGCGGGCAGCGAAGCGTAAATCAGCAATGATGCAAGCGTCATTAACGGCCCATAAGGTCCCGAGCCGTACGCCAAAGCCATGAAGGTAGTCGCGAACGATCCTTGGCCTCCGAACAGCCGGAAGGCTAAATCGCCGACCAGCGCTACCAGCAGCAGGGAAAGCACGGCGAATCCGGCGCTGGCCGCCATCCTCACCTTGTCGGAGAACTCTGACTTGTGTTTGAGAATCAGGGGAGCGGTGAACACGAATGAAATCGCCAGCATCTCCAAGTAGAAGGTCAGGGCGTCAATGATTTGCTGATCCGAGGGCGAGAGGCTCAGCAGCGTCTTGGGGGCGTGTATGGCCGTACTCCAAAGCGAGCCGAGATTGAATAGAAACTGAGCGATCTTGGGCAGCCAATCCATGAATCCTCCGCTATCAGCACGGCGGCAGCTAATCGGCTAATGACGAAAAATATCGCTCACTATACACCCAATTCGCGGAAACCAGGTTAGTTTTTTGGAAATGAGGGGTCTTCGACCGAATCGAGGCAAACTGCTATTTGGTTTTCCGGCCTGGACATCTGCCTGTCCTCAGCGAGCAGGATCCTGTGCCGCGACACCCGGTTGGTCGATGATGACCAGCAACCGGCTGGCGCTCTCGCGGCTGATGTTCATCAGGTTGGGATCGTTCGCAATTTTGCGCAGCATGGGCGCGATGATCTGCAGTTCCTCAACGCCATGGCTGGCCTGAAGATCTTCGAGTTCCTTCAGCCGCTGGTCCATACCCAGCTTGTCATAGCGGTATTGGAAAGCAAGCTTGCGGCCGCAGTCGATGGTCATGGCGATGCCTTCAAAGAGGTGGGTCAACTGCTCCACGTCGGAATTCTGCGAGTAGTTGTAAGTCGTTGAGCCGTTGACCTGCGGGGATTGATACTGCAATGTCTTCTTGCCCGTCTGCGCGATGTGCTTCAAGTGCGAATCGTAGTCGCCCTGGAAGTAGTTCAGCTTCTGTGCCAGCTCGAAGATCTTTTGCCGATTGGCGTCGGAGATGGTGAAGTCCTGCCGATAGGTATCGCTGTCGTTGGTCTCATCGGCGTGCGGGACGCCCTCGAAGTGGCTCTTGCCGTCAGTTTGAACGGCGATGGAGTAGGACTGCCAAGGAAAGCCCTGCACCCATTCGAAGCTGAAACGTACTGACGGCTGCGACGAGACCGCGGGCGCAGGCGTCTGCGCGGAGAGCCGCACAGCAGACAAAAGCAGAAGACCAATACAACACCACTTCATGCTTGCCAGAGATTCTATCAACGCGCACCTGCTTGTTGGCGCTGCAGGGTTCCCGCCGTGTGCAGATGGCAGATGGCGATGGCGAGGGCGTCGGCGGCGTCGGCGGATTCGGGCGGCGCGGGCAAATCCAGCAGCCGGGCGACCATGATCTGTACTTGCGACTTCTCAGCCTTGCCGTAGCCGACGACGGCGGACTTGATCGACAGCGGAGAATAGGCGACCACCTCGAGGCCGGCTTGTGCGGCCACCAGCATGGCCACGCCGCGAACGTGTCCCAGCTTAAGTGCCGATTTCACGTTGACGGCGTAGAAGACGTCTTCGATGGCGACCTGTTCGGGCGAGTGCGCGGCGATGATGTCTGTGAGCCTTTCACAGATTTTCTTGAGACGGATCTCGAGCGCATCGCGCGGTGAGAGCCGAATAGCGCCCGAGCAGCAGTGATGGAGCGCGCCGCGATCGTCCTGCTCGACCACGCCGTAGCCGGTGTATTCGCCGCCGCAATCGATGCCCAGAACTCGCATTGCCGCGAGTGTAACAGGAGCAGGCGCGATTGGCAGAGTGATATGTGAGGACGCCGAGCCAAAGGAAGCCTGGAACGGCATCCACGCAGGGTGGAAGTCGGGAAAATTCGTTGTCGTTGCGGAACCTGGGCGCTTCGGCCATCGTAGTCAGCTCTGTGCGCAAAGTGTAAACTTGCTGGCGGTGTTGTGCCGCCGGCTGAAGCCGGCTCCGCGAAGTAAAGAAGGCGACTGGCACTGGCCTGAAGGCCAGCGCTACCGTGTAGGCGGGCTCGGCATGGAAAAGGGGCAATCATCGGCACGAGCAACTCGTGCCCTGACAGGAAGCGCACTGGAGGTTGGCATGAAGCAGCGGTTCGTATCGCGGTTGGGTATGGTTGTGCTGCTTTGCTCGTCGTTGGCTGCCGTGGCACAGAGTCCGTTCGCGCCCAAGGTAACGGGGCCGCTGTCGAAACGTGTGGTAGCCTACCAGATCGATGCCAAGTACGACCCGCCGAGTCACACGGTCATAGCCACCGAGACGCTGACCTATCACAACCTCACCGGCCAGGCGCTCGACACCTTTCCATTCCATCTTTACCTGAACGCTTTCCAGCCGCAGTCGACCTGGATCCACGAGGCGCACCGCGACGGCAATTTCCGCACCAGCAACCTGGCGCATTGGAAGCCGGAAGACTACGGATCGAACACGGTGACGTCGTTTGAAGTCGTGGGCATGGGCGATCTCACCAATCAGATGAAGTTCGTTTCACCCGACGACGGCAATCCCAACGACAAGACGGTTTTTCAGGTGAAGCTGCCGCGGCCGGTGCCGCCGGGGCAGGACGTCGTCTTCAAGATGAAATTCAAGGCCGTGTTTCCCGAGGTGATCGCGCGCACGGGATACAAGCGCACCTTTCTGCTGGCCGGGCAATGGTTTCCCAAAGTTGGAGTGTGGTGGCACGGGCAGTGGAATTGCCATCAGTTCCATGCGCTGACCGAGTTCTTTGCCGACTTCGGAACCTTTGACGTCAACATCACGCTGCCGAAGGACTACGTCATCGGCGCCAGCGGCGTGCAGGTGGGCGAGCAGGACAATGGCAACGGCACCAAGACGGTAGCGTTCCACGCCGAAGATATTCACGACTTTGCCTGGACTGCCGATCCCAACTTCAAGGTCATCACCGATACCTTCAACGGCAGCGTCGGTCCGGTGCGGATTCGCCTGCTGAGTTATGAAAGCCATGAGCGCGCCTGGCAGCCGTACCTCTATTGCGTGACCAATACCATGAAGCGCTTTGACCAGTGGTATGGCCCATATCCCTATGCGCAGATTACTGTGGTCGATCCCCCGCATGGCGCCATGGAAGCGGGCGGCATGGAGTACCCCACGTTCATTACCGGCGACAGCGGTTGGTACATTCCCAAGGGTGTGCACTTCATCGACCTCGTTACCGAGCACGAGTTCGGTCACCAATATTGGTACGGCATGGTGGCCACCAACGAGTTCGAGAATGCCTGGCTGGATGAAGGTATCAACAGCTATACCGAAGTGAAGGTGCTGGACAGCATGTACGGCCAGAACACCAGCATCCTCGACTGGCTGGGCGGACAACTGGGCGAGCGTGAGATCCAGCGCATGCAATATCTGAGCTCGCCCGATTTCGATCCTCTCGCCCGCTTCAGCTATCAGGATGTGAGCATGGGCAGCTACGGCGCCATCAGCTACGGCAAGACAGCCAGCATGCTGATCACGCTGGAGACCATCGTCGGCGAACAGACGCTGAAGAACGCGCTGCATGTCTATTTCCTGCGCTATCGCTTCACCCATCCCACGACGGAAGACTTTGTGCGAACCGTAAGTGAAGTTGCCGGCCAGGACCTGAGCTGGTATTGGAATCAGGCGGTCTATGGAACCCAGATGATGGACTACGAGGTGGATCGCGCGGATTCTTATCCGGTGAATTGGTGGCAGGAAAATCTGAAAGAGAAGAAGGGCGAAACCGAATACGAGACGCAAGTCATCCTGCATCGCAAGGGCGACTTCATCTTTCCCGTCGACGCGGTCGTGAAGTTCGACGACGGCTCGTCGACGCGCGAGCATTGGGACGGCAAGGAGCGATGGGTGCGCTATGTGTATCGCAAGAAAGCTCAGGTCGAGTCGGTGGCCATTGATCCCGATTATCACGTGACCATGGACGACAATTACCTGAACAACAGTCACGTTACCGATGAGCAAAACGGCGCGACCCATAAGCTGGCAACCTACTGGACGTTCCTCACGCAATTCCTGGCTCAGATGCTGAGCTGGTTGGCTTAAGGAGGCGCAAATGGCAGACGAAAGCAAAGGCGTGGTGGCTGCCGGATTCAGCCTCTTGTGGCGACGGCAGGGCGTGCTGTGGTGGGTGTTTGTCGTGAGCCTGGTCCTCGGCGGCCTGGGAGCGCTGCCCGCGACCATCAACATTGGTCACGCGCTAAACCACTCGCTGGCAGGGCGGCAGCTGACCACCCGTTTTGACCTGGGCATGTATTTCGAGCTGGTGAGACTGCCGAGCGTCGATATCACCCGCTACGATCCTGCCTCCGGAGTTGCTGTGTTTCTGTTCTTCCTGTTCATGCTGTTTGTCATGGGAGGAATTCTGGAAACCTATCGTCAGGATCGGCGGCTTAATACGGGCGAGTTCTTTGCAGCGTCGGGCGCATTTTTCTGGCGCTTTGTGCGACTGCTGCTGCTCTCGATTATTCCTTTCGTGATCGTCGGCATGATTTATCAGGGCCTCAGCAAACTGGCCGATCATATTGGCGATCGCGCAATAGCGGATCAGGTCGGCATCTTCTCCTCGATCGGCGCGGTGATTATCTTCATGCTGCTGGCGCTATGGGTGCGACTGTGGTTCGACCTGGCGCAGGTGAGCGCAGTAGTGCAGAACAAGCGCGCCATGTGGCGCAATCTGTGGACGTCATGGCGCATCACCTGGCACGCCGGGTTGTATTGGAGATATGTGGTGATCGCCATCGTGGCCTGGATCGCGCTCGCCATCGGGCTCGTGATTTGGGCCCATGTGCCGTCGCCTGCGACGCCGCTGATTTTCCTGGTGCTGGAGCTGATCATCTTCGCGCAGTTGGCAACGCGGCTGTGGCAACTGGCCAGCGCGATGACCTGGTATCGGCGCTATGCCGAGAGCCTGGTTGCAGCGCAGCCCATACCTGAAATCATTCCTCCTGCCCCACCCATGGTCGAGACACCGGTCGCGACTGACTTGCCTGCGCCTGAACCTGGTCCTGAGCTGCCACCCGCGGGTGCCTGATCGGCGGGCCTGCGATCCGTGCTGCGGAGCAGTGCGCATCGCGAATACACAGGTAGATCGCGGCGATTCGCATAGAGTCGTACTACCGGCGAACTAAGGTTCGCACTTGCGGTGCTAGGACAATTTTCTCCCGTCATTTCGCGCCACTGCGCTGATTGAGGCGCAGCTCGTCACTATAATCGAACCTTACCTTCAACGTTCGCGATTCTGCGTCCTCGTCAATTCTCCTGAGAATTTGGAGCAAAGTTAGCATGCAATTACTTTCATACTCGAATTCTGATCGTCTTGTTTCTATTGTTAGGAGCTGCGGGTTAGTCGTGCTTATACCTTACCTTTTCATGGGATTGGCAAGTTGCGGAGGAAATCCATCCTCCTCGATGGCCGCTTCCCAACCACAAACACCGGTCACGACTCCGGCACAGCCTGCCGACCCGCCATCGTCGAGTTCCAGTTCGTCGGATTCAGGATCGTCATCGTCCTCCTCGTCGAGCAGCCAGTCTTCCTCGTCGAGCAGCTCGTCTTCCTCGAGTAGTTCGTCCTCCAACAACTCGTCTTCGAACAACGGCCAGCCGGCGCCGCCCGGAGTTCCGGCGGGAGCGCAGACTATGTATGCGGTGCAAAACATGCCGAACTGGCTGTGGTGCACACAGAAGCTCAATGGGCGTGTCTGCGCAGCCGGCTTGGGCAACGCCACTTCCAGCATGACACCCAAGCAAGCGACGCCATCGATGAGCGGCGCTTCCGCCTGGTTTCAAATTGGCGGACATACGGAGTACTCCAATGCGCTGTGGTGGCATTCCTTCGGTCCCAACAGCACTCCGCAACACTTTGTCTATGACCTCTACTTCTATATGCAGGATCCCAATCTGCCGGAAGCTTTGGAGTTTGACGTCAACCAGAGCATGAATGGCGTGCGCTACATCTGGGGCAGCGAGTGCAGCTATCGCAACACTGGTCATTGGGACATCTGGAACGACGAAAGCGGACTGTGGGAGACCACTTCCATTCCCTGTCCTGTGGTCTCGGCCAACACCTGGCATCACCTCACCTGGCAGATCGAGCGCGTCAATGGCCAGGTTCACTACATCAGCGTCACCCTCGACGGCAATGTGGGCACGGTCAATAAGTATTTCAATCCTCAGCAGAACTACAGCGGCTCCGACCTCAACGTTGCTTTCCAGATGGATGGCGATTACCGGCAGGATCCCTATTCGGTGTGGCTGGACGACGTCAGCTTGTCGGCGTGGTAGGCAAAGAGAAGCCGCCATTCGCGTTTCGCTCTTCGATTTGCACGGACTTGTCGAATAGCAGTCAATCTTGACCGCCGCATCGAAGACTCTGGCGAAGAGCGGGCGAAAAGCGAAGAGCGGCTTTTCTCACGCGGTCACCGCCTCCGCCCGCAGCTTCTGCTTCAGATCGGCGGCGATCGCCTGTCCGTGGAAGCGTCCGTTCTCGATGAAGATCTCGCTGGTCTTCATGCCTGACACGATGCAACCCGCCAGATAAATTCCCGGCACGTTGCTCTCCAGCGTCTGCGGATCGACCACCGGCTTCTTGTCGGTTTCGTTGCTCAGCTTGATGCCCAGCGAACACAGGAACTCGAAGTCGGGATGATAGCCGGTGAGCGCGAAGACATAATCGTTTGCCAGCGTGACTTCGCCTTGAGGCGTGTCCAGCACCACATGCTCCAGCGTGATCTCGCGTACGCGCGAGTTGAAGTACGCCTTCACCTGTCCGGCCTTGATGCGGTTCTCGATGTCCGGCTTGATCCAATACTTGACCGACGGGCTGATGCCTTCGCGGCGATGCACCAGCGTGACCTTCGCTCCGTGGCGCCACAACTCCAGCGCCGCAATCGCGGCCGAGTTCTTGCCGCCAATCACCATCACCTCCAGCCCGAAGAACGGATGCGGCTCGCGGTAATAGTGCATGACCTTGGGCAGATCCTCCCCGGGAACGTTGATGTAGTTCGCGCGGTCGTAATAGCCGGTCGCCAGGATCAGCTTGCGCGCATGATATTCGCGTCGCTGCCCGTGGATGTTGGTCGTGTGTACCACGAAGTTGTTGTCGCTGCCCTCAATCTTCAGCACCGGCTCGTACAGCCGCAGGTCGAGCTCGTAATGCTCGGCACACTTGCGGTAATATTCCAGCGCCTCCTGCCGCGTCGGCTTCTGATTCGGACTGCAGAAAGGAATATTGCCGATCTCCAACAGCTCCGGTGTGGTGAAAAACGTCATGTTGCTGGGATAGTTGAACAGGGAATTGACCAGGCAGCCTTTGTCGATGTTGGCCACCGTCAACCCGGCGCGCTTGCAATCGATGCCGCAAGCCAGACCGGTGGGTCCCGCGCCCACCACCACCACATCCAGCGAAAAACGGTCCGTGCGATCCATGACCACAGGATACAGGGTCACTCTTCACGTTGGGGATTTCCTCCGGACTAGTTGCCGCCAAAGAGGTAGCCGGCAAGGAGCTTCTTCATCTCGGCGATGATGCGGTCGCGGTCGTCTACGGTGGGCTGCTCGAAGGCGTAGGCGATGAGGCGCTCGCCAGCCTCGCTGACCACGCGCAGCTTGAGGTCGAGCTCGGGGGTGTTGGGGATGCCGAGCTGCTCCAGCATGAAGTTCTTGATCAGTGCGGGCAGGCCGGTCTCGGGCGAGGACTCGCGCTCGTGAGTAGCCGGGCTGATGTGGCGGCCGAAGGCGATGGCGCGGAAGTCGCGGTTGGTGTCGAGATAGATGACGTAGGTATCGATGATGGCGTTGAGGACGAAGGCGGGATCGAAGGTCTCGAAGTCTTGCGGCACGGCGAGCAGCGGGCCGATGATGGAGGTTTGCACTAGCTGGCGAAACGCGCGGACGTGATGCACGGCGATGGCGTCGACGATGGATTGCTTGTCGGGGAAGAAGCGATAGAGGCCGCCGATGGAGATGCGGGCTCTGCGGGCGATGCGCGTGGTGGTGATGTCGTCGAGCGGCAGGCGGCGAAGCAAGGTGCGGGTGGCGCCGAGGATCTCGGACACGGTGGTGTGGCCGCGCTCCTGCTTGGGCCTGCGGGGCGACTTGGCGGCGGGTCTAGTCATGGGCATAGGCATCTTCTGGGTGCGGTGGAACAGGGTGCAGAGCGCAAAAACCCCGGAAACGGTGTTGAGGAGACAGGCTGATGGCGGAAGGCATGCGCGATCCAAGTGATTGACTGCACTTGACATTTTGGCATAGAAAAGTGTAAAAGCGAAAGAGAATTCGCGTTCGTGTTCCTTGGGGAACATTTTTAGAACGGTCGCTGGAGAGCCGGGGTTTTCAAGCTTCTGGTGGCTCGGAGCCGGTGGCATCGCGGATTGCGAAAGGGGTTCAAAGCTCGATGGCAGTTCCGGTATCGCAAATGTGGACGGTCGCGACCTACGTCCTCGGCCAGCGCCTGCGCGGCCGCAAGAAGTACCCGCTGGTCCTGATGCTGGAGCCGCTCTTCCGCTGCAACCTGGCCTGCGCCGGCTGCGGCAAAATCCAGTA
>Ga0335074_10005753_pt1 | contig 17163 bp, 11 predicted proteins | sample Lox_Sample_23_FD_206715 | JGI IMG/M metagenome (GOLD analysis project Ga0335074, IMG submission 206715) | Soil microbial communities from Loxahatchee National Wildlife Refuge, Florida, United States - Lox_Sample_2.3 | ecosystem: Environmental > Terrestrial > Soil > Wetlands | place: USA... | reverse complement strand
CTGGGCTACACTCTGTCGGCATCGGGGAAACCCTCCGTTCCGCGGAAACTTTTGTTGGCAACACGATTTTCGCTGATTCGGAGCCCCGATGCACCCGATTCGGTGAGAAATGCGGGTTAGGCGCGGTCGGCCAGCCGAACATCGCCTGCTTGCCATTGCCGCGGAGGAACACGTGGCCGACCGGATTGGACTGATCGAGACCCGACCAGACGGTGATGAACATGTTCCAGCCACCCTGCTGCGGCGACTTCTGTTGGGCGCGCCGCTGCACCAGCGTCCCCCAGTCCATCGCCTGGTAGTCGACGTTCATGCCGATCTTTTTCAACATGTCGGCAGCGACGTCGCATTGCTGCTTCAGCACCCCCGCGGCAGGGACCAGCAGCACTACCTTCTCCCCCGAGTAGCCGGCGGCCTTGACCGCTTTTGCCACGGCGGAGAAGTCGCGTTTGCCCTCGAACACCGAAAGCCCAGCGGCGCTTGCCATCGGCAGCCCTGGGCAGAACACCCCGGCGGGCACGCGCCACAGATGCGGGTCGGTGCCGTTGGCCGCGATCATATACTCCTGTTGATCGATCGCCGGCAGCAACGCGCGGCGGATCTCCGGGTTGTCGAACGGAGGCCACAACTGGTTCATCCGCATGCCGCCCAAGGAGCCGGTGGGATCGATGATCTTTGTTTTGATATCGGGCGATCGCTGCAACAACGCCAGCGAGTCGCTGTTGGGGTCCTCCCACCAATCGAACTCGCCCAAAACCATTGCGTTGGCCGCTGTGCTATCATCCGGGACGCGATGCCATTCGACCCGGTCGAAATACGCGATCTTCGGGCCGGCGGTCCATTCCGGGGTGCCGTTCTCGCGTGCTTTATAGGCCGGGTTGCGCTCATAGACTGCAAGCGACCCGCCCACCCGCTCCTGGGCGTTCCACTTGAACGGACCGGAGCCGACCATCTCGGTGACCGGCTTGAAGGGGTCGGTGCTGGCTAGCCGTTCCGGCATCATGGCGCAGAAATTGCTGCCCGGCTTGCCAAGCGCATCCGGCAGCAGTGCGAACGGCTTCTTCAGGCGAAAGCGGATCGTCTTGTCGTCGGGCGCAGACAGCTCGTCGGTATAGGCGATCAGGGTCTGGCCGAACGGGTCGCGCGCACCCCAACGCTTTATCGAAGCAACGCAGTCGCGCGCGAGTACTTTCTCCCCGTCATGCCAAAGCAGCCCGTCGCGCAGCGTCAGGTCCCACTGACGGCCATCCTGCTCAACCCGATGACCGCTGACCATCTGCGGCTGCGCCGTGTAGCTGTTGTCGATCCCGTATAGCGTGTCAAAGATCATAAACCCGTGGTTACGGGTGACATAGGCGGTGGTCCAGATCGGGTCGAGGATGGTGACGTCGGTCTGTGGCACGAACTTGAGCAGTTTTGCCGTGGCTGCTCCGACGATTGCCGGAGTGGCGAGCGCCGCGGCCGAGGCGGCGCCGGCGCCGGCCAGGAAGGTACGACGTTTCATTGGTTTCGCTCCCATAGCATATGTTGCGACGCCCAGAGAAGTGCGACCATGGGCCTGGGGCCAGGCGTAATCGCAACCTCCGACAGGGATCGTATTTGGTGCTAACGTTTCTTTCGCGACGGCTAGCCTTCGCCGGCCATGGCGATCCGACAGCATGCTGCGGTCGCCCCAATACGATAGCTCTGCAACCAATGAAGATGCACGAAAAATTTCGTTCATCACGCTCCGATCCGTCCCAGTTCCCGCAGATGCGTTCGCCAGTGCCATGAACACGAGAGCGGCCTCCTCCGCCCCGCCCTTGCGGTTATGATCCGAGGTGCAGAAAATGGTGGTAGGAAAAGGCGGCTGTTCCGCCCCGCGGGCTTCACGGATCGAGCCATGAAAGTTTCGTATTTCGAAACCGGCCGCTACAACGTATCGCCGGACCTGCCGCGGGAATGGCCGGTGCCCTCGGCCGCCTACGACCCGGCGACCGGCGCCGAGGCGTTTCGCGGCATGGTCGAGCGGGCGAAATTCGTCGAAGCGCTCGGCTTCGACTGGGTCAGCGTTTCCGAGCATCACTACTCGCCACGCATCCTGACACCGTCACCGGTCGTCTCGGCCGCCTGGCTTGCAGCACGCACCGAGAAAATCAAAATCGCCCTGCTCGGACCGATCGTGCCAAGCAGCAATCCAATCCGCATCGCCGAAGAGCTGGCAATGCTCGACACCATGGCGCCGGGCCGCATCGTGGTCGGATTGCTGCGCGGTACGCCCAACGAACATCTGGGCTACGACCTGAACCCGCGAGAGGCACGCGAACGAACCGACGAAGGCATGGAGCTGATCCTGCGCGCCTGGGCCGAGCCGCAGCCCTTCGGCTGGCAGGGTCGATATTTTCAATATCGGACGGTGTCGATCTGGCCACGCCCACAGCATGGCCCGCACCCGCCCACCTATGCGCTCGGCACCAGCGCCGAAGCCGCTGACTTCGCCGCGCGCAACCGCATTGGCCTGGGGGTCTCCTACGGCACCTTCGATCTGGTGGCGAAATCGACCCGCTATTACCGAGAGCAATGCATCCGCTACGGCTGGGAGCCGGGGCCGGACGACATCCTTTATCGCGCCAACATGATCCTCGCCGAGACCGACGATGCTGCCGAAGCGGCGCTCAGCCGGCGAGGGGCGCAGCCGGGATTTCCGCTGCGGGCTGCGCTACGCGATGCGCTGGTGCAGGCGGACCAGCGCAATATCGGCGGCGAGAAGCGTCCGGCCCATGTCAGCGGCGTTCTGCCGATCAGCTTCTGTGGCGGTCCTGATCGCGTCGTGGAGCAGATTCGCCATTGCCGCGAGGTGGTCGGCGCTGGGGTGCTCGACCTGTCGTTGCAGGACCCCGGCAGCGGGACCGTCGATGCGATGCTGCGTGCGCTCGAGCTATTTGGCGACAAGGTCCTGCCGCGCATCCGCGAGATCTGAGCAGAAAGGGTCCGAACGTGGTCGAGACCGGGGAAGGATCGAAGACTGACGCTGCCGGCCAGGCATTCCGCGAAGGTTTCATCGAGGCCGACGGTTTTTGCATCCGCCTCATGGAAGCAGGGCAGGGGCCACCTCTGCTGCACTTGCACGGCGCCGGGGGGTTGCGCCTCACGCGTGGCCACGACCTGCTGAGCCAGCGCCGGCGGGTGGTTGCATTCGAAATGCCGGGGTTCGGGCGGTCGCCCGAGAACACCCGGACCCGCACGATGGAAGAGCTGGCCGCGACGATGGCAACAGCGGCCCTGCGACTCGGTATCGATACGTTCGACCTGATGGGAACCTCGTTCGGCGGCAAGGTGGCATTGTGGCTGGCGGTGCAGCAGCCGGAACGAGTCCGGGCGCTTGTTCTGGAGGCGCCGGCAGCGATCCGTCCAGTCGGAACCGAACCCCCATCGGGCTCGGCGGAGGAGATCGCGCGCCGGCTTTACGCGCATCCCGAACGGCTTGGCCGCTTGCCGGTCATCGATCCGGCTGTGCAGACGAAAACCCGGGCACTTGTCGGGCGTCTGCGTGGGCCGGATCGCGACCCGGAGCTCGAGAATCGGCTGCGCGGGCTGACCACACCGGCCCTGGTGCTGTTCGGCACGCTCGACCGTGTCATCCCGCCGGAAATGGGCCGAATTTACAAAGCGCTGATCCCGAACTGCCATCTGGTGTTCGTCTATGACGCGGGGCATGGGATCAGCGTCGACCGGCCAGAGGCCTTTGCCGAGATCGCGGCCGATTTCCTGGAACGGCGCGAGGCATTCGTCATCAGCCGCGCGGATACACTGATCCATCCGTAGGGCCTGAACGCGCCGATACCCATACTTGCTGGGCTTGGCCCGGCCCTCTCGTGCCCGTTGTCGCTGGTCAGCACGAAGCGGCAGGAGACGGCCGGCACAAGGGCGGGCCATGACGAGAGGACCGATTTGAGCGACGCGGTACACTCCGGTAGGTTGCCGGGGCTGATGCGCTCTTTGTTCCCCCTTCTTGTGATCGCGCTGCTCGCCGGCGTGCCGGCGCGTGCGCAGGTGACGGTGAACCTGAACGCGCTCGACGGGCTGCCGCCGCGGGCTGCCTCGGCGCGGCCGGTGCGGCACGCCGTCAGGCCGGTGCACCGACCGCAACCGGTTGCCGCCGCCGAGCCGGCGTTACCGGTCCCGCCAGTGCCCCCGTCGACGCAGGTGGCCACGTCAGCGCCGGCGACGCCCCCCATTCCCAAGCCTGTCGCGCCGGCTTCGGCCGCCCCAGCCCATTCCCCACCGGCCGCTACCATTCCCGCGGCGCCTCCGGCCGAAGTGGCTCTGGCCCCCGTCGCCCCGGCCACGCCGCCAGCCGCCCCACCCACCCCGCCACCTGTCGCGACCGACTCGCGGAGCGCGGCAACCCCGACGGCGAATGGCCTGACCATCGCCTTCGGTCCGGACCAGTCTGACCTGAGCGCGGCCAGTGACGCGGCGATCCAGAAACTGGCGCACTCCGCGCCGAACAGCGACACGACAAGCTTCAACGTGCTCGCTTTCGCGCATGGCGATCCGCAGGACCCGTCAACGGCGCGCCGCCTGTCGCTGTCGCGGGCGCTGGCGATTCGTAGCGCCCTCATGGCGGCGGGTGTGCCCTCGACCCGGGTTTATGTTCGCGCGCTGGGCGATCAGGGCGGCAAAGGACCGCCCGATCGGGCGGATATCACGGTGATGGGCTTCAATGCACCCGCGGCGACGGCGGCGGCGACGCCGGGAACCCCAGCAGGGGGGAAACCAGAATGACCCGCCCTACCGTCTATCTGATCCGGATGCTGCTGTTCTTGGTGGCGGTGGCGGCCGTCGCCACCCTGCTTGGACCGGTACTGCTGCACATCTTCCGGAACAATGTCGGCCTGAACAGCCTGATCGTGTTCATCCTGGTCGTCGGCATCGGCTGGAACCTGCGCCAGGTGCTGCGGCTCTCGCCCGAGGTGACCTGGGTCGAGACCTATCAGACCGGCAGGGCGCGGCTGGCCGCGCTGCCTCTGCCCAGGCTTCTGGCTCCAATGGCGAGCATGTTGTCGGCGCGCGACGCGGCCGGCCGGCCAGGTCAGAGCGCCAACCGCTTCACTCTATCGGCGAGCGCGACCCGAAGTCTGCTCGACAGCATCGCCTCGCGGTTGGACGAGAGCCGCGAACTGTCGCGCTACATGACCGGGTTGCTGATTTTTCTCGGCCTGCTCGGCACGTTTTGGGGGCTTCTGAAGACGGTGGGCTCGGTCTCCGACGTGATCCAAGGCATGTCGATCGGCGCCTCCAGCGATCTCAACCTGATGTTCGAGCAGCTCAAGTCGGGCTTGGCAGGGCCGCTGGCCGGCATGGGCACGGCGTTCTCGGCCAGCCTGTTCGGTCTGTCGGGCGCGCTCGTGCTCGGCTTTCTCGATCTGACCGCGGGGCAGGCGCAGAACCGGTTCTTCAACGAACTGGAGGAATGGCTGGCTGGGCTCACCCGACTGTCGTCCGGGCTGGTCAGCGAGGGAGAGGCTTCGATCCCGGTCTATGTGCAGGCGTTGCTGGAACAGACCGCCGAGAACATGGAAAGCCTGCAGAACATCCTGGCCCGCGGCGAGGACAGCCGCGCCCTGGCGAACCAGGCGATCACCGCACTGGTCGAACGGATGGGCACGTTCTCGGACACCATGCGCACCAACCAGCAGCTCATGCTGCGCATCGCCGAGGCGCAGACCGCGCTCGGCCCGGCGCTGCAGCGGATCGCCGAACGGCGGAGCGAAGGCGGCCTCGACGACGTCGCCCGCGGGCATCTGCGCAACATCGAGATCTACCTCCAGCGGCTGCTGACCGAGACCGAGCAGGGCCGGGCGCAGAGCACCGCCGAGCTGCGCAACGACCTGCGTCTGCTGACCCGCACCATCGCCGCGATCGCCGAGGAGCAGAGATAGCGCCATGGCCATGAGCACCCGCCGCCGCGGCGCCGCCACCGCCGGGCTGGAAGCCTGGCCCGGCTATGTCGATGCGTTGTCCACGCTGCTGCTGGTCATCATCTTCGTGCTGCTGGTGTTCGTGCTCGCGCAGTTCTTCCTGTCCGCCGCGCTCAGCGGGCGCAGCAAGGCGCTCGACAAGGTCACCCAGCAGCTCGCCGAAGTTGGGCATATGCTGTCTCTGGAGCAGGGACACTCGGCAACCCTGCAACAGACGGTGGCGCAGCTCAGCGCGCAGCTTGCCACCACGCAGGCGGACCGGGCCTCGCTGTCGGCAGAACTCGGGCAGCTCGAACAGCGAATGCAGCAGACATTGGCCGAGCGCAACACACTGCAGACGCAGCTTACCAACGCCAGTCAGCTTGCTCAGGCCAATGGGACCCGCGCCCAGCAGTTGCAATCCCAAGTAGGTGATCTGCAGCAGCAGCTTTCCGATCTGAAGGCGCAGGCGGCAGAGCTCGACAAGACGGTGACCGCGGACAAGGCCACGATCCAGGCACGGCTCTCCGATCTGGCTCGGCTTGCCGAACAGACGCGGGCGCTGCAGGCGCTGCGCGACCAATTGGAGAAGCAGGCGGAGAACGCCGCGGCGCAGGCGATGACGGAAAAAGAGCGGCGCCAGGCAGTGGAAACCGAGCTGGCAAAGGAGAAAGACCTGGGCGACAGCGCGGCGGCGCAAATCGCGCTGCTCAATCGTCAGGTCGATAATCTGAAGTCGCAGCTTACGGCGATTGCGCAGGCGCTCGATCTGGCGCAGCAGGCCGGGCGCGACAAGGACGTACAGATCGCCAATCTGGGCCAGCAGCTCAACGCGGCGCTGGCGGCCAAGGTGCAGGAGCTGCAATCGTATCGCAGCGAGTTCTTCGGCGAGCTGCGGCAGATCCTGGCCGACAAGCCTGACATCCGCATCGTCGGCGACCGGTTCGTGATCCAGAGCGACGTGCTGTTCCCCGTCAACAGCGCTGAACTCAGCCCGGAGGGTGTGCAACAGATCAGCAAGCTCGCCGACACGATCAAGCAGATCGCCCAACAGATTCCGCCGAAGATACAGTGGGTGCTCGACGTGGACGGGTACGCCGACAAGCAGCCGATCAACGGCGGGCAGTTCCCCACCAACTGGGAGTTGTCGGCGGCGCGGGCGATCAGCGTGGTGAAGCTTCTGATCGGTGAGGGCGTGTCGCCCGACCATCTCGCGGCGACCGCCTTCAGCGACAATCACCCGCTTGATCCGGACGATACGCCGGATGCGTACGCGAAGAACCGGCGAATCGAGCTTCGGCTGACCGACTACGGCAGCGATAAGCAGAGCTGATGGATTCCTGTTATACCGGCCGCCCTGTCCAGTGACATCCGCGCCGAGCGACCGAATGGCAGGCGCCGGCCGAAACGGGAATGGCGACTGGAAATTGCAGAAGCCGTCCTGCCGGCTGGGTCCGGCTGTCGACATGACGCGACCCGTCGCGGGCGTCATCAGAAAGGTGCCAGGGACAGACATCGCTATACTGCTTCGGGTATGGCAGACTTCCTTCGGGCTACGGGCGGCCAAGCGCGAAACATTCTCGGCCCAACAGCAGCCGCCAGCTTGAAGTTGGAGACCAGCAGTTGAACCCAGCTTCTCGGTTCGGCGCTGATGGAGACGGCAGCCTCCAGGTCTTATGGGAGGACGGCGACCGCGTCTTCTGCCGGGCATGGCGCCAGGGTGGCAATGGCGCGTCGGAGGTTGTGCTAACCGTGGTACCCGCCGCGGAGCACCCGACACGCGCCAGCCTCGATCGCCTCGCCCACGGGTATGCATTGAAGGATGAGCTCGACGGCGCGTGGGCGGTGCGGCCATTGGCTCTCGTGCGCGAGCATGGGCGCACCACGCTGGTGCTCGAGGACCCCGGCGGCGAGCCTCTCGCTCGGCAGCTTGGGGCTCCGATGGAGCAGGAGGGCTTCCTACAACTCGCCATCGGCATCGCCGCGGCCCTGGGCAAGCTCCACCGGCGCGGCTTCGTCCACAAAGACCTGAAGCCCTCCAAGATCCTGGTGGACTGTGCGGACGGACAGGTACGGCTCACCGGGTTCGGCCTCGCCTCACGCCTGCCGCGTGAGCATCAGGCGCCCGACCCGCCTGAGTTGATCGCCGGTACGCTCGCCTACATGGCGCCCGAACAGACAGGGCGGATGAACCGCTCGATCGATCCTCGCAGCGATCTCTACTCGCTCGGTATCGTTTTCTACCAGATGCTCACGGGCTCTTTGCCATTTACCGCGACGGATCCGATGGAATGGGTGCATTGCCACGTCGCGAGGCGGCCGGTGCCGCCCGCCGAACGCGTACCTGGCGTCCCCCCGGTGCTCTCAGCGATCATCATGAGGCTGCTCGCCAAGGCGGCCGAAGATCGATACCAAACCGCCGCCGGCCTGGAGAGCGATCTCCGACGCTGCCTTGCAGTATGGCAGACTGAGCGTCGGATCGGCGACTTCCCGCTCGGTGAGCATGACACACCCGACCGGCTGTTCATTCCCGAAAAACTATACGGGCGCGAGCGCGAGATCGCGACCCTGCTCCGTGCCTTCGAGTGTGTCGCGAACGGCGGGCCACCGGAGCTGGTGCTGGTCTCCGGCTATTCCGGGGTCGGCAAATCCGCTGTCGTCAATGAGCTGCACAAGGTGCTTGTGCCGCCGCGTGGACTGTTCGCCTCAGGCAAATTCGATCAGTACAAACGCGACATCCCGTATTCGACGCTCGCGCAGGCTTTTCGGAGCCTGGTCCAGACTCTTCTCGGCAAGAGCGACACCGAGCTGAGCAGTTGGCGTGAAGCGCTTCTGGAGGCGTTGGGCCCGAACGGACGATTGATCACCGACGTCGTCCCCGAGCTGAAGCTGGTAGTCGGAGAACAACCACCTGTCCTTGAGCTTCCGCCGCAGGACGCTCAACGGCGTTTCCAACTGGTGTTTCGGCGATTTATCGGCGTGTTCGCCCGACCCGAACATCCACTGGCCTTGTTCCTCGATGATTTGCAATGGCTCGATGCTGCGACGCTCGATCTGCTGGAGGATCTGCTGACCCGGTTGGATCTGCGGCACCTCATTCTGATCGGTGCCTATCGGGACAATGAGGTCGATGCCGGTCATCCGCTGTCGCGCAAGCTCAACGCCATCAAGTCCGCCGGCGGAAAGGTGGCGGAAATCATGCTTGCGCCGCTCGCCCGAGAGCACCTCGGGCAGTTGATTGCGGACGCTCTTCGCTGCGAGTTGGAGCGCGTTGCGCCGCTTGCCCAACTGCTGCACGAGAAGACCGCCGGCAATCCATTTTTTGCCATTCAGTTCATTTCCTCCCTCGCCGAAGAAGGAATGCTCACCTTCGATTATGATGCGGGACGCTGGTCCTGGGATCTCCAGCGCATCCACGCCAAGGGATACACCGATAATGTCGTGGACCTTATGGTTGGGAAGCTCACCCGGTTGCCGGCCGACACGCAGAAGGCGTTGCAGCTTCTCGCGTGCCTCGGAAACGTCGCCGACATCGCGATGCTTTCGATTGTTCTCGGGAGTTCGGAGCAGCAGGTCCAGGCGGCTCTGTGGCCGGCCGTTCGTCAGGAATTGATCGAGCGCCTGGCGGGCGTCTATCGGTTCGTCCACGATCGCATTCAGGAGGCCGCCTATTCGCTGGTCCTGGAAGCATTGCAGGCCGAGGTTCACCTTCGAATAGGTAGACTGCTCGCGACGCACGTCCCTCTTGATAAACGGCAGGAGGCGATCTTCGACATCGTCAATCAACTCAACCGCGGCACCGCCTTGATCACCTCGCGAGACGAGCGCGAGCAGTTGGCCGAGCTCAATCTGATTGCAGGGAAGCGCGCCAGGGCCTCGGCTGCCTATGCCTCGGCGCTGAGGTATCTCACTATGGGTGCGACGCTGCTGTCGGAAGGCGCATGGGAGCGCCGGCATAAGCTGATCTTCGAGCTGGAACTGCACCGCGCCGAATGCGAGTTCCTCACGAGCGAGCTCGCCGAAGCGGAGAACCGCTTGATGATGCTGGCGACCCGCGCCGCCGATACGGTTGAACGGGCGACCGTCACATGCTTACTTATGGATGTACACACGACCCTCGGTCAGAGCAGCCGCGCCGTCACTGTCGGCCTCGACTACCTCCGGCATCTGGGTATCGAGTGGTTGCCGCACCCAACAGACGAAGAAGTGCGGCGCGAATACGAGCGAATCTGGTTCCGGCTCGGCGGACGCGCCATCGAGGAGCTCATCGAGCTGCCCCTGATGAGCGACCCGGCATCCCTCGCCACGCTCGATGTTCTCATCAAGCTCTGGCCGCCGGCATCGTTCACGAGCGTGAACCTCTTGTTCTTGACGCTCTGCAAGGCGGTCAATCTCAGCCTTGAGCGCGGCAACAGCGATGGCTCCTGCGCCGTTTATGAACGATTCGGCACGGTCGCCGGTGGATTCTTTGGCGACTACCAGGCTGCATTTCGCTTCGGTCGGCTCGGCTGTGACCTGGTCGAGCAGCGCCGAATGAGGGGTTTCCAGGCCAGGGTCTATGACCAGTTTGGAACGCACGTCCTCCCCTGGGCGAGGCATGTGAAGGCCGGCGGCGACTTCATGCGTCGCGCCTTCGAGGACGCAAGCAGGATCGGCGACCTCACTTACGCAGCATATAGCCGCATGCATCTGAACACCAACATGCTCGTGGCGGGCGATCCGCTCGTTGAGGTGCAAAGCGAAGCCGACGATGGATTAGCGTATGCGCAGAAGATGCAGTTCGGTCTTGTCATTGATGTCATCGCCACGCAGCTTGCGTTGGTCAGGACCCTGCGCGGATTGACGCGGGAATTCGGCTGCCTCGACGACGAGCATTTGGACGAGCTGCGGATAGAGCAACGTTTCGTCAGCAACCCGGATTTGGCATATGCCGAGTGCTGGTACTGGATCCGCAAGCTGCAAGCGCGCTTCCTAAGCGGTGATTATGCCGCGGCTGTCGATGCATCGCTGCAGGCGCAACGCCTGCTCTGGACGTCACTATCAACGCTCGAAATAGCAGAATACCACTTCTACAGTGCGCTATCTCGCGCTGCATGCTGCGATTCCGTTTCGGTCGAGCTGCGCCAGCAGCATTTGGAGGCGCTGGCCGCCCACCGTCAACAAATCGAAGTCTGGGCAGAGCATTGCCCGGAGAATTTTGAGAACCGTGCCGCACTGGTCGGCGCCGAGATCGCTCGGATAGAGGGCCGCTCGGTCGATGCCATGGACCTGTACGAAAAGGCCATCCGCTCGGCCCAGGCAAACGGCTTCATCCACAACGAGGCGATCGCTAACGAACTCGCCGCACGGTTCTATGCGGCGCGTGGATTTGAGAGGTTCGCGCGAATGTGTCGGCGGGACGCGCGCCGCTGTTATCTGAGTTGGGGAGCCGAGGCGAAGGTACGGCAGCTCGATCAATTATACCCGCGGCTCCGGGAGGAAGAACCGGTGCCCGGCCCGACGCACACGATCGGGGCGACCGTCGAGCAATTGGATCTGGCCACCGTGATCAAGGTGTCGCAAGCGGTGTCGGGCGAGATCGTCCTGGAAAAACTGATCGATACCCTCATGCGCACGGCAATCGAGCAGGCAGGGGCCGCGCGCGGTGTGTTGATTCTTTCCCGCGGGCTTGAGCACCGGATCGCGGCGGAAGCCACGACCGTCGGCGATTCGATCCTGGTGGAACTGCGGGACGAGCCTCCGGCCCCGGCGGCGCTGCCGGAGTCGGTGCTCCACTATGTCGCGCGCACGGGCGAGAGTGTGATTCTCGACGATGCCGCGGGGAAGAATCCTTTTGCCGGGGATCAGTACTTCATCCAACGTCAAGCACGCTCAATTCTCTGTCTGCCATTAATGAACGAGGCTAAGCGTACAGGCCAGCTATATCTTGAAAATAATTTAGCGTCTGGGGTCTTCACGCCAAGGCGGATCGCAGTCTTGAAGGTGCTCGCATCGCAGGCTGCGATATCGCTGGAGAATGCTCGCCTCCACACGGAATTGGTCAATGAAAATCGCGATCGGAAGCAGGCCGAAGACGAACTGCGGGCGAGTGAAGAGCGGTGGCGCGGTTTGTTTGAAAGTGTTCCCATAGGGGTCGCCCTGATAACTCCGGACGGGCGCTACCTTGCGGTGAATCACGCCTTTCAGAACATGCTCGGCTACTCGGAGGCGGAACTCCTTGACCGCTCGCCGATCGAACTCACCCATGAGGACGACCGTGCCGCCACTGAAGCGTTCAGAGCCGCGCGTACCGCGGGTGACGCGCGAACCGTTCGTCGCGAAAAGCGATATCGGCGTAAGGATGGCGGTGTAATCTGGGTGGATATCAGCTCATTCCTGCTCCCGGTTGCGCAGCGCCCGGCACTGGAAGCAAGGTTCGCGGTCGATATTACCGAACGGAAACAGGCTGAAGAGGATCTCCGGCGGAGCCAGACCTTTCTCGTCCAAGCGCAGGAGATCAGCCGGACCGGCAGTTGGTATTGGAATGTCAAGACCGGGGAGGTGCGCTGGTCGGCAGAACATTTCCGTATCTTCGGTTACGATCCGGCGACAACGGAACCCTCATATATCATTTTCACCGAGCGGATTCATCCCGAAGACCAGCCATTGCTTGAACAAACGATCGCTATCTCCGTGACTGAAAAGCGCCGGTTCCAGGTGGAATATCGAATCGTTTTGCCCGACGGTTCGCTCAGGCATGTCCTAAGTCTCGGCCACCCCGGAACGACAGAGTCCGGTGACCTCGAATATGTCGGTACGGTGATGGACATCACCGACCGCAAGCGGGCGGAAATGGAGGCACGCAGAAGCGAGCGACGCTACCGCGAGGTGCAGTTCGAGCTGGCCCACGCGAACCGCATCGCCACAATGGGCCAGTTGTCCGCATCGATTGCTCATGAGATTAACCAACCCATCGCCGCGACGCTCACTAATGCCCAGGCTGCTCTACGCTGGCTGAGCCATCAGCCGCCGAATCTGCAGGAGGTGCGGGAGACGCTTGGCCGCATTGTCAAGAATGCCGATCGGGCTGGCGAAGTCATCGGTAGAATTCGTGATCTCATAACGAAGGCACCGTCCCGGAAGTATTGCCTGGATATCAACGAGGCAATCCGCGAAGTAATTGAGCTCACCACTGGCGAAGCGGTCGAGAACGGCGTCTCTCTGCAGGCGGACCTCGCGGACAGTTTGCCACTCATCGACGGAGATCGGGTGCAACTGCAACAGGTTGTCCTCAACCTGGTCATCAACGCCATCCAGGCCTTGAGCGCTGACGCGGATGGGGCGCGGGAGGTGCTCATCACCACCGGGCAGGCGGCACCGAACGGCGTGCTGGTCGCAATCAGGGATTCGGGGCCGGGCCTGACCCCGGCTGCTCTCGAGCGCGTCTTCGAGCCCTTCTACACGACAAAGCCCGGCGGTTTAGGGATGGGACTGTCGATCTGCCAGTCGATCATTGCCGCGCATAGCGGACGATTGTGGGCGACCCCCAATCTGCCTAGAGGCGCCATCTTCCAATTCGCCGTGCCGGCTTAGCCCTGCTCACGTCTCACGCTCACAGCAAACCTTCACGCCGAAAGCTGAGCCACCGGCCGTTGCCCACAATGATGTGGTCGTGCAGCGCGATCGACAGCAGCCCGGCGGCCGCCTTCACCTCGCGCGTCATCTCGATGTCCACCTGCGAGGGCGTGGGATCGCCGCTGGGGTGGTTGTGCACCAGGATCATCGCGCTCGCGTGCAGCTCCAGTCCGCGTTTAACCACCTCGCGCGGATAGACCGGCGTGTGGTTCACCGTACCGCGGGCCTGCGGTTCGTCGGCCAGCAGGCGGTTGCGGGTGTCCAGGTAGAGCACGTGGAACTGCTCCACCCGCTCGCGTGCCAGCGCGGCGTTCAGGTACTCCATCAGCCGGTCCCAGTTGGATAGCAGCGGCTTCTCCACCACCTCGGCCCGGGCGAGACGCAGCGCTGCGGCCTGGACCAGCTTCAGTGCCGCCACGCCAGCCTCGCCCAGGCCTTCGATACTGCGCAGATCGCTCAGCGGCGCGGCTATGACGCCGCCGAAACTGGCGAAACGGGCCAGCAAGGCGCGGGCGATGGGCTTGGTGTCCCGCCGCGGCAGCGCGAGGAACAACACCATCTCCAGCATCTCGTGATCAGCCAGCGCGGTCGGCCCGGCGGTCAACAGCCGGGTCCGCATGCGCGCCCGGTGGCCGTCCAGCCCGGCTGTCGGGTCCGGCGGCGCCAGCCCGTCCAGCAGACTGACCTGCTCGGCCAGGCCCGCGCTCGCCCGCCGCCTGCTCATGTGCCGCACCCGCCGTTGGTCGATGCCCGGCCGGGAGCCGGGACGGATCAGTCCACCCGGTAGGGTGGCTTGGTGTAGCCTGCGGGCGAGAGCGTAAATATTTCGACACCATCGGCGGTCACGCCGACCATGTGCTCGAACTGCGCCGACAGGCTGCGGTCGCGGGTGACCGCGGTCCATCCGTCGTCGAGCACTTTCACCTCCGGCCGGCCTGCGTTCACCATCGGCTCGACGGTGAAGAACATCCCCGGCCGCAGCACCGGGCCTTCGCCGGCGATGCCGTAATGCAGGATATTGGGGGGTTCGTGGAAGTTTCGCCCGATCCCGTGGCCACAGAAGTCGCGCACCACGCTGAACCGGTTGGTCTCGACATAGGTCTGGATAACGTGACCGATATCGCCCAACGTGGCACCGGGACGGATCGCCCGCACCCCGCGCATCATCGCCTCGTAGGTCACGTCCATCAGGTTGCGGGCGCGGGTCGATGCCGTTCCGGCTACGTACATCCGCGAGGAATCTCCGTGCCAGCCGTTCAGCACCACCGTGATGTCGATATTGAGGATGTCGCCGTTGTCCAGCCGGCGATCGCCGGGAATGCCGTGGCAGACCACGTGGTTGATCGACGTGCAGATCGACTTGGGGAAGCCGCGGTAGTTCAGCGGTGCCGGGACGGCGCCGTGCGCGGTGATGAAATCGTGGCACAGCCGGTCCAGCGTGCCGGTGGTCACGCCGGGCCGCACGTGGGCAGTGACCATGTCCAGCGTCTCGGCCGCCAGCCGCCCGGCTTCGCGCATGCCGGCGAAGTCCTCCGGCGGGTGGATGGTTATGCGTCTCGCGTCGGCCGGGCCGTCCATCCGTTTACTCCGTCCCGTCCCCTGCTCCGTGGAAATCCGGTTACCTGTAGTCCAGAGCAAGATGCGTGGCCGCAAGCTGCCATGCAAGTCGGGTCAGCTATGAGGGCAGTGGCCGCGGCGATAACTCCGCGTTAAAGTGTCGCCCAATGATGATGAGCGACACACAGCCGGCGGGCGTGGCAATGCGCCGCGCGCTGCCCCGATGACTGATCCGCGGGCGGAGCAGAAGCGCGCCGCGGCCGAGGCCGCGGTGGCGCTGGTGACGGATGGGATGGCGGTCGGACTCGGCACTGGGACCACAGCGTGGTTCGTGATCGAGGCACTGTCGGCGCGGGTGCGGGCGGGGCTGTCGATCGTCGCCATTCCGACCTCGGAGCGCAGCGGCGCCCAGGCGACTGCCGGGGGCATCCGCCTGACCAGCTTCGCCGAGCAGCGGCGGCTCGACCTGACCATCGATGGCGCCGACGAGATCGCGCGCGATTCGCTGGCGCTGATCAAGGGACTCGGCGGCGCGCTGCTGCGCGAGAAGATCGTCGCCGCAGCCTCCGACCGTCTGGTGATCGTGGCCGACGATCGCAAGCTGGTGGACCGGCTGGGGACGGCAACGCCGCTGCCCGTGGAGGTCGTGCCGTTCGGCTGGGAGACGACGGCGGGGCGGATCGAGCGGCTGGGGGGGCGGCCCAGTCTGCGCTCTGGCGCGGACGGCGGGCCGTTCCGTACTGATGGCGGCAACCTGATCCTGGATTGCGCATTCGGCACAATTGCCGATCCGGCGGCGCTGGCCGGCGACCTCGCCCAGGTGGTCGGCGTGATCGAGACGGGGCTGTTCGTCGGCATGGCAGACCTCGCGCTGGTAGCGGGGGAGGGGGGCGTGCAGCGGTTGGAGCGCGCATCGGGGCCGCCGGTGCGCTGACTGAACGGCACCATCCAGCCCATGTCTGACAAGCAACCGTCAGCCCGGGATCTCCCGCCCTTCCCGTCCAACCGCCTGCTCTACCGTCCGTTCGCCCTGAGCGACGCCGAAAACGCTTTCGCGGTCTTCGGCGACGCCCAAGTCATGCAGTACAGCGTCTCGGGTCGAGATTTGGACCTGGGGGCAACCGTCGCGCGGATCCAGCGATATGTTGGACAAAATGTTGCAACCGGTTTTGCTCCCTGGGCCATCGTCGAAACGGCAACGGAATGCGTCATTGGTTTTTGCGGATTGATGCGACTTGAAGGCGGAAACGACGTCGAGATCGCCTATCGCCTCAGGCGAGACCGATGGGGCAAGGGAATGGCGACGGAAGCGGCAACGGCCTGGATTGACCGCGGGTTCTCGCTGTTGCGTCTGTCGCGGATTCTTGCATTCGTCGATCCGGCCAATACAGCCTCGCTTCGCGTCGTGGCCAAGATCGGCATGCGGTTCGTCGAGAGCTGTCGCTACGAGGGGATTCCCGTTCGCAAATACGAGATCACGAATGAGAATGCCGCCGCCTTCGGTGACGTGAGCGAGGTGGAACGCGATAGCGACGAACAGGCCGAGGCCGGCGAAGCGCGTCGGAACGCAGGCGACGGAAGATGACGTGCTCACGACAGCACACGGGCTCGCGGGAGCGCTGCATCGCGTCGGAGCCACGGATGAACTGAGCACGTGTGATATTGACCGCTTTGCCTTCCGCCGCGCCTGACCATAGCGGTCCGGATGCCAGGCGAATCAGGGCCGCGACGCGGATGAGCCAGCCGATATTCGCCCGGCTCTTGGGTATGGACAAGTCCGCGGTCGCACAATGGGAGCGCGATGCCAAGCGCGCGGCGGCGATGTGCTGCACCTATCAGTATCTCGACATGCACCAGGTCATCAATCAATAGCTCGCTTCGGTGCACAGTAGGCTGGCGCGCAACAACTGAGCTGCGCCAGGCGGCAACGCTAGAGGGCAATCGACGCTCTGTCTTCATTCTCGACGGAGCGCAGCAACACAATGGTTGGTTAACAATCTCTGGCGATACTGGTCTCGATGCACCGGAGAAGGCGCACCGTCGGGAAAAGGTC
>Ga0335074_10005752_pt1 | contig 17163 bp, 16 predicted proteins | sample Lox_Sample_23_FD_206715 | JGI IMG/M metagenome (GOLD analysis project Ga0335074, IMG submission 206715) | Soil microbial communities from Loxahatchee National Wildlife Refuge, Florida, United States - Lox_Sample_2.3 | ecosystem: Environmental > Terrestrial > Soil > Wetlands | place: USA... | reverse complement strand
ACAGCGCTGGCAACGACCGCGCCGGCAGCACGGCGCTCTGCACGGGCCAGCGCCCTGGCTGCCGCCTGCCGCTCTGCCACGGCAGCGGCAACGAGCGCGTCGGCCCGGCCGGATATGGCCCGCTGGCGCTCTTCCACGGTCCGGACTTCGAGCCGAGCTTCCATCTCGGCGCTCCGCGCGGCCACGGCGTCGTCGGCGAGCTGCTGCCGCTCCGGCGGACCCGCATCCCGCTCACCCGTGCCCGAGCCGCCCGTGCCCGAGCCGCCCGCGCCTGAGTCAGCCCCGCGGGCGGCCAGAGCGCGGCTGCGCTCCTGCGCGAGCGCGGTCTCCTGCTCGGCAAGCCGGGACTGCGCATCGGCTGCCTGGGCCAGACTCTGCTGACGGGATTTCTCCGCCGCCGCCATCGCCGCAGCGAGCCGCCCGACCTCGTCCCGTGCCGCCCGCGCCCGCCCGGCAAGCGACCCGAGCTTCCCCGACGTCTCCGCGGCGGCGGCGTCGGCCTGCTGCAACCCGGCCGCTGCCTCGGCGAGCTGCTGCCGGGCCGCCTCCTCGTCCTCCAGGGCGGCAGCCAGCTGGCGCTCAGCGCGCTGGCAGCTCGCCTCAGCCTCGCCCAGTTGCGCGGTGGCCTGCCCGGCGGCGGCCCGCAGGCTCAGCAGGCTCTGCTCGCCGGACGAGCCGCCCCGAGCCCAGTGCGCGCCGAGCACATCGCCGTCACGGGTGGCCACCCGCAGCCGGGGGTCGGCACGGACCACGCGCACCCCGTCCGCCAGTGTCTGCGCGACCACGACGTTGCCGAGCAGGCTCGTCACGGCGCCGGTCAGCTCGGCCGGTGCCTGAACAAGATCAAGTGCATGCGAAACGTGGCCGACGCCGCTGTCGGCCTCCAGAGCACCGAGGTCTTCCGGGACGCGCGCCGCGCCATCGCCCGGGCGCGGCTGCCCGTTGGCGGCGATCACGAGCCCGGCTCGCCCGGTGTCCTTTGCCCGCAGCGCGTCCATGATGCCGGCGGCAGCGTCGATCCCGCTGACCACGACCGAGCCTGCCGTGGCTCCGAGCGCGGCAGCGATCGCTTCCTGCGCACCGTCGGCGACCGTCAGCAGCTCGGCCAGCGGCCCCAGCACCCCGCTGAACGCCTCTGGCCCGGCGAGCAGCACGTCGGCGCCGTCAGCGCCGCTGCTTACTGCTTCGCGCAGCGCTTGCGCCCGGGCGCGGAGCGCTGCTCGCTCGTCGCTGGCGCCATGCTCGGCTCTGCGCAGCTCACTGACCGTCGCCGCGGCGGCCGTCAGCGCCGTGGTCGCCTGCTCGTGCGCGGTGGCAAGCCCCGCTCTGCCCTCTTCCCGGCCGGCGACCAGGTCCTGCAGCGACGCGTACTCGACCTGTGCCTGCTCGGCCCGTGCCCGCGCCTGGGTCTGCGCCTCGGCGAGCCGCCCCGCCTCTTCCTGCGCGGCCGCGGCCCGGCTGGCCGCAGCCTCTGCCTGGCTGCGCAGGCGCGCCAGCTGATCGGCCCGCTGCGCAGCGGCCCTGGCGTCAGCGGCGAGTCGCCGCTCGTTCTCGGCTAGTGCGTTCTCGGCCTTCGTCCGCCCGGCGACGGCGGCCGTCAGCTGCCCGCGCGCGGCCGCGAGGCGCTCCGCGAGTTCCTTCTCCTGCGCCCGCAGCCCGGCCGCCTCGGTCTCGAGCTCGCCGGGGTCGCGGCCGGCGCGCTGCGGCTCGGGGGCGGACAGATTGCGACGCCGCTCCGTGGCGAGGTTCAGCACTCCGCGCGTACGCTCGGCCAGCCCGGACAGCGCGAAGAACGCCTCCTGCGCGGCAGCGAGCCGCGGCGCGTGCTGCTGCTCGGCGAGCTCGAGCTCAGATTCGGCAAGCTGAGCCTGCGCAAGCGCAGTCTCCAGCGAGGTCCGGAGCTGCGCCGCCGCAGCCTCGTCGGCCTGATCGCGGGCGAGCTCGTCGTTCAGCGTGACGTAGTCGTCGGCGAGCAGGCGCAGCCGGGCGTCGCGCAGATCGGCTTGGATCACGGCGGCCTTGCGGGCGATCTCAGCCTGCCGGCCCAGCGGCTTCAGGCGTCTGCCCAGCTCGCCGGTCAGGTCCACCAGCCGGGTCAGGTTGGCCTGCATCGCGTCAAGCTTGCGGACTGCCTTCTCCTTGCGCCGCCGGTGCTTCAGCACGCCGGCCGCTTCCTCGATCAGGGCCCTGCGGCTCTCCGGCCCGGCGTTCAGCGCCTCGTCGAGCTGATTCTGGCCGACGATGACGTGCATCTCCCGGCCGAGGCCGCTGTCCGAGAGCAGTTCGGCGATATCCAGCAGCCGGCACGGGTCGCCGTTGATGGCGTACTCGCTGCCACCCGACCTGAACAGGAGCCGGCTGATCGTGACTTCGGTGTACTCGATGGGCAGCGCGCCGTCGCTGTTGTCGATCGTCAGCGAGACCTCAGCGCGCCCGAGGGCGGGGCGGCCGGCTGTGCCTGCGAACACGACGTCGTCCATCTTGCCGCCGCGCAGTTGCTTGGCGCCCTGCTCGCCCATCACCCACGACAGCGCGTCGACGACGTTCGATTTGCCGGATCCGTTGGGACCCACAATGCAGGTGATGCCGGGCTCAAACCGCATCGTGGTGGCCGACGCGAACGACTTGAAGCCGCGCAGAGTCAGGGTCTTCAGGTACACCCGCTGACTCCTCCCCGGCCACTGGCCACTGGCGCCCGGTCCTGGCACGCCGTGCGGCCACCGTCGCCTGCACCTTACCGCGAGGCCGCCGTGAGCCCGTGTATTCGCTGGCCGGGCAGATTCGGTATGTAGGGCCTTGACCGGTAAGCCCGCATCGGCAGCCCAGTTGGGTGCAACCGGGCGCATGGGCGACCGGCCAGCGAGCGTGATCTGCCGGCCGCTCTGCAACTCCTGAGTAGTCACCTCAGTCCGCCGCTCCGGTCGCGGTCGGCGCGATCGCGATCAGGGTGCGCGGCTAGGCGCCGTCACGCTGATGAGCAGTAGCCGACCAGCCGTGAGGCGGCTTTTGCCCGGAAAAACCGAAGAGGGACGCATACGATCGCGTCCCTCAACCGTCGGTTTCTTGGCCTCGTGCGCTCTTGTCAGGTGAGCGCAGGCTCGCGAACCGGAACCAGCAGGTCGTGGCCGACTGAAGCGACGAGGACATCATTCTCGTCCTGGAGCCGAGCAAGCTCAGCCTCCAGGTCGCGTACTCGCTGCTGCAAACGGCGCATCTCCGAGACCATGCGGGGATCCGGTCCGCCGACGTGGCCGAGTAGAGCCTTTGCCATTGTGTAGGGTCCTCCACACTGAGTGACCAGAGTGGGCAGGCGCGCAGGCGCCGGACATGGCTGCGCGCTGGTTAACACCTCCATGGTCCCACCGTCAAGGGTATTCGGTCAAGTTTGCCGATCGCGCAGGTCAGAGGCCCGAGAACAGGCCCTGACGAGGACCGGAGATGATCAGCGGATACGGCCTTGGCCGGCGGGCACGTCACGCTCCCTCCTCGCTTGTCCGGCACACCGACGGGCCGGCGGCACACTCGGCCAGCCCGGTAGCTATATACCCGCCGTGGGCGTCCGTCACAATCTGTAATCACACGCATGTGGCAGCAGGCAGCGTCAGCGCTCCACGAATCCGGACAGGCCACCAGCGGCATCAGCCCAGCGGTGAGTCACGCCGGTCACCCGGCCGGGGCGAGCCGGACGCGATTCGCTGACCTCAGCGGACAGCAGGCCGAGCAGCTCGGAACATCGCTCGCGCGACCCTTCGGCCACCACCTTGACCCGGCCGTCCGCGAGATTCTCGGCAAAGCCGGCCAGGCCACACTCCAGCGCACGGGACCGGACCCACCAGCGGAACCCGACGCCCTGCACCCGGCCGTCTACCCAGGCGGTCAGCCGCGCCGCCGGAGCGCTCACCAGCGCCCGTTCCGGGGGCGCGGCTGGCAGACCGGGCAGCTGTACGAGGACCTGTTCATGAACGCATCGCGGCGAATCAGCGCACCGCACCGGCGGCACGGCTCGCCGGCTCGCCCGTAGACGTTCAGCGACCGGTCGAAGTACCCGCTCTCGCCGTTCACGTTGACATACAGGCTGTCGAAGCTCGTGCCGCCCTCGGTGAGCGCTTCCGCGAAGACACCCGTGACGGCCCCCACCAGCCCGGCGACCTCGGCCGCCCGCAGCCGGTCGGTGGCCCTGGCCCAGTGCAGCCGCACCCGCCACAGGGCCTCGTCGGCGTAGATGTTGCCGACGCCGCTGACCAGCGACTGGTCGAGCAGAGCTCGCTTGATACCGGTCTTGCGGGCACGCAGCCGGGTGATCAGCCAGTCCAGGTCGAATGCGTCCTCAAGCGGGTCTGGCGCGATATGGGCGATTACCGGCGGCAGCTGCGCGCCGTCCGCCGAGACCAGCAGGTGTCCGAACGTCCGCTGGTCAGTGAACCGTAGGTCGGTACCGCCGTCGGCGAACGTGAAGCGGACCCGGACATGCGGTGAGAGCGGCTCGTCGCGCGGTCCGACCAGAAGCTGCCCGCTCATGCCCAGGTGCGCCAGCAGGGCGTCATCGCCGACCGGAAGCCACAGGTATTTGCCGCGTCGCCGGGCACCGTCGATGGTCCGGCCGCTCAGCCGGGCCGCGAAATCGGCCGGACCAGCCTCATGCCGTCTGATGGCGCGCGGATGCAAGACCTCGACCGTCTCGATGCGGCGGCCCACCACCAACTGCTCGAGGCCACGGCGGACGACCTCGACTTCGGGAAGCTCGGGCACCGGGGCTAGGCCCGGTCCGTCTGACCGGGCTTGGCCGGCGGGTGAACGGCGCCGTTCCCGTCTGCCTGCTCAGTCTGCTCCGCCTGCGCAGGGGGCGGGGTGGCCGCCAGCCGCTCGCTGATGGCGTTCCAGGCAGCTTCGGCTGCCTGCTGCTCCGCTTCCTTCTTCGACCGGCCGGAACCCACGCCGTAAGTCTGCGAGCCAATCCGGACGAACGCGCGGAACGACTTCTGATGGTCCGGACCACTCTCCTCGACGTGGTACTCCGGCACTCCCAGAATCTCCGCTGCCGTCAGTTCCTGCAGCGATGTCTTCCAGTCCAGGCCGGCGCCCAGCCGTGCGGACCGGGCAATCACCGGGTCGAACAGGCGATGCACGAGTCCGTCGGCGGCTGTCAGGCCCTGATCCAGGTAGACGGCGCCGATGACTGCCTCGAGGGTGTCGGCCAGGATCGAGCTCTTGTCCCTGCCGCCGGTACCCTCCTCGCCCTTGCCGAGGCGCACGAAAGCGCCGAGGTCGAGGCCGCGGGCGACACCCGCGAGAGCGCGCATGTTGACGACAGCGGCCCGCAGCTTGGCGAGCTGCCCCTCCGGCAGATCCGGATAGGAACGGAAGAGAGTGTCGGTCACGATAAGGCCGAGTACGGAGTCGCCGAGGAACTCCAGCCGCTCGTTCGTCGGCAGGCCGCCGTTCTCGTAGGCATATGACCTGTGCATGAGCGCCCGCTCAAGGAGACCGGAGCTAATCGGCACCTGAAGCGCTTGCAGCAGCGCCTCATTCGGGCCGGCAGGCAGACCAGCAGAAGCGGACTGCCCGTCCGAAGGCCCGGCCGCATTGCCTGCAGGTGCGTCAGTCACCAGCCTGTCCCTTTCCCCGGCGCTCCTTCCCGCAGCGCAAGACCCTGCAGCACCCGGCCGGGCACCGCCTCACGACATGTCAGGAGGGGTTCGTCACCTGACGGCGGTTGTAGGTGCCGCACGACGGGCACGCCCTGTGCGGCAGCTTCGGCTCGCGGCAGTTCGGGCAGGTCATCAGCCGTGGTGCCATGGCCTTCCACTGCGCCCGCCGGGAACGGGTGTTACTGCGCGACATCTTGCGCTTGGGTACTGCCACGTCACTGCTCCTTTGCCTGTCCCGGCGCGGCGTCCGCCCGGTCCGTCCTGCTAGCCGGCCCGGCGGTCCCGTCCGGTACTTCTTTCTCGCGCGACCCTGCGTCCGGCTGGCCCGCCCGAAAGTCCTTCAGCGCGTCCCACATTGCACCGCGCTGATCATGGCCGTGGCCCGGCTCGGCGTCCGCCAGCCGGACCCCGCACTCCGCGCACAGCCCCCGGCATCCGTCCTCGCACAGGGGCGAGAGCGGCAGCTCAAGCACCACGGCGTCGCGCAGCGCAGGCTCCAGGTCCAGCAGCCCGCTGCCGTCGAGCCGGTAGTTGTCGTCGCCGGCCTCGTCGTCAGCCTGCCGGTCAGCTCCCGCCTGCTCGAACAGCTCCTGGAACCGGACCGTAATCACCGAGACGAACGGCTCCAGGCACCGGGCGCACTCGCCAGCCAGCGGACCCGTCACGGTCGCCGTCACCAGCACGCCCTCGGTCACGCCTTCGAGCTGCGCTTCCAGGTCTAGGTCGGCACCCGCGGGGACCCTGGCCAGCTCGACACCCATGTGCTCGGGTGCCGGAACCGTCCGGGTCAGGGTACGCGCCACTCCAGGCCCGAGGTCCCTGATGTCGAACACCAGCGGATTACGAAGGTCGGGACCCTTTGCGTGCTTGGTAACAGAATGTGGCATAACGGTCGGGTGAGCTTGGCGGCATGACGCAGAGCAGTAGTGGCACGGTGTGTGGCTATGTTACCGGCTGGCCTGCGGCATCCCCAACTCAGCCGCGCAATCCCACCGCTCAGGACCCCGCCTGGCCGCCAAGCCCAGCGGCCCGGTCAGCGCTCAGGACTCGGCGAGCCGGCTCTTCAGCCGCTCGAGCACGGTGGGCGGTACCAGCCCGCCGACGTCCCCGCCCCACTTAGCGAAGTCCTTCACCAGGCTTGAGGAGAGAAACGCGTACAGCGGGTTGGTGGTCATGAACAGCGTCTCGACACCGGACTGGTTGTAATTCATCTGCGCCATCTGCATCTCGTAGTCGAAATCGCTCACCGCCCGGAGGCCCTTCACGATCGCGGAGATGTCGTTGTCGCGGCAGAAGTCAACTGTCAGGCCCTCGAACTGGTCAACCCGTACGTTCTCCAAATGGCTCGTCGCGTCCCGGATGAGCTCGACCCGCTCGGCGGCCGTGAACAGCGTCGTCTTGTTCGGGTTCTGGGCGACCGCCACGACGACCTCGTCGTAGAGCTGCGCGGCGCGGGAAATGATGTCGAGGTGCCCGTTGGTCACCGGATCGAAAGAGCCTGGGCAGACTACTCGCCGCACTCCGGTTCACTCTCCCGTCGGGGGTGTTTTTGCAGGCTGGTGCCCTGCGGCGAGACCGTACCAGAGGGTCGCCTCGCCGTATCTGCGGGATCGGTCAGATTCGTACCCGGCTGGCCAGGTCGGCGCGCCGGACCGCGTGGCCCGCTCCAGGACCACCAGCGCTCCCGGCGCAAGCCAGCCCCGGCTGCTGAGTGCGCGCAGCAGCCGGGCCAGCTCGGCATCCGTCAGCGCGTATGGCGGGTCGGCGAACACGAAGTCCCGCTGCGCCGCGGTGGGCTCAGGCCCGCTGTCGAGCAGCCGTTCCACTCTGCCGGTCAGGAGGCGGGCGCCGGGCAGTCCGACGGCAGCGATGTTCTCCCTGATCACCCGTGCGGCCCGGTTGTCGGACTCGACGAGCAGCACGTCCTCGGCACCTCTCGATAGCGCCTCGAGGCCGACCGCGCCAGAGCCTGCGTACAGGTCGAGCACCGTCGCGCCGGCGAGGCTCCCCCGAATCGCGGTCACCGTCGAGAACAGGCCCTCCCGGGTGCGGTCGCTCGTCGGCCGGGTGGTCCGCCCGGCCGCCGTCGCCAGCCGCCGGCCGCCGGCCCGGCCGGCGATGATCCGGGTCATCGCGCGCGGGCCGGCTGCGCGGCACCTGTCAGGCCGGTCATGCCTTTTCCAGGAACGTGGTTTCCTCGGTGTCCACCAGTGCGCGCACGGACTCGGCCAGGGCCGGCTCATTCGCCAGTGCCGGGTCAGCGTCGACCAGGGTGACGGCCTCGTCGCGCGCCTGCCCGATGAGGTCCTCGTCGGGCAGCAGCCGGAGCAGCTTCAGGCTGGACCTGCGGCCAGCCTGGGCGGTGCCGAGGACGTCGCCCTCGCGGCGCTGTTCCAGGTCGAGCCGGGACAGGGCGAAGCCGTCAGTCGTACTCGCGACTGCAGCAAGTCGCTGGCGCGCCGGCGCCCACTCCGGTGCTTCGGTGACCAGGAGACACAGCCCGGGGTCGCTGCCCCGGCCCACCCGGCCGCGTAGCTGGTGCAGCTGGGAGACGCCGAAGCGGTCGGCGTCCATGACGACCATCATCGCGGCGTTCGGCACGTCGACGCCGACCTCGACGACCGTCGTGGTGACGAGCACGTCCACCAGCCCGTCCGCGAAGGCCAGCATGACCGCGTCCTTCTCCTCGGGCGGCAGGCGGCCGTGCAGGATCGCCAGCCGGATCCCGGCGAGCGGCCCGGCGCTGAGCTCCGCCGCGAGGTCGAGCACCGCCACGGGCGGGCGGGCGGACTCGCCCTCTTCCTCGCCCGTCAGGTCGGTGAAGTAATCGCCGGCAGACCCCGAATCAGCAAGGCCGGACGGCGCCGGCTCGTCGCCGCCGATGCGCGGGCAGACTATGTACGCCTGCCGGCCGGCTGCGACTTCCTCCCTGATCCGCTCCCAGGTACGTGCCAGGTAACGCGGCCGCTCGGCGACGGGCACCAGATGAGTGCTGATCGGCGACCGGCCCGACGGAAGCTCGGTCAGCGTGGAGACGTCCAGATCGCCGAAGACGGTCATCGCCACCGTCCGCGGGATCGGCGTCGCCGTCATGACCAGCATGTGCGGCCGGCCGTCGCCGGCCTTGTCGCGCAGCACGTCACGCTGCTCGACGCCGAACCGGTGCTGTTCGTCCACCACCACCAGGCCCAGGTCGGCGAACTGAACGCGGTCTTCGAGCAGGGCATGCGTGCCGATGACGATGCCCGCCTCACCGGATGCCGCTTCCAGGAGCGCCCGGCGCCGGGCCGGCGCGCTCATGGAGCCGGTGATCAGCGTCACCCGGGTGGCGTGCTCGGCGCCGCCGAGCTGCCCGGCCATCGCGAGCGGGCCGAGCATGCTGGAGATGGACCGGTAATGCTGCTGCGCCAGTACCTCGGTGGGCGCGAGCAGCGCGGCCTGGCCGGCTGCGTCCACCACCTGCAGCATCGCCCGCAGCGCGATGATCGTCTTGCCGGAGCCCACTTCGCCCTGCAGTAGCCGGTGCATGGGGTGCTCGCGAGCCAGGTCCGCCGCGATGGTCGCGCCCGCGTCGCGCTGGCCCGCGGTCAGTGTGAACGGGAGCATCGCGTCGAACTCGCCGAGCAGGCCGCCATCGGCCAGCGGCCGCGAGATCGCTCCGTAACGTGTGGCGGCGAGCCTGCGCTGGGCGAGCAGCACCTGCAGGGTGAAGGCCTCGTCCCACTTCAGCCTGCGGACGGCCCGGTCCTTCTCGGCGAAGTCCGCTGGCCGGTGGATGCCGTGCAGCGCCTCGGCGTAGCCGATGAGCCCGTGCCGCCCGCGCACCGCGGCCGGAAGCGGATCGGGCGGAGGGTCGAGCTTGTCGAGCGCGAACTCGACCGTCCGGGCGATCTGCCACGACGCCAGCTGGCTCGTCGCCGGATACAGCGGGATGACCTCGGCGGCGAACTGGGCGGCGCGGTCGTCGGCCGGGCCCTCCCCCAGCACCTCGAACTCCGGGTGGGTGAGCTGCCGCTTGCCGCCGTAGCTGGACACCTGGCCGGAGAACAGCCCGTGCGTCCCCGGCGTCAGCTGCCGCTCGCGGAAGTCCTGCCGGCCGCGGCCGAAGAAGGTCAGCGTGAGGCGCCCGGTGCCGTCGGTGACGACGGCCTCGAGGATCGACCCCGGCCGGTTGCGCATCCGGCGCGTGGAGACCGACGCCACCTCGGCCTGCACAGTGACGTGATCTCCCTCGCGCAGTTCGGCCAGGTTGGTCAGCTCGCCGCGCTTCTCGTACCGGCGGGGGTAATAGCTCAGCAGGTCGCCGACGGTGGCGAGATCGAGCGCCGAGGCCAGCCGCTTGGCTGCCTTGTCGCCGACGACACCGCGCAGCGGGTCAGCAAGGACGGCCATTGCGTCAGGATAGGCGCGGCTGGCTGACCATTTCCCGGCGATCAGCGGTCGGAGGCTCTAGCCCGGCATGGCTAGCGCACCTCGCGACGTTGCGTGCGGACGATTCCAGCCGCCAGCGGCAGGACGACCGACAGCAGCGTCGAGGTGGCGATCTGGCCGGCGTGACCTGCCCACCTGCCGTCCAGCAACCAGCTGTAGGTCTGGCCGGTGTTCAGCCAGTCTCCGGCAGCTTGCAGGGCCGGGATCATCAGCAGGCTGAACGCGCCGGCGAGGGCGACATAGGTAACGATGGCGACCGCGGTGTTGTGCAGCAGGGCGCCGAACGCGATCCCGATCGCACTCGTGAGCAGAACGAACACTACGAAGCCGACGAGCTGGGACCAGCTCAGACCGCTGGCGATGTGGCGGCCGGCCGCGCGGGCGACGGTGATCACCAGCTCGGTGACGCCCAGCGCGTATGCGGCACCGACCAGGCTGATGCCCAAACCGGTAACGATCTTGGCGGCCAGCACCCGGCCGCGGCGGGGTTCCTGGGTGAACGTAGTCAGCGCGGTGCGCTGGCTCCACTCGGCGGTCATCGCGAGCATCAACACGAAGGGGAGCAGCCGGGTGAGGCCGAGCCCGGCCCAGGTCAGATAGGAGGCCCAGGACTGGGTCACCTGGTCGGGGAACGTCAGCGGAATCGCCAGCCCGCCGATCGTGATGACCGCGATGGCGGCCAGCAGCCATCTGGCGGCCCGCGTGCTGGTGGCCTTACGTCCTTCTGCCCGGAGCAACGCGGTGAACGGGACTGGCGCGAACTGCGCAGGCGGCGCGGACTGAACGGGTAGTAGTGTCATCGGGCCACCTCCGGATTTTCCGCAGCGGCGGTGTCGGCATGGATGGTCAGGCGCAGGAATAGCTCCTCCAGGGTGGCGCCTCCGGCTGCTGCGAGCAGGTCGGCCAGCGCGCCCGCCGCGACGGCTTTCCCGGCACTGATCACGACTAGGTAATCAGCGATGGCCTGCACCTCGGCTAGCAGGTGGCTGGAGAGCAGCACAGTGCCGCCGCGGTCGGCGAAGTCCCGAAGCAGGCCGCGGAGCCAGGCAATGCCTTCCGGATCAAGGCCGGTGGCGGGCTCGTCGAGGATCAGGACGCTGGGTTCGCCGATCAGGGCAAGCGCCAGTCCGAGTCGCTGCCGCATTCCTAGCGAATACGTTCCGACGCGCCGCCCGGCCGCGCTGGTCAGGCCAACGGCCGCGAGGACCTGGTCGGCACGGGCCGCCGGCATCCCGGTCATGATGGCGGCGATGTGCATGGTCATCTTGCCGGTCCGCCCCGCGTGCATCGCGGAGGCATCGAGCAGGGTGCCAGCAACTCGCGCCGGACGGGGAAGCTCGGCGAACGGGCGCCCGGCGACGGTGGCGTGCCCCGCATCGGGCCGGGCCAAGCCGGTAATCATGCGCAGGGTCGTGCTCTTGCCTGCGCCGTTCGGGCCGAGGAAGCCGGTGATCGTGCCTGGCGGACAGGTGAACGACACGCTGTCCACGGCGATGACCGGCCCGTAGCGCTTGGTGAGATTCTCGATGGCGATCATGCCGTCGAGCCTGGCCGGGGAACGCGGCGCTGCGCATCGGCCGGACTGTGATGCCGTCAGGTCTGGCTGGTCACTCGTCCGGCCCGCGGCGCGCAGGTGACTGCTACTGATGTCTACCTTGGTCGAGCCGATCGGCCGTATCTGGAGCGTCCAGGTCAGCTCTAGCCTGAACCTATGGGCAATCGCGCGCGCCGAACCGGGCGGGATCTGGCTGCCGACGTGGCCTTTGTTCTGCTGTCCGCGGCGGGCGGCCTGCTGGTGCTGCTCGTCAACTCCTCAGTGCTGCGCACAGGCGTGCTGTCAGGGCCGCTGGGCCTGGCGGCTGATGCCGCTCTCGGGGCGGCCTCGTGCGCGGCGCTCTGGCTCCGGCGTCGCTGGCCGGCCGGCGTCGCCCTGGCGGCCCTCGTCCCCTTCGTGATCTCGCCAGTGGCGCAGGTAGCTGGCCTCCTGGCCGTCTTCAACGTCAGCATCCGCCGGCCCGCTGGCATCGCGCTGGCCGTGGCGAGCCTGTATCAGATCGCGTTTGCCGGCTACTACCTGCTGTGGGTCAGCCGGTACCCGCTCTGGGTGGCGTGGCTGTGGGCCCTGACCGAGTTCGCCGCCGCGGTGGCCTGGGGGATGTATATCCGCGCGCGCCGCCTGCTCCTCGCGTCGCTGCACGAGCGGCTTCAGCAGGCCGAGGCCACGCAAAATCTGCTCGCACAGCGGGCACGCCACGCGGAACGGGCGCGGATCGCCGGCGAGATGCACGACGTGCTCGGCCACCGGGTCTCGCTGATCGCGCTGCACGCCGGCGGCCTGCAGGTGCGGCCGGATCTGCCGCCGGAAGAGGTCCGCGAGACCGCAGGACTGATCTGGTCGACGGCACGCTCGGCGCTCGACGAGCTACGTGGCATCATCGGTGTCCTCCGCGACGGCGACAGCGCCCAGTCGGGGGTGCCGAGCGCACCGCAGCCTTCGCTTCGGGACATCGCCGCGCTGGTAGAAGAATCCCGGCGCGCGGGCATGAACGTCGAGCTCGACATGGTGGTCGAGGAACCGGAGACGGCACCGGCAGCGCTGGGCCGGGACACCTACCGGATCGTCCGGGAGGCCCTGACGAACGTGAGCAAGCATGCGCGCGGGACGGCGGTCACCGTGTCGGTTTCCGGACAAGCGGGGATGGGGCTGCTGGTCAGCGTGCGTAACCGGCTGCCGGTCGCGCAACCCGCCGGACCCGGGCTGCCGGGCACCGGCCTCGGACTGGTCAGCCTGGCTGAACGGGTCAGCCTGGCCGGCGGAACGCTCACGCACGGGCCAACCTCGGACGGGGATTTTGCCGTGAACGCCGCGCTGCGGTGGCACCCGTGACCGCTGCGGCCGGCGCGCCAACCGCGGCCGGCGGGCGCGTCGGAGTATTGCTCGTTGACGACGACCCGCTGGTCCGAGCCGGACTGCGAATCATCCTCTCGTCCGCGGATGACCTGGCGGTCGTCGGTGAGGCGGCCGACGGCGCCGCAGCTGTCACCGCGGTCGGCGCCCACCGACCGCAGGTGGTGCTGATGGATGTCCGAATGCCCGGCGTGGACGGGATCACCGCGACGGCGCGGATCGCCGCGCTGCCGAACCCGCCGGAGGTGATCGTGCTGACTACTTTCCATCTCGACGAGTACGTCTTCAGAGCACTGCGGGCTGGGGCAGGCGGGTTCCTGCTCAAGGACACGCCGCCAGCGGACATCGTCCGGGCCATCAGGCTCGTCGCGGCCGGGGACTCCATGCTGTCACCGGCGGTGACCCGCACCCTGATCGAGCACTACGCCGCGGACACAACCGCCTCTCGCGCAGCCGCCGCGGCGGACAGCCTCCGGCTGCTGACCGACCGGGAGAAGGCCGTGGCAACGGAGGTCGGGCGCGGCCGCTCCAACGCTGAGATCGCCCAGCTGCTCTATCTGAGCGAGGCCACCGTCAAGGCCCACATCTCTCGCGTACTCGCCAAGCTGAATGCGGCCAACCGGGTACAAGTCGCGATCATGGTCCGGGACGGCGGGCTGACCTGACCGGCAGGATCCGCGGCCAAGTCGCGGGAGACCTGCTTCGTCGGATATCCTTGGACGACTGGCATGACACCTGCCTGCCAGGAACCTGTCTGACTATCTCCCGAACTGGAGCGATCCCGTGGCTTCCGTCTGCGACGTGTGCGGCAAGGGGCCGGGCTTCGGCAATAACGTGTCTCACTCGCACCGCCGCACCCCGCGCCGCTGGAACCCGAACATTCAGCGCGTGCGCGCGATGGTGGGCAAGACGCCCCGCCGGCTGAACGTGTGCACGTCCTGCATCAAGGCAGGCAAAGTTACCCGCTAGCGCGGCCCTGCTGCTGACAAGCCCCGGCGATGCGCCGGGGCTTTTCGTCGTCCCGCACCAGCCAGCCGGGCTGGCCCTCTGCTAGCCGGGCCGACCCACTGCTAGTCGGGCCGACCCACGGAGGCCCGCAGGCGCCAGCCGTGGTCCACTGGCCCGATGCCGGCCCCGAGCGGGAAGCCCGCCGCGATGGCGCCGGTCACGAACTCCTTGCCGGCCCGTACGGCGCTTGGCACGTCGTCCCCCAGCGCGAGCCGGGAGGCAATCGCCGAGGCGAGCGTGCAGCCGGTGCCGTGTGTGTGGACGGTGTCGATGCGCTCAGCCGGCAGCCTGATCACGCGTGAGCCGTCGAAGAGCAGGTCCACTGGCCTGCCAGGAAGATGCCCGCCCTTGATCAGCACCCACTGCGGCCCCAGGCCGTTGATCGCCTCGGCGGCGGACAGCATCCCGGCCTCGTCGGTGATCTTCACGCCTGTCAGGAGCTCGGCCTCGAGCAGATTCGGGGTGACGAGAGTCGCCAGCGGCAGCAGCCGCTCCCGCACGGTGTCGACGGTACCGGCCGACAGCAGCGCATCGCCGTGCTTCGAGATCGCTACCGGGTCCACGACCACAGGGGCGGCAACGTCGGCAAGCACCTCGCAGACGGTGGCGACGAGCACTGGTGAGGCGAGCATCCCGGTCTTGATGGCCTGCGCCCCGATGTCGGAGAGCACGGAGTCAAGCTGAGCGCGGACGGCCTCCGGCGGCAGCTCCCAGTAACCCTGCACGCCAAGGGAGTTTTGCGCAGTCACGGCACAGATCGCGGTCATCCCGTGGACGCCGAGGGCCAGCATCGTCTTGAGATCCGCCTGGATCCCGGCGCCGCCACCGGAGTCCGAGCCGGCGATGGCCAGGACGCGCGGCGGAGCTGGCGGCACACCTGCGGCTGACGTCATGCTCTTCAGCCTAGTAACGCGCAGACCCGGCCCGCGCCGCCTGCCGGCAGGCCACCCGCAGCTCAGCGGACCTTTCGGATCAGCATCACCCCGGCCGACCCCGATCCCGGGTCAGAAGACCTTGAGCGTGCGCGCGATGGCGAGCGCCTGCTCATCACCGGTCGCCTGGACACCTAGGTCGGCCCAGCTTCCGCGATGCGTGATCCAGCGCACAAGCGCAGGCCCGCTCGAGCTGATGGTGCCCGTTGCCTCGCCCGACCCGAACCGGATCACCCGCGCCCCTGTCCCCCGGACCTCAATCTCCAGCGAGCACTGCGCCGCTGCTGCCGGATACTGCTGCGGCAGCGCGGCCTCGACCCAGTCCAGGGCCGCGCCGACCCGCAGCTCGTCCGACGGCGGCGGGTCACCGGGCAGCGGACCGCGAGGCGCGAACAGGTCGGCCCGGATGTGCGTGTAGTGGTCGAAGGCGTAGGCGGCCGGGATGACGGCCGTCGAATACGTGCCGAAGTCGTCGCCGAGCGGCATCTCGACATCCAGCGCGGCGAGTTCGGCGAGTCGCTGCAGACCGGCCTCGCTCACCTTCTCGTAGTCGGCCAGTACCTCGGCCGGAGACCGGTCACGACGCGCCGCGACGGCGGTGTCCTGGGCCTGCTCGGTAGCCAGGCCAGCGGTGTCGGGCAGCTGCGTCCCGTCGACTGCCGCCCAGAACAAATTCGCCAGGTGAGTCACGACGTCCTTGACGCTCCAGCCCTCGCAGCCAGACTGCGCGTGCCACTGGTCGTCGGTCAGTCCGCTGCCGATCGCCAGCAGGGCGGCCCGGTCGGCCTTGGTGGCTTCGATGGTGCTGAGCATTGCATCCCTCCGTAAAATAGTTTAGCTCTGCTAGATAGTGTCACTATGTCATAGCGTCACTATGCCACCGCGCGCCAGTGTGCACAACCCCGGTAAGTGAGCTAGACAGTCCTCATGAGCGACGCCATCGGGGGCATGACCGGCAGCACCGGCGATATCGCGCCGGGCCAGCCGTCCTCGCTGCGCGCCGAGCAGGTCGCCCAGACCAGGGGTGCGCTAGTCGCGGCCGGGCGTCGGCTGTTCGGCACGCGTGGTTTCGCGGCTACCTCAGTGGAGGACATCGCGCGCGACGCGCGGGTCACCACGGGTGCGCTTTACCACCACTTCCCGACCAAGGCCGCGGTGTTCGAGGCCGTGTTCGAGCAGGTCCACGAGGACCTTATGCAGGCGTCTGCGCAGGCAGCGGCCGGAGCTGCCGACCCCGTCGACCTCATGGTCGCGGGTTTCGGCGCGTTCCTCGACGCGATGCTGGAGCCCGAAGTTCAGCGGATTATCGTCACCGACGGCCCGGCAGTCCTCGGGCTCGCCCGGTTCACCGAACTTGACGAGAGGTACGCCTTCGCGGCCACGGTGGCGGCCATCGAGGCGGCGAACGCGGCCGGCGCGCTCACGGTCGCTGATCCTGGCACGTTGGCCCGGCTGCTGTTCGGTGCCCTGACCAGGGCCGGCTTGCTCATCGCGAGCTCTGCCGAGCCGAAAGCGACCCGGGATGCAGTCGGCGCGACCCTCCGGGCGATCATCAGCGGATTCGCGCGACCTGCACTCTGATCAGCCCAAAGCGACCGCTGCGCCGGAAAGTAGCCGCTCAGCTCGGGGCATTGACCTCGTGGAATGTGCAGGCGTCCCCGTTATAGACGCAGCCAGTTGGCTGGCCGGGCGTCCCGGTTCCCCAGATAACGAATTCAAAGCGACCCGGCTTGCCGCCAAGCCCGTCCGACGATCTGCCATTCCGCCGGCCGCCGGAGCCATTCCACCCGGGCTCGTATGTCGGCGTGGCCGTGCCGCTGTCGCTACCCGAGGCCGTCCAGTTGGCGAAAAACGCGCCCTGGACCCGCACTCCGGGAATCGTGAACGCCAGGTGCCAGCGCTGCGGGATGTGCTTGCCCGAGACGGTGACGCTCAGGCTGAACCAGTGGTCGTTCTGGATCGTCACGTGGTAGCCCACCGACACGTTCGCCGTTCGCTCTCGGGTGCGCACGGGCGCCGTCCCGACTCCGGCGGTCGTTCCGCTGTTGTGGCTAGCCTTCCTGACATGGCCTGGAGGCGGCGTCGGGAGCGCCGATGCCTTTCCGTGCGTCTCCGGCGACCCGTTGCAGGCAGTGCTAGTGCACGGCGATTTGCCGATCGCGAGATCCGGGAAGGTGAGCTCGGTATGCGGTGAGTGGATCCACAGCGAGCCAGCGATGACGAACCCGGTGGCCGC
>Ga0335074_10005751_pt1 | contig 17165 bp, 9 predicted proteins | sample Lox_Sample_23_FD_206715 | JGI IMG/M metagenome (GOLD analysis project Ga0335074, IMG submission 206715) | Soil microbial communities from Loxahatchee National Wildlife Refuge, Florida, United States - Lox_Sample_2.3 | ecosystem: Environmental > Terrestrial > Soil > Wetlands | place: USA: Florida... | reverse complement strand
CTAGCTCGGCCGCGGACCTTCGCTGCATCAGCCTGATCGCCTGGGCGTAGAGCGGCCGCCCTGGCGGGTTATCGCCAACACCGGCGATCTGAGCCTCGTAAGCCATCAGGCCGGTGAGCCGGAGACCTGGCCTCGCGAGGATGGCTTCGGCCAGCGCCACCGCGTCGGCCGGCGTGCGGACCGGCGAGCGACGTGCCCCGGCCCGGAACCGGCCGCCAAGCGTCACGTAGCCCGCGTCGATGTCGATGGCGACCCGGACCGGGGACGCGCTGGCCTGCTCCGCCGCGACTTTCTCGATCAGGTCGAGATGATCGGTGCTGTCCACCATGACGGTGATCGCGGCCGCGGCGGCCGGATCGCCGGCCAGCCTGGCCAGCGCCGACCGGTCAGCGGTCGGGTAGGCGACGACGATGTCGTCACTGGTGCTGCACGAGGCCAGCCATAGGGCCTCAGGCAGCGTGTAGGCGAGGACGCCGCGGAAGCCGTCCAGGCGCAGGACCTGCTCGATCAGGTGCCGGCAGCGAACCGACTTGCTGGCCAGCCGGATCGGCTTGCCGTGCGCGCGGCTGGTCATTGCGGCCGCGTTCGCGCGGAACGCGGCGAGGTCCACGATCGCGAACGGCGGATCCAGGTGCGCGGTCGCAGAGTCGAGCCGGGTCTTGTCGCGCGGGCTACCGCCCCGGCTCACTCGTCGGCATCCTTCGTCAGCGCCGTGTACTCAGCCGCCGACAGCAGACCTGGCGGCACTTCACCATCGGTCTCGTCCAGCTTGACCTTGAACAGCCAGCCCGCTCCGTACGGGTCGGAGTTGACCAGGCCGGGGTCGTCGTCGACCTCGGGGTTGACCTCGGACACCTCGCCGTCGACGGGGGAGTACACATCGCTGACTGACTTGGTCGACTCCACCTCGCCGCAGGGCTCGCCGGAGGTCACCCTGGTCCCGGTCGCGGGCACGGACACGAAGACGACGTCACCAAGTGCCTTCTGGGCGTGGTCGGTAATGCCCACGGAGGCAATGGAGCCGTTGATGGCGACCCACTCGTGCTCTGCCGTGTAGTACAGCTCGGTCGGAACGGTCATTTCCTGCTCTCCTGCGACGTCTGACTGATATAGGCACGCGCTCCGCCGGCCCTCAGGTCCGGCGGCGGTAGAACGGCAACTCCACCAGTGTGGCCGGCTCCGCCCGGCCCCGGATGTCCACTGCCAGCCGGCCTGACCCTGAACCGCCGGCCCCGGTACCGGCAGGGTCGGCGGCCGCCGCCTCTGCCACGTCCGGACGGATGTACGCCATCGCGATCGGCATGCCGAGCGTCGGGGATGGCGCGCCGCTCGTTACCGTTCCGGCAGGCTTGTCGTCCCACAGCACCTCGTAACCATGCCGCGGTATCCGCCGGGTCTGGAGGGTCAGGCCCACCAGCTTGCGCTGCGCGGGCCGGGCCGCGCGAGCGGACAGCGCCGCCCGGCCGACGAACTCGCCGGCCTTGTCGAGCTTGACCACCCGGCCGAGCCCGGCATCGAACGGGGTCATGCCGCTGCTCAGCTCGTTCCCGTAGAGCGGCATCCCGGCCTCGAGCCGGAGCGTGTCCCTGGCGGCTAGCCCCGCCGGGATGAGCCCGTCGCCTGCGCCCGCCTTGCTGAGCTCGGCCCATAGGTGCTCAGCGTCCTGCGGGGCGGCGAAGATCTCGAAGCCGTCCTCGCCGGTATAGCCGGTCCGCGCCAGCAGCACGTCGCGGCCGGCGACCCGGGCCCGGTAGCTGGCGTAGTACCGGACAGCTGCGAGGTCAGCGCTGGTCAGCGGGGCGAGGATGGCCGCCGCGCGAGGCCCCTGGAGGGCGATCAGCGCATAGTCGTCGGTGCGGTCAGCCACGGCCGCGTCGAAGCCCGCCGCGCGCTCGGCGAGGGCAGCTGACACCACGGCGGCGTTGGCCGCGTTGGCGACGATGAGGAACTCCTCGTCGGCGAGGCGGTAAACGATCAGGTCGTCGAGGACGCCGCCGTCGTCGGCGGCGATCATCGTGTACCTTGCGCGGCCGGGCTGCAGCGCTGACGGCTCGCCGGTCAGGGCGTAGTCGAGAGCCGCAGCGGCGTCCGGCCCGGTGACCGATAGTTCGCCCATGTGCGACAGGTCGAAGAGGCCGGCGGCAGTCCGCACGGCGTTGTGCTCGGCTGTCTCGCTGCCGTAGCGCAGCGGCATCAGCCACCCTGCGAAGTCGGTCAGGCTGGCACCCAGTTGCTCATGCACGCTGGTCAGCGGCGTCCGGCGGGGTGCGGGCGCGCTGTCTGGTGCGGCGGGCGAGGAGTCTGTCACGACCACGGAGCCTACCGGGCTGGCGGCTCCGCTGGGCGCGGCGGCTTGACGCTCGCCCGCGGGCAGGTCTGCTGCAGTCACAATCCGGGCTAAACGTAGAGAAGGTAGCGTAGCTTCAGCGATCCCGGCTCTCAGCCTCGCCGGGGGTGGTGACTTTTCATTCGATCGGTGGCCTCTGCGGCCCGCTTTATGCCAGTTTGCGACCACCGAGCGAATGAAAAGTGGAGATGATCATGGACGAGCAGCACGATGAGCAGGCTCAGGGCGGTTACCGGGTGACCCCGGTGACCCGGGCGCCCTGGCTGACCCGGGCGGAGCCCGACGTGGCGGCCTCGCCGGTCCGGCACGTGCTGTTCGACGCTGACGGAGTCCTGCAGCACGCGCCGTGCGGGTGGGAGACGGCAGCCGAGGCCTACCTGGGCGAGCGAACGACGGAGTTCCTGAGCCGGGTCTGGGAAGAGGAACTCCGGGCGCTTACCGGGCATGCCGAGCTGCTGCCGCTGCTGGCTGCCGCGATGACCGACTTCGGGGTGATCGCGCCGCCCGAGGAGGTACATCGGGCCCTCTGGCTGCGGATCGAGCCCGTCGAGGAGTCCTTCGCCGTGGTCGGTGCCCTGCGGCGCAACGGGTACGGGGTTCACCTCGGAACCAACCAGGAACGGAACCGGGCCACCCACATGCGCGAGGTCCTCGGCTACGACGCGCTGTTCGATGTCAGCTGCTATTCCTGGGAACTCGGCGTGTGCAAGCCTGACCCGGCGTTCTTCACCGAGGCCGCCAGCCGGATCGGCGCGGACCCGGAGGACATCGTGTTCATCGACGACAGCGCCCGCAACGTCGCTGCTGCCCGCGACGTGGGGCTTGGAGCCGAGCAGTGGACCCTGACCGACGGCCACCCCGCGCTGCTTAGCCTGCTCGCCCAGCACGGCATAGCCACCAGCTAGGTTTTCGTGCCCCTGGCCGCGATACTTGGAGCGTGGTCAGGTCGGCGGCGTTGTGCTGCGTCGTGCTGTGCTGCGTCGTGCTGTGCTGCGTCGTGCTTCTCTCCGCGCTAGCGGGATGCGCAGTCCCCGCGAGCGGCGAGGCGAGGTTGCATGGCAATCTGCTCTGGCCGCGGGGATCACAGCCGATGATGGTCACCGCAGAGCCCACTCGCGGAGTCGTTGAGGTCGTCCAGGGACAGCATGTCGTCGCGGAAATCAGCGTCGGGCAATCGGGTCAGTTCTCGCTAGACCTGCCCCCCGGCGACTACTCGCTGACGGGCGAGTCGCTCTATTTCTGGAGTGGCGACCCGGGCGTCGCGCGTCTTCAGGGGAGATGCGCGAGCCAGCATCCCGTGCGGATCCGCACGGGTGAGCTGGTCTCGCTAGACGTGGACTGTCATCTCCTGCCCGGCGACGTGCCTGGCTGACATTACCTGGCGGGGTCCGCAGTTCCAGCCCGCAGGGACTTCCGCATCAGCGTGCACATAGTGCGGTAACGCACGATGCTTCCATCTGCACCCTGGGCGTCCCACTCGTCGGGCGCGTCACCGTAGGCGAGGTAACCGAGTCGCTCATACAAGGCGCGGGCACGCGGATTGTCATGCTCGACGCCGAGTTCTGCTCTGGTCAACCCGCGCGCCATGATGCGGGCCTCCGCCGCCCGGACCAGCAGAGTGCCGATGCCGCAGGACTGCAGGAGCGGATGTACCGCTGCCTGACAGAGCGTGCCGGCGCCGGCGCGCTCGGCGTAGTCGACTTGCAGCTTGCCAACCGGAACGCCGGAGGGCAGGCAGGCAGCCAGGTACTCGACTTCTCCCAGCGGCACCCTGGCGAGCTGCTCGCGTACTGATGCCAGATGGACAGGCGAGCCAGACCAGCCCAGGCCGGCTAGGTCATCAGCGGTCAGATCGCGGACGACGACTGGCACCGCGATCTGAGTCACGGAGCGCAAGATTACTTCGGCCCACGGTGGGGTGCTGACTGCACGGCACTAAGATTCCATGGGAAACCGCTCGCCATCGTGCCCGTCGCGTGCGAGGCATTGGCTCGTAGACGCTGCCAGGCTCCGATGCACCGCTGCGCTAAGACTGGGCAGGATCGGTACGGACACTGCTGTCGCGGCCCTGCTGATTCTCGGGACGGTCGCCGCGCGCAGTAGCGGGGGAGGCGGCGCGTTGCGACCCCCGTGCGCAACGCGCCACCTGAACTCGCCTAGAGCTGGCCCTTCGCCTGCGGGCGCGCCATGCCCCCGGATGGCGCCGCCCACAGGACGAAGAACCCCCGCCGCAGCCGCGACCCTCGTCTGCCGCCTCGCAGCCCTGGCAGCGCCAGGACCGCAGGCAGCCGGCGATCCCCGTCGGGATCGCGCGGCCCCCAGACGAAGGTCCCCCTCCGCGACTGACGGTTCCCCTTTTCCTGCGGCGCCTTCCCCCGCCCGGGCTAACTGGGCCCCCGAGCGCCGCGTGAGTCTCTAGTTATACACGGAGTGCAATGTCGATCACAGTTAGTTACTAGATTGTGTCCGACGGGTTGTAGGCGACCGTGTCAGAGCACGAATCGGCGTGGTCGAGACCTACGACGAGCAGGCGCCGATCAGCCGGTAACGGGCAGTCAGCAGGCGAGCTGGCCAGGCCGGGGACGGCCACGTTCCGTCAGTCAAATTCGCACGGAAGCCGCTTGATGCCGTTAATGAACGACGACAGCAGCCGGTCTGGCTCCCCGGCAGCACGGATGCTGGGCACGCGGGTCAGCAGCTCGCGGAGCATGACCGTGATCTCGCGACGGGCCAGGTGCGCGCCGAGGCAGAAGTGCGGGCCAGCCGCACCGAATCCGACGTGCGGGTTCGGGGAGCGGGTGATGTCGAACCGGCCAGGATCGGCGAACACCGACTCGTCCCGGTTGGCAGCCCAGTAGAAGAGGACGGCCTTATCGCCCTCGCGGTAGTCGTGACCGTTCAGCGTGCAGTCCCTGGTGACCGAGCGGCGCATGAAGATGACCGGCGAGACGTAGCGAACGATTTCCTCGACCGCGCCGGGGAGACGGGCTTCGAGGTCCGCCAGGAGCAGCTCACGCTGGTCCGGGTGCTTGGTCAGGAGGTTCAGCGCGTGTGAGATCGCCGTGCGCGTGGTCTCGTTTCCTGCCACGACCAGGAGGATGAAGAACGATCCGAGTTCAGCGGGGGTGAGCTGCTCGCCGTCGATGTTGGCGGTGGCGAGCGAGGTGATGACGTCGTCCTGCGGGTGCGCGGCTCGGTCCGCGGCGATCTCCATGACGAGGTCGGCGAGGTCCTTGCCCGACGTCAGCAGCTGCGTGATGGCCTCGTCGACGTTCTCGCTGACGAACTCGGGGTCCGCGCCGGCCAGGATGATGTTGGTGTTGCGCAGCACCATCTCGTAATACTCGTCGCCGATGCCCATCATCTCGCAGATGATCTTCAGCGGGAGCCGTGCTGACACGTTCTGCACGAAGTCGCACGGGCCGGCCGCGAGCAGCTCATCCACGATGCCCGAGGCGGTCCGCTGCACATCCTCCTCGAACTTCTTGATCATCTTAGGCGTGAACGCGCGGGAGACGATCCGGCGCAGCCTGGCATGCCGGGGATCGTCCATGTTGATCATGGAGCCGAAATACTCGTTGAACTCGACCGGCAGGTCCTCGATGCTCGTCGCGCCCCGTGCGGACGAGAACAGCTCAGGCTGGCGGCTCGCGGCTGACACGTCGGCGTGCGAGACGAACGCGTAGTAGCCCAGGTCGTCAGCGGCGAAAGGGCTGTCGGGCACCTCGAAGTACGCGGGCTTGCCGAGCGCGCGCAGCTTCGCGAAGTCGACGTGCCGTCCCTCCAGCGGCTGCTGCCAGAACTCGATCAGCGACAGGTTGACGCCCTCGACTGAGCTCGCCGCAGGTGTGGTCATGACAGTCCGCCTTCGACTAGAACCTCGTTCTAGCCACAGTCTGGCAGAACGGCGCAGGCCTCCGCCATGGCCGGAAGCAGGCATATTGCCCGGAATGGCGCGGAGCGGCACGGCCATAGTCTGGGCGGCACCCCGCATTATGCCCGGTAGGGGCGGGGGGCCCCCGGCCCTTCGGCGGGCCCCCCCCGCGCCATTCCGGGGCCGCTCCGCGCCTAGCCGGCCGGCATCGTGGCGGCGTTGTCGCGTCCGCGCGCCGCGGCGCGGGCCGACGCGGCGATCTTGCGCCCTGCCCTCGCGGCCCGGTCTGCCGCTCGGGGACCGGGCCGCGAGGCCGGCGCTTCGCCAGCCGTGCCGGGGCGACCGGCCGCGGTGCGCTCCTCATCGTGGTTTGCCGCGCCGGTGAGGAGGGCGATGGCGACCGGCGCCGGCACTCCGCTCAGATCCACGACTGCGGAGGCAATGCGAACCGGTCCTGCCACGAGCAGGGCCCAGCCGTCACTTGTCGCCCTGGCGACCTTGAGCTGATGCTGCGATGTCGCGAGGCCGGCCATCGTCAGGCTGGCCGAGACCGCGTCAAGCCGGGCGGCCAGGACGTCGGCCGGTTCCGCGAGTTCGGTCCGCAGCTGCGTGCACGCGAGCGTCAGCGGCGCCGCAAGCTCGTGGTGACGATGATTTGGCTCCAGCGCAGCCCAGCCGCAGGCAACGGGCACAGGAGCCCGCAGCGACAGGCCGAATCCAGTCAGCAGCCCGGTGCCCGGCGCGGTTGCCGAGTTCGTCGCGCGGCGTTCCGGGCCGGCGCGGCCGGCGCGGCCGGCGGCGGGCGCTGCCCGGTCTTCTGGGGACGGAGCCTGACGCGGCACCGAGTCAGGTAGCTGCGCAGCTGCCCCGTCCGGCTGGCCGCAGCTCACCATGACGCGCACGCCATCACCGAGCGCGAGATCGGCGGCCATTCGCTCCAGGTAGACAGACAGCAGCGCTGGCGGCCAGGCGCCGTTGTGCGGCAGCGGACCGCAGTCATGCAGCCGGATCCCGCGCCAGCTGACCAGGAGCTGACCCGTCACATCGACTGCCTCGACATCCCAGCGCTGGGTGGCCAGGGACGCGTTCGCCGGCCCGGCCGTGCGCCGGCCGATGCCCGGTGTCCCGGCCGCCGTCGCGTCAGCAGTGTCCGGTGCCGGGACCGGCTCGGCTCGGAGTCGGCGCACGGCAAGGCGCGCCTTACGCGTCATCGGCCGCCGCTCGGCGGCTTGCAGGTCCGCCGCTTCCGCGGGCGTCATCGTCCGCTGCAAGGCTGCCCGCCCTGTCACACCCTCCTGACCCGATACGTCCTCCTGACCCGACTCTTCCCGCCGGGCCGGAACCGCCAGCTGACGCACGCGCCCGGCCGCGCCGTTCGCGGCTCCGCTAGGCCTGGCCGGCCGGGCAACCGCCCTGATCTCGACTGGCCCCTCGGCCGCCCGGCCGGAGAACTGCACCGACTCGCACGCAGCGGCTCGCACCCGACGGTGCGGCGCGCACGCCTGGAGGACCTGCAGCGCGGCATCGGCCAGACCAGGGCTGCCGAGCAGGAGGCCGGTACCGGCCAGGTCGTCGCCAGCCGCGAACCACGGCTGATCGTCGGCACCGCGGGCGAGCGCCCGGCCCGACCGCGCGGTGATCTCCGGCAGCAGCGCCACCCGCCGGAACCGGCCCGTCTGGAAGCACACCGGCCCGTACAGTTCGGCGCCGTCGACCAGCCCGGCCGGCGCGGCAACCAGTTGCTGCAGCGCCACGGAGGCGGCGGTCGCGGCCTGCGGCGATTCGCGCGGCTCGGCGGCGCAGCTGAACTCGGCCCGCGCGTGGTCGACGCGGTAGGAGCTGTCCGCGCAGCGAAGCGCGGTCACGATGGTGGCGCCGTCGCGGAGCGCGCAGACGCGCACGATGGCCTCACCACCGGGCGGGACCAGCACGGGCAGGTCCAGCGCTACGTTCGTGGCCCGCCGGACCGGCTGGCCTGCGAGTACAGACGCGGCCTCGGCCAGCGCCTCCAGCGCAAGCGTCGGCGGCAGTACTGGCAGCCCATCGGCCCGGTAGTCGGCCAGGTACGGATCGGTTGCCAGCGACACGGCTGCGGAGCAGACCAGCTCCACGCCGGGGTAGTGGACAGCGACCTCGCGCAGGAACCGGCCGCCGCGCGGCAGCCCGGCTGCGGCCAGCTCCGCGGCGGTGATGCCACCCGCGGGCCCGGTTGCCAGACCGTCGACGCGGCTGTGCACGGCGAAGCTCGGATGCAGTCCGGACGCCGTCAGCAGGTGCGGACTGGTCAGCAGCCTCAGCAGCAGGCGACTTGCGGTTCCAGCGTCCATCGGGGCGGTCCCGCCCTCAGCGAGTTCGGCGGCCAGTCCCGGCCGGTCACCAAGGCCGCCATCAGACCAGGCGGGCAGGTCCACGTGCAGTGCCCGGCAGTCGCTGCGGCCGTTCGCCAGCTGCGCCGCCCGGCTGGCGAGCGCGGCGCTGGTGAGCGCATGCTGGCCAGCCCCGGACAGCCCGTACCGGCCGGCCACCGTACCGAGCGTGATGATCAGCCGCAGCTGCCCGTCGGGGATTGCGGCGACCAGGCGGTCGAGGGTGGCGGCCTCGTCGCCGAGGCGCGCGGTGCCTCCCGGCTCGGTAATTTCACTGACGGGAACGTAGCCGTCGAGGCCCGTCCCGTGCGCAATAGCGGTCACCGGGCCCAGCCGGTCCTGGATCCGCCGCACCGCCGCGGTCACACTCGCGGCGTCGCGGACGTCGATGACCTCGTAACCCACCCTGGCTCCGGCCGAGCGGAGTTCCTCGAGGCCGGCCACGAGCTTGCTGTCGTCGTACGCGCCGGCCCGCCCGATGATCGCAACCCCGTTGCCGCAGCAGGCGAGCACCTTGGCGAGCGCCAGCGCAGCACCCCTGGTGCCGCGGCTGATCAGCACGACGTCGTCGCTGCCCAGCGGGAACTCGCCGCTGCGCGGCAGCTCGATCTCGGTCGGTACTGGTCTGGCGGCAGTGCCGGCCGGGCCGACAACGAGCTCGCGGAACTCGCCCGGCTCTGCGACCGCGAACGTCAGCGCAGCGGCGGGGCTGATGCCCTCTGGCGGCACGCGCAGCACCGTGATGCCAACTGACGGGTGCTCGGCGTGAAGGCTTGCGAAGAACCCGGTGAATCCGCGGCTGGTGGTCAGCACCACCAGCTCGCCGGTCCCGATCGCATCCTTGGCGGCCTGCACGGCGGCAGCGCGCGAGCGGCCGTCGGCCGGGTCCTCGATGATCGCCAGCGTTCGCGCGGCCGTCGGATCAGCCGTCACCACGCCGCTCAGCTCGGTGAGGGTGCTGCTCCGGGCTGCCGCGAACATCCGCCATGGCTGCGTGGCCGCCGGAGTGACCGGGCGCCGCAGCGGGCGCAGTTCCTCGGTGAAGCAGCGTGTCCATGCGGCGAGCCCATCGACGACGTCGTCGGAGTCGCTCAGTGCCACGACTACCTCGTCGCCGGGTTCGGCGGCGTCCGGCTCAGCGGGCCTGGCTGGCTCAGCGGGCTTGGCTGGCTCGGCGGAGCTAGCTGGTTCGGCAGGCTCAGCCGCACCGGAGTACGCTGCGGCAGCGGAGTGCGCTGCGGCAGCGGACGGCCTCGATGTCACGGCGGCGATCAGCGCTCTCGGCGGCAGGCGTCGCTCGACCTCTGCGCGCAGCCGGGCGAGCGTGCTGTCTGTGCCCTCGTCCCGGCGCTGCGCTTGCTCGGTAGTGGTGGTACTCGCACCGGCTTGCTCGCCGGCAGCGTCCCCGGCGGCGGCCAAGCCCGGGGTATCCCAGGTCATCGGCTGAGTGTCGTCGCCGTTCGCGCCGTTGCCTGGGCTGTCAGAGCCGATGGTCCCGCCTGAGTCGATGCCGGCAGCTTCTGCTACCGGCGCTGCGAGAAAACCGGCCGCCGGTTCTGCAACCGGTGCTCCGAGAAATCCGCCAGCCGCGGCCGGTCGTCGCAGCGGAAGATTCTCGGCCGGGCCGGCCTGACGCTGGCGCGGGACGCGCTGCGGAAGTGCCTGGCAGGGATTACTGAGGAAGACAGGCGTCCGCCAGACGTCGATCGGCCGGGATGGCAGCCCGGCGAACAGCGCCTGGGGCTCGCCGAGCGCGCCCGCGGCGAAGAGTGCCGCGGCGGCCCTGACGGCACTGCCAGGATCGCCCGCCCAGGACTGAAGGCTGATGGCGGGGACCTTGCTGACGTCGGCGGCCGCTTCGCTGAGCGTGCGCCCTGGTCCGGTCTCCAGCAGCAGGGTGGCACCTTCTGCCCCCTCGGCGACTGCCTCGTCGAGTCGGCCCGCGTAACTGAATCCGCTGCAGATCAGGTCGATCGCCTCGGCCAGCGAGCCGATCTCGGTGCCGGTCATCGTCGAGATGAGCCGCCGCCGCGGCGGGCCGAGCCGGAACTTCTGCTCGATAGCCGCTCGCAGCGCTGCTGAGTTGGCGCCGCGGCTGGCGTTCTGGCCAGTCGCCGAACTGGTCCGGTGCAAATCCCGCCCGCCGGTTCTGAGCAGGAACCTGGCCCGCAGCTCGGCGATTTCAATCACCTCCGACTCGCCCAGAACGCCGGCCCACGCGAGGCCGACGAGCGCCCCGACACCGTGACCGACCGCAGCGGTGACATTCGCGTCCACCAAATCCAGCCAGCGCACGATGTCGAAGCACCGGTTAACCGCCATGGTCAGCGCTGGTCCGGCAGCCTCCTCTCCGTCGGTGGTCCCGCTCTGCACCGCGTGCACCGATGCGGACGGGTCGCCAGACAGCAGCAAGGTGACCCGGCCATCGGTGGCCTCAGCGGCGAAGACGCCGTCTCTGATGGCCAGCAGCCGGCCGGCGAGCAGCGGCAGCATGGACATGGCCTGGCGCGCCATCGCCGCGAGCTGCTGCTGCCGCGCCGCGACGATCGCGATCCGCGCCCGGCCCTGCTTCTCCGCATCGCGCCCGAGGGCGCAGGCCAGGTCGACGAACTCGCCGTCCGACAGCCCTTCCGCAACCTCGGCCACCCTGGCCAGCATCCGGCCGAGCGCATAACGATCGGGCGCGTGCAGCAGGAACGGCATCGGCTCGGGCCCGGCCGTCAGCTTCCGCTGGGCGGCATCGCCAGTCTCGCCGCGTGCGGCGGCCCTGGCGAGCAGCGGGACAGACCGCAGCCACCGGTCCTGCCTAGCCCGGCCCGATGGCTCGTGTCGCAGGACGACGTGAACGTTGGTGCCCCCGAGGCCGGCCGCGGATACGGCGGCAAGACGCGGCCCAGCCGCCCATTCCGTCGGCCCGTCAGGCAGCGTCAGCCTCGCGTCTCCGCCGGCCAGCAGCTCGTGCGGCCGGTCGGCCCCGGTCGTCGGCGGCACGATCCCGGTGCTCAGCGCCAGGACGGTCTTGATCAGGCTCGCCGCTCCGGCAGCTGCCTTGGCGTGGCCGATGTTTGCCTTGACCGAGCCAAGCGCCGCGCCCCGCCGCGCTCCGGCCCGGATCGCGCTGAGCGCGCTGAGCTCGGCGTGGTCGGCCAGCGCCGTGCTAGTGCCGTTACCTTCAAAGAAGGTAATGTCGGCCGGGTCCACGGCGGCGCGGTCATACGCGCGCCGCATTGCCAGCAGCTGACTGCTGGCCTCCGACTGCATGTCTGTCGGGGAGCCGCCGGCCGAAGCGCCCCAGCCGAGGATCTCGGCGTAGACGGGAAGGCCGGCCGCGCGGGCGTCCGGCGTGCGCATCAGCACGAGCATCCCGCAGCCCTCGCCGGGCAGGTAGCCGGTCGGATTCTGGTCGTAGACACGGACGTCGGCGGTGGCCAGCAGGCCGGCCTTAGCCAGCCCGATCAGCTCGAGCGGGTCGAGGCTCAGGTCGACGCCGCCCGCGATCGCGGCGTCCAGCTCGCCTGCCACCAGCGCGGCACAGGCGGAGACGACCGCGTCGAGCGAGGACGAGCAGGCGCTGTCGACGGCGTGGCTGATGCCACGGAGGCCGAAGTACGAACTGATCGTGGCTGCGATGGTGGCGGGCATGCTGCCTGCCAGCGAATACGGGCCAGGGGCCGGGAACGGGGCAAGATAGCTGCTCTCGGCTCGCCGCAGCACCCGGTCGGCCTGGCTGGCAGGGATCTCCTCGTCGGACAGCGCTCCGGCCAGCACGCGGCGCACGTACGGCCAGCGCACTCGCAGCGCGTTGGCTCGGGATACCTCGCCTGCCAGCGTGTTTCCGATGATCACGCCGGTCCGGTCGCGGTCCAGGCCAGTGCCGGCAGGCAGGCCGGCTGCGGCCAGGGAGCGCCCGGCCGTCTCGAGTGCGAGCCAGTTGGCCGGGTCGGCCGCCCGGTAGGCCTCGGCGCTCACGCCGAAGGCCGTGCGGTCGAACCGCCAGCCCTCGATCAGCGCCGCCCTGGTGCTGTAGGTGGCATCAGAGATGGCCCGGTCGGCGTGGTAGTACTCGGCGAGGTCGAGGCGCGCGTACGGGATGCGGCGGAAGGACCGCCGGCCGGTGAGGACGACGTCCAGCAGGCCAGCCGGGTCATCGGCGTCAGGAAACCGGCACGCCAGGCCGACGACGGCGATGGAGCGCGGGGCACGCCGCGCGTGGCTGCCGTCAGCCATGGCGGAGCCTGGTGTCGGCGCGGCGGACGGCAGCGTTAGCGGGGAGGCTGCTCGGCGCAAATCTGCCGAATGACCCTAGTAATTCAGCGTGCGGCCGACTGTGCATTTTTCCCCCGGATAAGAGCCTATTTCCGCAATGGCCACCTAGCCTCGCGGCGGTAGAGCAGGCGCGGCAAATCCCCCGCTGGCGTGGTCGGCCAGCCCCAGTCGCCACGCACCGTAACCCTGTGACTGCTAGGTGTCACGACATTATTTGACGCGTCCCCGGTGCGGTCAAGGCGGAATTCGTGACGCGGCGCTTTTCCCGGCTGGCGGCATTTCCGGAGTGCGGGCTCTTCTTCGCGGAAATGTTGTGGTGTCGGTCACTGCGCCAGCTTTATGCAGCGGTCGCACGCACTGTGCTGCCCTGAACCTATCTGTGCTGCCCTGAAGCTATCTGTGCTGCCTGAACCTATCTGTGCTGCCTGAGCGTATCTTCGCGATCATGGAAGACGACCCGGGTTCATGCTCGGCCATCATGATCGGTTAGCGGGTGCGCTAACCTGTGCACATGCATTTCGCCGGTCTGCTCCTTAGCTAGCCGCGCCGGCCGCCCCGTCGCCTGCGCGGCTAGCCCCTCGCGACGCGGGGGGCTGTTGTTTTCCCGGAAGCACTGCCAGGTCGGTGCTAGCCCGGGCCAGGCGGGGGGCGATCTTGACCTCACCACGTTCGCGAGGAACCGATGACAGCCGCCGATACCGCGGACCGTTTTGATCCGCGCGCCATCCAGCAGAAGTGGCAGCAGCGCTGGGCCGCGATGGACCTGTTCAGGGCCAGTGACGACCCGGCCGACCCGCGGCCGCGCATGTACGTACTGGACATGTTCCCGTACCCCTCGGGCGACCTGCACATGGGTCATGCCGAGGCGTACGCGCTCGGCGATGCGATGGCGCGGTATTACAACCTGCGCGGCTACAACGTGCTGCACCCGATCGGCTGGGACGCGTTCGGCCTGCCCGCGGAGAACGCGGCGATCAGGAACAACACGCACCCTGCCGACTGGACGTATAAGAACATCGAGGTGCAGGCGGCTTCCTTCAGGCAGTACGGCGTCTCGTTCGACTGGTCGAGGCGGCTGCAGACCTGTGATCCGGAGTACTACCGCTGGACGCAGTGGCTGTTCCTGCGCTTCTACGAGCGCGGGCTGGCCTACCGCGCCGACGGCTACGTCAACTGGTGCCCGGTAGACCAGACCGTGCTCGCGAATGAGCAGGTGATCAACGGCCACTGCGAGCGGTGCGGGGCCGAGGTCATCCGGCGGCTGCTGAACCAGTGGTACTTCAAGATCACCGAGTACGCTGACCGGCTGCTGGCCGACATGGCGCCGCTTGAGGGCAAGTGGCCCGAGCGAGTCCTGCTGATGCAGCGGAACTGGATCGGCCGCAGCGAGGGCGCTGAGGTCAGCTTCCAGATCGCGGGCCGGGATGAACCGGTCACCGTGTTCACGACCCGGCCCGACACGCTGTACGGGGCGACCTTCTTCGTTGTCGCCGCGGACTCACCGCTCGCGGTCGAGTTGTGCGCACCGGAGCAGCGCGAGGCGTTTGACGCGTACGTCGCCGACGTGCGGAAGCTGACCGATATCGAGCGGCAGTCCGTCGAGCGGGAGAAGACCGGCGTGTTCCTCGGCCGGTACGCGATCAACCCGGTCAACGGAGAGCGCCTCCCGGTCTGGGCCGCCGACTATGTCCTGACCGAGTACGGCACTGGCGCGATCATGGCGGTGCCCGCGCACGACCAGCGCGACCTGGACTTCGCCCGCAAGTTCGCGCTGCCGGTCTATGTCGTGCTGGATACCGGCTTCGAGGATCCCGCCGACACCGGCGTCGCTACCCCCGGTGAAGGCACTCTGATGAACTCCGGGCCGCTGGACGGGCTGTCGAAGCAGGCTGCGATCGCGCGCATCATCGAGATCCTGGCCGAGCGCGGGCTGGGCCGCGCTGCGGTGAACTACCGGCTGCGTGACTGGCTGCTGTCGCGGCAGCGGTTCTGGGGCGCTCCGATCCCGATCGTCTACTGCGACGGCTGCGGCGAAGTCGCGGTCCCGGACGACCAGCTGCCGGTGCTGCTGCCTGATCTGCGCGGGCAGGAACTGGCGCCGAAGGGCAGGTCGCCGCTCGCGGCGGCCGCGGACTGGGTCGACACCGAGTGCCCGAAGTGCGGCGGCCCGGCCAAGCGCGATACCGACACGATGGATACGTTCGTCGACTCGTCCTGGTATTTCCTGCGGTACTGCTCCCCGGAGTTCGATCACGGACCGTTCGAGGTCGACGCGGTACGGCGCTGGTCGCCGGTGAACCTGTACGTCGGCGGCGTCGAGCACGCGATCTTGCACTTGCTGTACTCGCGGTTCTTCGTCAAGGTTCTGCACGACATGCAGATGCTGGACTTCGCCGAGCCGTTCACCGCGCTGGTGAACCAGGGCCAGGTGATCAACCAGGGCAAGGCAATGTCCAAGTCGCTGGGCAACGGCGTCAACCTGGGCGAGCAGCTGGCTGCCCACGGCGTTGACGCGATCCGGCTGACGATGATCTTCGCGAGTCCGCCTGAGGACGACATCGACTGGGCGGACATGAACCCGGATGCGCTGGTCAAGTTCCTTGGCCGGGTGACGCGGGTTGCATCGGAGGCCGCGGCCGCTAGCGCTCCGGGTGCTTCGGCTTCGGCCTCGGCTTCGGCTTCGGCTTCGGCCGCGGCCGGCGGTGACACCGAGCTGCGCAGGGTCACGCATAAGACGATCGACGAGGTGACCCGGCTGGTCGAGTCCACCAGGCTTAACGTGGCGGTCGCGCGGCTGATGGAGCTGACCAGCGCTGCCCGGCGGGCCATCGACTCCGGTCCCGGCGCCGCCGATCCCGCCGTCCGCGAGGCTGCCGAGACGCTGGCGATCATGCTGTCGCTCTTCGCTCCGTACACCGCCGAGGAGTGCTGGGAGCTACTCGGTCACGAGCCGTCGGTCGCGAGGGCCTCATGGCCGGCCGCCGACCCCGCGCTGCTGGTGCAGGCCACCGTTACCTGTGTCGTGCAGGTCGACGGTAAGGTCCGCGACCGGCTGGAGGTGCCCGCCTCGATCGGCGAGGATGAGCTGCGTGAACTAGCGCTGGCGGCCCCCGGCGCGGATCGCGCGCTGGCCGGGCGCGGTGTGCGCACCGTCATCGTCCGGCCGCCGAAACTGGTCAACATCGTCAGCGCGTAGGGCTGCTGCCGCTCAGTCAGCGGGCGGGGAAGCTGCGCCGGCCCGCCGCCTGCCGCCTGGGCCTGGTGCTCACCTCAGGCCGCCACGTGACGACTGACCCGGCCGGCACTGTTCCCTGCAGCGAGATCGTCGCGTAAATGACGCATTCGCGGCCGATGATCGTGCCTGGCGACGTCACCGCATTGCAGCCGATCTGCGTGCCGTCACCGATGACAGCGCCTAGCTTGAGCATCCCGGTGTCGATCGTGGTGCCGTCGACCAGGCGCACGGCGACGCTGCCGGGCAGCACCTTCAGGTTCGCGAGCCGGACGCCGGCGCCGAGGTTGACGTCCGCGCCGAGAATCGAGTCGCCCACGTACGCGAAGTGCGGGGCCTTGGACTGGTCGAGGAAAATCGCCGACTTGCACTCGCTGGCATGGCCGATCACGCAGCCTGTCCCGGTCAGGACGTTGCCGCGGATGTAGGCGCCGTGGCGCACCTCGGTCCCCGGACCGATGAGGGCCGGGCCGCGAATGTAAGCGCCTGACTCGATGCGCGCGCCTTCCGCGACTTCAACGTCGCCGCTCACGTAGGCGCCCGGCTCAACCTCGCCGCGAATCCCCGGCCGGAGAACTGACTCGAGATACTCGGGCACGCGGGGGAGTGCCTCCCAGGCGTAGGTGCAGCCGGCGAACAGGTCACGGTGCTGCCAGCCGCTGAGATCGAAAAGCTCGGCGGGAGATATGCCGGTTAGTTCCTGAACCTGCGACGGCGGTGCGGGCGGGTCGGCATCTGACATAGCGCTAGCCTGCCTCACGGCACTGCGAACGGCAGCGCGCCGGTGCCCGGGCAAGCGCCCGCCCTGGGGCGCCGACTCGCATTCGATTGGCCCGGCTGGCCCGCAGCGGAGCTGGCATAACAGCCGAGCCCAAGCGGTGCCGGGTTGCGCCGACGGCTCGGCTCGCAAGACGCCGACGCAACCCGCACTGCGGTCATGTCTGGCGCGGTCAGACCCGGCGCAAGACCGCCACGACCTTGCCGAGTATCTCTGCCTCGTCACCAGGGATCGGGGTGTAGGCGGGGTTGTGGGGCATCAGCCAGATGTGGTCGGCTGATCGCTTGAACGTCTTGACAGTC
>Ga0335074_10005750_pt1 | contig 17166 bp, 14 predicted proteins | sample Lox_Sample_23_FD_206715 | JGI IMG/M metagenome (GOLD analysis project Ga0335074, IMG submission 206715) | Soil microbial communities from Loxahatchee National Wildlife Refuge, Florida, United States - Lox_Sample_2.3 | ecosystem: Environmental > Terrestrial > Soil > Wetlands | place: USA... | reverse complement strand
GCCCTCGCGTTCGATGCTCGGCGAGAACGCTCGCACCAGCGGGCGGTTGCGCGGGCGAACGCGACCGAACCGCAGATGCTCGAGCGCGGCGGCCGCGAGATAGTGCGGATCGCGCACCCCCAGGTCTTCCTCCGCGAGCCCGTGAAAGTACGCGCGCAGGAAGCTGTGCGTGAACTGCCGACGCTGCCCGCTGCGCGCCGCCTGAACGATTCGCTCGATCAACCGAACTCGCGCAGCCGGGATGTCGGTGGTCATGATTTGCGGTCGCGATCGCGTGGCGCGCGATTATCGACTCTGCTCAGAGCGCTCACAAGATGTCCCTTGCCAGAGCGTGCGCGCCATGGACGGCGCGCCCGCAGTCTCCGGGGAGGGATTCACGGCGTTCTGGCAAGGGACATCTCGTGAGCGCTTCTAAGGCCGGTGCTCGCGTGCGAGATATTCGCCGCTCTGCATCTCGATGAGCCGGCTCGAGGTGCGGCGGAACTCGAGCGCCAGTCGCTCACCTCGATAGAGATCGGCGGGTGCGGCGCGAGCGGAGACGATCAGATTGACGTTCCGATCGTAGAGCTCGTCGACGAGGGCGATGAAGCGACGCGCCTCGTTCTCCTGCGTCGCATCGAGCACGGGCACGTTTGCAACGATCACGGATCCGAACTCGCGCGCGATCTCGATGTAGTCGTCCGTGCCGCGCGGACTCGAGCACAGGGCGAGGAACTCGAACCAGACGACGCCGTCGCCGCGCCGCACCACCGGGATCGCACGGCCCTCGATCTCGATCGAGCCGGCGGCCGTCGGATGATCGCCGACCAGCGCCTCGAACAGCACCGTGAGGCGGCGCGCCGTATCGGGCGCGTCGGCCGCGAGATACGTGCCGGCGTGGGTGAGCCGCCGCAGCCGATAGTCCGTCGCGCCGGCGAGCTCGACCACCTCGGTGTTGTGCTCGATGAGCTCGATTGCGGGTAGGAAGCGCTGCCGCTGCAAGCCATCCGCGTACAGGTCGGTCGGTCGCACGTTGGACGTTGCGACGAGGCACACGCCGCGGCTCATCAAGCCCGCGAGCAGTCCGCCGAGGATCACGGCATCGGCGATGTCGGTCACGGCGAATTCATCGCAGCACAGCACCCGCGTGTCCTGCGCGATGCGCTCGGCGATGCGGTCGAGGGGATCCTCGATCCGGGTCGCTTCGCGCAAGGCCGCGTGCACATCGTGCATGAAGCGATGGAAGTGCCTGCGCCGCGTTTCGGGAAACGGCAAGCTCTGAACGAAGAGGTCCATCAACCAGGTCTTGCCTCGGCCGACGGCGCCCCAGAGGTAGATGCCGCGCTCCGGCGGCGTGCGATCGGCCTTCCACTTGAGCCGCCAGCGCCGTCCGAGCGCGCGCGCCCGGGACTCGATCAGGCGGCGACGCAGATCATCGAGCTGCGCCACCACCGCAAGCTGAGCCGGATCGGCCTCGAACCCCCGCTGGGTCGCTTCGCGCGCATAGATCTCGCGCAGCCCCGGCGCCGATGCCAGAGCGCGCATTCAGAGCGCCTGGTAGTTCGGTCCGGAGCCGCCCTCGGGCGTCGTCCAGTTGATGATCTCGTACGGGTCCTTGATGTCGCACGCCTTGCAATGGACACAGTTCGCGGCGTTCACCTGCACGCGCTTGCCGCCGGGCTCCTCCACGATCTCGTACACGGCCGCGGGGCAGAATCGCTGGCAGGGATTGCCGAACTCGCGGGCGCAACGGTCCACGCACACGCTCGGGTCGAGAATCTTGAGATGCGCGGGCTGGTGCTCGTCGTGCGAGGTGGAGGCAAAGAAGACCGAGGCGGGCCGGTCGCGCGGCGGGAGCGTACGCTCGACCCAGCCGCGGTCGGGTGAGGTGTACTCCTCGAGGCGTTTGAGACGGGCGTAGTCCGGGATACGGTTCTTCAGCGTCCAGGGCGTGCGGCCGCGCGTCGCGACCTCGAGCGCGGCGTTCGCCATGCCGACCCACAGGCCGCGCTTGAAGGCCGGCTTGACATTGCGGACGGCCCGCAGCTCCTGGCCACCGGGCGAGGCGCGCCAGCGCGCATCGAATCCCTCGGGTGAGCCCGTCTCGGCGAGATGCTCGGCGGCGAGCATCCCTGAGCGGATGGCCTGGTGCACGCCCTTGATCTTCGGCACGTTCACTCCGCCGCCCGCATCGCCGATCAGCAGGGCGCCGGGCATCTCCAGGCGAGGGATCGACTGCCAGCCGCCCGCGGCGATCGTGCGCGCCCCGCCGGCGACGATCTCCCCCCCCTCGAGGAACGGCTTGACCGTCGGATGATGCTTGAATTGCTGGAACGCCTCGAACGGCGAGAAGCGCGGATCCTGATAATCGAGGCCGCTCACGAAGCCGACGTACACTCGATTGCGGTCCAGGTGATAGATGAAGCTGCCGCCGTAGGTGTGCGAATCGAGCGGCCACCCGAGCGTGTGCCGGACGAGGCCCGGCTCGACGCGCCCCTCCGGCAGCTGCCAGAGCTCCTTCAAACCGAGCCCGTACGTCTGCGGGCAGCTGCGCGCATCGAGCCCATATCGGCGGATCAGCTGCTTGGCGAGGCTGCCGCGCGCGCCCTCCGCGATCACGCTGGTCCGCGCGCGGATATCCGCCCCGGCGGTGTAGTTCGGACCGGGCGCGCCGTTCTTGAGCACCCCCATGTCACCGAGGCGCACCCCGGCGACCGATCCGTCCGAATCGAACAGCGGCTGCGAGGCGGCGAAGCCGGCAAACACATCGACGCCCAGGCCCTCGGCCTTCTGGGCGAGCCAGGGCACGAGCAGCCCCAGGGACAGGATGAAGTTGCCGCGGTTGTGCAGCTGCGGCGGGACCGGGAGCTTGAGGCTCCCCGTGCGGGTGAGCAGACGGAACTCGTCGCGTTTCGCCGGCACGCAGATGGCCGGCGGCGTCTGCCGCCATTCCGGCGCGAGCGCATCGAGCGGCCCGGGCTCGACGACGGCGCCCGAGAGCGCGTGCGCGCCCACGACGGAAGCCTTCTCGAGCACGCAGACATTCAAATCCGATCTCAGCTGTTTGAGCCGGATGGCGCAGGCGAGCCCCGCGGGGCCCGCGCCCACGATCGCGATGTCGTACTCCATCACATCGCGCGGTGGAGCGTCCGGGGCCACCGAGGCCGAGGGTTCGGAGGGAGTCGCCACGGGGCGCAGTTTACATTCGAAACACGCCGTAGCGTTCGGGCGCCGGCTCGGGTCCGCAGCTGGCGAGGTGCAGTGCGAGCCCGAGCACCCGCCGCGAATCGAGCGGATCGAGCACACCGTCGTCCCACAGGCGCGCGGTGGCGTAATACGGGTGTCCCTGTGTCTCGTACTGCCCCCGGATCTCCTCCATGAACGCCTGCTGCTCGGCCTGCGGCCAGGACTCCCCCCGCAGCCGGACGCCATCGCGGCGGACCGTCGCGAGCACCTGGGCGGCCTGCTCCCCCCCCATCACCGATATGCGGGCGTTCGGCCACGCCCACAGAAAGCGCCCGCCGTACGCGCGCCCGCACATGGCATAGTTGCCCGCGCCGAAGGAGCCGCCGATCACCAGGGTGAGCTTCGGCACCGTCGCGCAGGCGACCGCCGTCACCATCTTCGCCCCGTCCTTGGCGATGCCGGCGTGCTCGTAGCGTTTTCCCACCATGAATCCCGTGATGTTCTGCAGGAACAGCAGCGGGATGCGCCGGCGGTTCGCGAGCTGCACGAAATGGGCGCCCTTCAGGGCCGATTCGGAGAACAGGATGCCGTTGTTCGCGAGGATGGCGACCGGACAGCCGAAGATGCGCGCGAACCCGCACACGAGCGTGCTGCCGTACTCGGCCTTGAACTCGTGGAACTCCGAGGCATCGACCAGGCGGCCGATGATCTCCCGCACCTCGAAGGGCTGGCGCGTATCCTCCGGAACGATGCCGTAGATCTCCCGAGGATCGAGCTCGGGCTCGCGCGGCTCGGTGCACGCGAGCCACGGCCGGCGCGCAGCGGCGAGGCTCGCGAGCGCCGCGCGCGCGATCGCGAGCGCCTGCGTGTCGTCCTCCGCGAGATGATCGACCACACCCGAGATGCGCGCGTGCACGTCGCCTCCGCCGAGCGTCTCGGCGTCGACCTCCTCGCCGGTCGCGGCTTTGACGAGGGGCGGTCCGCCGAGAAAGATCGTGCCCTGATGGCGCACGATGATCGTCTCGTCCGACATCGCCGGCACGTAGGCGCCGCCGGCGGTGCAGCTGCCCATGACCACGGCGATCTGCGCAATGCCCCGCGCCGACATCTGCGCCTGGTTGTAGAAGATGCGGCCGAAGTGGTCCCGGTCCGGAAACACCTCGTCCTGCAGCGGGAGGTAGGCGCCGCCCGAGTCGACCAGATAGACGCAGGGCAGGGCGTGCTCGAGCGCGATCTCCTGCGCACGCAGATGCTTCTTCACGGTCAGCGGGAAATACGTGCCGCCCTTCACCGTCGCATCGTTCGCGATGATGAGCGCCTCGCGGCCGTGGATGCTGCCGATGCCCGTGATGAGCCCGGCCCCGGGAGCCTCGCCTCCGTAGAGGCCGTGCGCGGCGAGCGGGGAGAGCTCGAGAAACGGCGCGCCGGGGTCGAGCAGCGTCCGTACTCGCTCGCGCGGCAGCAGCTTGCCGCGTGCGGCGTGCCGGCGCCGGGCCTCTTCCCCGCCGCCCCGGCCGGCCCGCTCCGTCTGCGCGCGCAGATCGGCCGCGAGCGCGCTCATGCGCGCCTCGTTTGCACGGTAGCGCTCGCTCGAGGTATCGAGCTGAGTGTGGATGCGCGGCATCTAGGCCGTGACGGCGTCGGCCTGCTCGGCGCGGGCCGACCGCGTCGCGCGGGCGGCTGCGGCAGACTCACAGGCCTCGACCGCGAGCGCGACCGCCTCGCCGCCGCCGATACAGAGCGAGGCGATGCCGCGGCGCAGCTTGCGCCGGCGCAGGGTGTGCACCAGCGTGACGAGCAGCCGCGCGCCGGTCGCTCCGATCGGATGCCCGAGGGCGCACGCGCCGCCGTTCGCGTTCACGCGGGTGGGATCGAGCTCGAGGTCGCGCATGGCGGCGAGCGCGACGACGGCGAACGCTTCGTTGATCTCGTACAGATCGACGTCGCGCGCCGCCCAGTCGAGCTTGCGCAGCACCTTGCGGATGGCGCCTGCCGGGGCGGTCGTGAACCAGGCGGGCTCCTGGGCATGGCTCGCGTAGCCCACGATGCGCGCAAGCGGCCGAAGGCCGAGGCGGCGCGCCATGGACTCGCTCGTCAAGATCAAGGCGGCGGCACCGTCGGAGATCGACGACGAGCTCGCCGCGGTCACCGTTCCGTCCTTGGCAAATGCGGGCTTGAGCGAGGAAATCTTGCTCACATCGCAGGTGGAGGGTGTCTCGTCCTCCCCGACCACGGTTTCTCCCTTGCGGCTCTTGACGGCGACGGGCGTCGTTTCGGCCGCGAAGGCGCCGGTCGCGAGGGCCTGAAGCGCACGGCGTACCGACTCGGCGGCGAAGGTGTCCTGCTCGCCACGCGAGAAGCCGTACTCGCGGGCGGTCGCCTCGGCGAAATATCCCATGAGCTGGCCATCGAACGGACTTTGCAACCCGTCGAAGAACATGTGATCGAGCACTTCCCCATGTCCCATTCGATAGCCGCTGCGGGCCTTCGGGAGCAGATAGGGCGCGTTGGTCATCGATTCGAGACCGCCGGCGAGCGCTGCATGGATGTCCCCGCAGCGGATCTGATCGGCGGCCATCATCACGGCCTTCAGCCCGGAGCCGCACATCTTGTTGATGGTCGTCGCCGGCACGCCCGCGGGTATGCCCGCGCCGAGAGCCGCCTGCCGGGCAGGCGCCTGCCCGAGACCCGCCGCGAGCACGCAGCCCAGGATGACTTCCTGCAGCTGCGACGGCTCGAGCCCCGAATCTTCGAGCGCCGCACGCGCCGCGACCGTTCCGAGCTGCGGAGCGGTGACGGGCGCGAGCGCGCCCTGAAAGGCGCCGATCGGCGTGCGCCTCGCGCCAACGATCACGACGTTCTCTGGCATGCGTCCTCCGGGTCTCGTGCGGGCTCGAGCCCTCTCTCGAACAGCTCGATGAATCGCGTCGCAATATCGTCGGGGCTCAGCGGCTCGCCGCCGCGGTACCAGCGGCCGATGCCGTTGAGCGCGCCCGCGAGGGCGAAGGCGGTCATCTTCGGATCGCAGGGGCGGATCGAGCCGTCCGCGATGCCTGCGCGGATCAGACCGCGGATGCCCTGGTCGATCTCGGACTTCATGCTCTTCAGGCGCCTCGCGACGGCCGGCGAGAGATCGTGATCCTCGACCCGCACCATGCACCAGCCGAAATCCGAAGCCATGACCTGCGCGTACTGGCGCGCGAGCGCCGCGAGCTTCGCGCGACCGGTGCCCTCGGACCTCGTGAGCTCGTCGATGGCCGCCGCGATGCGGCCGATCCCGAGCCGGAAGCACTCGAAGATGATCTGCTCCTTGTTGCTCACATAGTAATAGATCGTCGGCTTGGTGACGTTGAGGAACGCGGCGATGTCGTCGAGCGTGGTGTTGTGCACCCCGCGCTGACGGAACGCGCGCGCCGCGGCGCGCAGCACCGCCTCGCGCTTGCTCGCGCGGTCGCGCGCGCGCTCGTGCGCCGCCTTCCAGGGGGACTCGGGCGCTTGCTCGGACCGCGCCGCGCGCCGCCGCGCCGTACGCAAGCTCATCGGCCGCACCTCGGCCCCATGCGCCCATTTGACCGCCTCATGGCTTGCAATTATACTCACGAGTAATCACGTTTACTAGCGAGTATAGAGCGCAGCCGAGGTGGCCGCGAGAACGCAAGGACTGAGCGCCCGCGCCGCGCCGGCCCGCGAGCCGGAGGCGCGCCGGCCGCTGCGCTTCGTGAGCGCAGCCTCGCTGTTCGATGGGCACGACGCGGCCATCAATATGGTCCGGCGGCTGCTGCAGGCGCACGGGGCGGAGGTCATCCATCTCGGGCACAACCGCAGCGTCGCCGAGATCGTGGCCGCCGCCGTTCAGGAGGACGCCGACGCCGTCGCCGTGAGCTCCTACCAAGGGGGCCACAACGAGTACTTCCCTTATCTGGTGGACATGCTCCGCGAGCGCGGCTGCGCGCACATCCGCGTGATCGTCGGCGGGGGCGGCACGATCGCCCCGCACGAGATCGAAGCGCTCGAGCGGTACGGCGTCGAGAAGGTCTACACCCCCGAGGACGGCCGCCGCCTGGGGCTGCGCGGCATGATCGACGATGTGTACGCGCGCGTGCGCGCCGCGCGCAAGCCGCCTTACGCGTGGCGAGCGCTCGGCCCGCGTGATCATGCGCAGATCGCACGTACCATCTCGCTGCTCGAGAACGCCGCGGCCGATCTCGAGCCGCAGCGCGACGAGCTGGCGCGCGTGCGCCGCGCGCTCGCACAGGCGCCGCGCGGCGCGCCGGTCCTCGGCATCACCGGGACGGGCGGCGCTGGCAAGTCGAGCCTCGTGGACGAGCTGCTCGCGCGCTGGGTGCGCGCCTTCCCCGGCCGGCAGATCGCCGTCGCGGCCATGGACCCCACCCGGTCGCGCAGCGGCGGTGCGCTGCTCGGCGATCGCATCCGCATGAACAGCCTCGCCTCGGAGGCGATCTTCATGCGCTCGCTCGCCACGCGGCGCCCGCATCTTGCGACCTCCGCCGTGCTCAACGAGGTGATCGGACTGTACCAGGCGGCAGGATTCGATCTGATCATCGTCGAGACCGCCGGCATCGGACAGTCGGGGACCGAGATCGTCGAGCTCGCCGATCTCACCCTGTACGTCATGACGGGCGAGTACGGCGCGGCGAGTCAGCTCGAGAAGATCGACATGCTCGATTGCGCCGATTTCATCGCGCTCAACAAGAGCGAGAAGCGCGGCTCCGAGGATAGCCTGCGCGATGTGCGCAAGCAGTGGCGGCGCAATCACCCCGAGCTCGCCGGCGCGCCGGATGCGAGCATCCCGGTCTTCCCGACGGTCGCGAGCCGCTTCAACGATCCGGGAGTCGATCGGCTGTTCGCGGCGCTCTGCGGGGCGCTCGCCGCCGCTCCGGGTCGAGGCGCACTCTGGAATCTCGCCGCGGTCGGGTCGACCGCGCCCGCGGATCGCAAGCCGCTCATCCCGGGAGCGCGCGTGCGCTATCTCGCCGAGATCGCCGAGCACGGGCGGGCCGACCGAGCGCTCGCGGAGCGGCGCGTGCAGGCCGCGCGCCGCGCCAGCGGACTTTACGAGGCGTTGCAGGTGCTCGGGGAGCCGCGCCTCCCGCGACCCTGCGAGCGCCTTCCCGAAGCGCAGCTCGAGGCCTGCGGCCCGCGGCGCGAGCTCGCCGTGGCCTACAACCGAGCGCTCGAGGAGGTCGGCCCCGAGGCGCTCGCCGAGCTCGCAGCGTGGCCGGCCCGGGTGCGCGCCGCAACGAACGAGACGTACTCCTACGAGGTGCGGGGTCGTGCGGTGACGGGCGAGAACTACACCGAGACGCTCGCGGGCCTGCGGGTGCCGAAGCTCGCCGTGCCGCCGTTTCGCGACTGGGGCGAGACGCTGCGGTTCGTCCTCACCGAGAACCTGCCGGGAGCCTATCCCTACACCGGGGGCGTGTATCCGTATCGTCGCGAGCAAGAGGATCCCACGCGGATGTTTGCCGGCGAGGGCTCTCCGGAGCGCACCAACCGCCGCTTCCACTATCTCGCGCAGGGCCGCGGGGCGGCGCGACTCTCGACGGCGTTCGATTCCACGACGCTCTACGGAGAGGACCCGGACACGCGCCCGGATGTGTACGGACGCACGGGCAACTCCGGCGTATCGGTCGCCACGCTCGATGACATGAAGAAGCTGTACTCGGGCTTCGATCTGTGTCTGCCGTCCACCTCGGTCTCGATGACCATCAACGGCCCCGCGCCGATGATCCTCGCGATGTTCATGAACACGGTGATCGACCAGCGCATCGAGCGCTATTTGAGAGCCGAGGGACGCTGGCAGGAGGCCGCGCGCAGGATCGAGGCGTTGCTGAGCTCCTCCGTCGAGCGCGGCATCCCGGCGCCCGCCTTCACCGGGGCGCTTGCCGCCGGGCACGACGGCTCGGGGCTCGCGTTGCTCGGGGTGAGCGGCGAGGAGCTCACCGAGCCGGAGGTCTACGAGCGCATCAAGAGCGAGGCGCTGCGGGCGGTGCGCGGCACCGTGCAGGCCGACATCCTCAAGGAGGATCAGGCGCAGAACACGTGCATCTTCTCGACCGAGTTCGCCCTGCGCATGATGGGCGACGTGCAGCAGTACTTCATCGATCGGCGCATCAAGAATTTCTACTCGGTGTCGATCTCCGGGTACCACATCGCCGAGGCCGGCGCCAACCCGGTCACGCAGCTCGCATTCACGCTGGCGAACGGCTTCACGATCCTCGAGTACTACCTCGCCCGCGGCATGCACATCGATGAATTCGCGCCGAACCTGTCGTTCTTCTTCTCGAACGGGATGGATCCGGAGTACGCCGTGATCGGCCGCGTCGCGCGCCGCATCTGGGCGCGCGCGCTGCGGCATCTGTACCGCGGCGACGCGCGCAGCCAGATGCTCAAGTACCACGTGCAGACCTCGGGCCGCAGCCTCCATGCGCGCGAGATCTCCTTCAACGACATCCGCACGACGCTGCAGGCGCTGTACGCGCTGCTCGACAACTGCAACAGCCTGCACACGAACGCCTACGACGAGGCGCTGACCACCCCGACCGAGGAGAGCGTGCGGCGCGCCGTCGCGATCCAGCTCATCATCAATCGCGAGTTCGGCCTCAACAAGAATCAGAATCCCTGGCAAGGCTCGTTCGCCCTCGAGCAGCTCACCGATCTGGTCGAGGAGGCGGTGTACCGCGAGTTCGAAGCCCTTGCCGAGCGCGGCGGAGTGCTCGGCGCGATGGAGACGATGTACCAGCGCGGCAAGATTCAGGAGGAATCGCTGCTGTACGAGACGAAGAAGCACGATGGCAGCTTGCCGCTCGTGGGCGTCAACATGTTCCTGGCCGAGCGCGATGCCGCCGCGGAGCATACCGGCGCGGCGCTGATCCGCTCGACCGAGGAGGAGAAGAGGGGTCAGGTTGCGGCGGTGCGGGCGTTCCAAATGCGCAACGCGCACCGCGCGCCGCAGGCGCTCGAGCGTCTGAGAAGCGTCGCCGCCCGCGGCGACAACGTCTTCGCCGAGCTGATGGAGGCGGTCAAGACGTGCTCGCTCGGTCAGATCACGCACGCCCTCTACGAGGTGGGGGGACAGTACCGTCGGAACATGTAGGGAGGTCAAGCGGCCGCGGCGTCGGGCTCCTCGGTGAGGTGCTGAAGGAGCGCCTGGCGCGCCCGCTCGCGCAGCTCCGCGGCGGCGCTGCCCGAATCGCCGGCCGAGGTCTCGAGGGCGGGCAGGAGCTCGACCGTGATCGAGGTGGCGCGGGGCAGCATCCGTCCCGGCGGAAGCGCCTCGCGCGTGCCGCGTACGGCGGTGGGCACGATCGGGCAACGGGCCCGCGCGGCCGTGAGGAAGGCGCCGGCATGAAACTTGAGCAGTCCCGGCTGCGGCGAGAAGGTGCCTTCGGGGAAGAAGACGAGCGATTGACCGTTCACCGCCTTGCGCAGGACGCGGCGCGCATCGGCCGCGCCTTTGTTGCGATTGAAGCGCTCGACGAACTCCGCTCCGATCCGGTGGAGCAGGGAGGCGGCGAGCGGCACGCCGGCCATCTCGCGCTTGATGACGAAGCCGAAGCGCGCCGGGAGCGCCGCCGTGAGCACCACGCCGTCGAGGTAGCTCGCGTGGTTCGCCACCACCACGCACTGCCCGGCGGGCAGCCGCTCGATCCCGCGCACGGAGAGCCTCATCCCGGCGAGGCGTAGGAACAGCCGTGCGATCGCTCGCGCGATGGCTCGTCGGCGCGCGAGACCGGGCACCACGAGCACCGCCACGAACGCAGCGACACCGAGCACGGTGAACATCACGTACGCGTAGGCGCCGTAGGCGGTCTGCACGACAGCACGCATGATGTGACCTATTCTGCCAGCAAGCGCCTCTCGGGCGCGCGAGCCGTGCACGGATTTCACCGGCGATCACTGCGCCGATCGAACAAAGCAGGACGCCCAGCTTACAAACAGTGAACTGGTTCTCTTTATGTTATGCCGACGCTCCAGATGTGATAATGGTCACTCCGGGTGCGCGGGAGCTCTCCCCATACTGTGCGCGCACGCCAACGGCTCGAATGCGCACCGACCGACGGCTGCGCTGCGGCGTGCACCGTTTTCCGAAGGCGAGGGCGAGTTTGTCCAAGCACGCTGCAGCAGCCGCAACGTCCACGGCGGACGCTTCCGATCCGACGGTCTCGCGATTTCTCGATGCCGTTTGGATGGAGCGGGGGCTGTCATCCAATACGCTCGCCGCGTACCGTGCGGACCTCACGGCGCTGTCGCGCTGGCTCGCCGAGCGCAGCATCCCGATGATTCGCACGGCGCGCGCCGATCTGCAAGCCTTCATCGCCTGGCGCGTCGAGGCGGGGGCGCGTCCGCGCTCCACCGCGAGGCAGCTGTCGAGCTTCCGGCGCTTCTTCAGGTACCTGGTTCGCGAGAGCGTCATCCGCGAGGACCCGACGGCCGACATCGCGATGCCGAAGATCGGGCGCTCCCTGCCGAGGTCGCTGACGGAGGAGGAGGTCGAGGCGCTGCTCGCGGCCCCTCAGGTGAGCGATCCGCTCGGTCATCGCGATCGCACGATGCTCGAGGTGCTGTACGCGACCGGAGTGCGAGTTTCCGAGCTGGTCAATCTGAAGCACTCGCAGGTGAACTTGAACCAAGGGGTCATCCGCATCCTCGGCAAGGGCAATCGCGAGCGCTTGATTCCGCTCGGCGAGGAAGCCATGCGCTGGCTCAATGAGTTTGCCCGCGGCGCCCGCGGCGAGATCCTGCTCGAGCGGCAGTCGGAGTATCTGTTTCCGACGCGGCGCGGCGACCGGATGACCCGCCAGGCGTTCTGGCACATCATCAAGCGCTACGCGCGCAAGGCCGGAGTGTCCAAGGAGCTCTCGCCCCATACGCTCAGGCATGCGTTCGCGACGCACCTGCTCAATCACGGCGCCGATCTGCGCGTCGTGCAGATGCTGCTCGGTCACAGTGATCTTTCCACGACGCAAATCTACACGCACGTGGCGCGCGAGCGGATGAAGGAGCTGCATTCCCAGCATCACCCCCGTGGGTGAGGATGGCTTCTCGCGACCGAATAAGTCATGCCGCCTCGTAGGGGCGGGCGTGGGAACGCTCTGGTACACTCGAAGCGCTTGCACGCGCCGAGAACCTTCTTGGCCTCTCGCTGGTCGAATGGCACGAACCCCAACCCGAGCTGCAACCATGAAACCGCTTCTTTTCACGATCGCGGCAATCGTCGTGGCCCCGTTGGCGCTCGCGGGTGCGAGCACGCAGGGCCTGCCGAGCACACAGAAGCCCCCGAGCGCAGCGAGCGTTACGGCGGATCCTCGAGCGGTGGTCGCCAGCAAGGTTCCGGGCACCAGCCCCGAAGACGTGCACGCGACCCCCGTGCCGGGACTGTTCGAGATCATGCGCGGCACGGATGCGGCGTACGTCACCGCCGATGGGAAGTACGCCATCGCGGGTGATCTCTACGACCTTCACACGAACGTCGATCTCACCGAGAACCAGCGCCGCGCGACCCGCGTCCGGCTCCTGTCTGCCATTCCCGAATCGCAGATGGTGATCTTCGGGCCGAAGGACGCGCGCCATACGGTCACGGTCTTCACGGACGTCGATTGCGCCTACTGCCGCAAGTTTCACAGCCAGATCGCCGACTACAACCGGATGGGGATTCGCGTACGGTACGTCTTCTACCCCCGCACCGGCCCTAACACGGAGTCGTGGACCAAGGCCGAGCAGGTCTGGTGCTCGGCGAACCGCAACGATGCCTTGACGAGAGCCAAGCTCGGCGAGGCCCTGAAGGCCAAGGTGTGCCCGAACACGCCCGTCGGCCGCGAGTACGAGCTCGGTCGCGAGTTCGACCTGCAGGGAACGCCCGCCATCGTGCTGAGCAACGGCGACATGCTTCCGGGCTACTTATCGCCCATCGAGCTCGCGCAGGCGCTGCGGACGGTGCAGCACTGATCTTCAGGCGAGCGAAGCCTCACATCTCGAGCAGCTTGAGCTTCTCGGGCTTGCCTTCCCATTCCTTCGCATCGGCCGGGGGTTCCTTCTTCTCGGCAATGACCGGCCATTTCTTCGCGAGCTCGGCGTTCAGCGCCTTGAAGGACTCCTGACCTTTCGGCAGCTCCTCCTCCGAGAAGATCGCCTCGACCGGACACTCCGGCTCGCAGAGCGTGCAATCGATGCACTCATCGGGGTCGATGACCAGGAAGTTGGGCCCCTCGTGGAAGCAGTCCACGGGACACACCTCCACGCAATCCATGTATTTGCACTTGATGCAGTTTTCGGTAACGACGAAGGTCATGCGATCCCCCGGAAGACGATTGGGATATTTTGCCACGTGCCCGCGCGTGAGCGCGAGGCGCCGCGTTCAGCCGGCTGCGGAAAGACGCCGACTGAATTCCGCGAAGTGATGCGGCTCGCGCCCGGCCGCACGATCCTCGAGATAGCGCCGTAGCGTGAATTCCGTGCTGGGGAAGGCGATGTCCGTCCACGGGATGCCCGCGGGAGCGACGAGGTCCACCTCGAGGCTCTCGGGGCCGGGCGCGAACTCGGGTCGCGCCAGCCGGGCCCGAAAGAACACGTGCACCTGCTCGGCATGCAGCACGTGAACGATCGATAGCAGGGAGCCGATCTCGACGTCCGCGCGCGCTTCCTCGAGCGATTCGCGGGCCGCGGCTTGTTGCAGCGTCTCACCGTTCTCCATGAAACCCGCGGGCACGGTCCAGTATCCGCGGCGGGGCTCGATCGCGCGCCTGCAGAGCAGAATGCGCCCGTCGTGCTCGGGCACGCAGCCGACCACGAGGCGCGGATTTCGATAATGAACGACGCCGCAGGCTTCGCAAACGTGGCGCGGCAGATGATCCCCGGAAGGGGTGCGCAGCGAGACACGGCCACCGCATTGGGGGCAGAACTTCATGGGCAGTTATTGGACAGGTTCACCGTGCTCAAGTCCAGCGCGCGCATCCCCGCAACCCTGAAACGACAGCTTGCCGCCCGGGAGGTAAGCTACGCAGCCGGTTCTATCGGCAGCGGGCCTCAGCGGGGGCCGGAGGTGGCGGCGATGACATTCGATCTCCTTGAAATCTCGCGCCGGATCCGTGCGCTCGGAACGGAGATCGCGCCGCAGAGCATCGAGGGCACGGCCGCCGTGTACGCGCCCTTTCACGAGCGTGAGCCCTACCGGGCGGTGAGCGTCCTCCGCGACGCCTCCTACGGTCCGCACGAACGGCAGCGACTGGATGTGTTTCGGGCCGAGGCAGCCCCGCGGGCACCCGGGCGACCCGCGCCGGTGCTCGTGTTCGTGCACGGAGGAGGCTTCGTGGCCGGGGACAAGCGCAACCCCGGTTCCCCGTACAACGACAACATCGCACTGTGGGCCGTTCGTCATGGACTCGTCGGGGTCAACATGACCTACCGACTGGCCCCCCAATTTCCCTGGCCCGCCGGAGCCGAGGACGTGGCCGCCGCGCTGAGCTGGGTTCGCAGGAACATCGCCGACCACGGTGGCGACCCGCGCCGCATCTTCCTGATGGGAACCTCCGCCGGAGCGGCTCATGCCGCCTCGTACGTCGCGCACCGCGAGTTTCAGTCCGCGGGGGCCGCCGGCATCGGTGGCGCGATTCTGCTCTCGGGCATGTATGACCTCACGATCGCGCCGCGCAATCCGTTTCAGATCGCCTATTACGGCAACGATGACGAGCAATACCGCCGCGCGTCGCCGCTCGGGGGCCTGCTGCAGACCCCGGTACCGCTGCTTTTCGTGCTCACCGAGATGGATCCGCCGGACTTTCAGCGTCAGGGTCTCACGCTGCTCACGGCGTGGGTCGCACATCACGGGCGCTGGCCGAATTTCGTGCACATGCTCGGCCACAATCATCTGAGCTCGACGATGCATCTGAACACGCCGGATGGCTTCCTCGGCGAGCGGCTCCTCGACTTCATCGATCGCGCCGCGCCGGTTTGACGGGCGCCACCGCATTTTGAACGACAGAGGGGGACGACCATGATCATTCGGAGCCGGTGCCAGGTGCTGGCATTCGTGGCCTTCGTGGCGGTTGCGAGCTCGGGCGCGCCAGCCCGGACCGCGGACAGCTGCAACCGAGCCTGCCTGGAGAGCTACGTCGATCGGTATCTCGATGCGCTGGTTGCGCATCGCCCCTCGATGGTCCCCCTCGCCCCGGGAGTGCGGTTCACCGAGGACGGCCAGCAGCTCGTGGTCGGCGACGGCTTGTGGCGCACCATGCGCGCCAAGGGGCGCTATCGCCTGTTCGTCACGGACGTGCCGGCGGGTGAGGTCGCCTTCTTCGGCTCGATCGAGGAGGACAACCGCGATCCCCAGAAAGGCTCACCGGGGGCCATCGCCCTGCGCCTGAAGGTGAGAAATCACGAGATCACGGAGATCGAGCAGATCGTGATCCGCGATGCGGCCGCCGGCAAGCGTGTCGATGCCATGACGCCGAACCCGGTCTATCTACAGACGGTGCCGGAATCCGAGCGGATGTCGCGCGCGGACATGATCGCCACTGCGAACGAGTACTTCACGGGCATGCAGCAGAACGACGGCACAGGAGACTATCCGTTCGCGGATGACTGCAACCGGATCGAGAACGGAGGACAGAGCACCAACCTGCCGACGCCGCCCGGACAGCAGCGCCCGGATCCGCGGACGTCTCTCATGTATTCGGCGCAGTGGAGCTGCCTGGAGCAGTTCAAGTCCGGGCTGCTGCACTTCGTCACGCGCATCCGTGATCGACGCTTCGTCGCCGTGGACGAGGAGCGCGGCATCGCGTTCGCCTTCGGCTTCTTCGATCACTCGGGCGGCTCCACGCGCACCTTCCGCGTTCCCGACGGACGCATCGTGACGGCCGGGCCGGTACAGCCCTGGACGTGGGAGATCGCCGAGCTGTTCAAGGTGCAGAACGGCAAGATCCACAAGATCGAAGCCCTGCTGCAACGCTGCCCGTACGGGATGAACTCCGGCTGGAGCACCTGGGAAGAGGGCATGTCCGATCACGGGCGCGACGTGACCATGGATTGAGCCGGCGCCGTCTCTCGATCCCATCCGCACGGTGTTTCGCAACAGCGGCGCATCGCTCACCGGGCACGTGCTCGATTCGAGCGGTGGTGCCCGAGGTCGGAGTCGAATTAAGCGTCCCAAGCTGCTGACTTCAGGACGATTTTCGCGATTCGATTCTCGCGCGTACCCGTAAAAGTACCCGCGCGGGCGTCGGGTAACCCCCGAGCAGCGTGCGAGTATAGCCTCGCGGGCTGCATGGGCCGGCGAGCGGGCCCAGCACCACTCACGTTGCGAGTTCGACCATGGCTATCGCACTTCGTACCCTGTGGGACCTGTACCGAAAAACGACCCTTCCAGTGGACGCGAGCAAGGATGAGCTACAGCGCGCTCATTCCGCATTCCATGCTGGGCATGCTGGCGCTACTCAAGGAGCTCGAGCACCTGGCGCAGTTCAAGAAATGCCCAAGCCGTGGGTGGGGCAATCAGGGAACACAGGCGGAGGTCGAGCGCATCAGGCCTCACGAGCGCGTCGCTCGGCACTAACGAGTTAATGCACCGCCTGTTAGCAGTTGCGCGGTGCGGTCGGGACCGGCCGACACATGGCCCAGCCCTGAGCGGCCTACAATGGGCGCACTTCACCGATCCGGCGGGGTGTAGCCGCTCTCTCGGACAGGGAGCGCCTGTTCTGGTGGTGCGGCTTCCTGACGGCCGGAATGGGAGCTGCGGTTGCGAGCCTCGGTGAGCCTGCCCGTCACCGCACTGGGCCGGGTGCTCGCAGAGTCGGCGAGGTGGTCATGACGGAATTCACCAACGTGTTGAATTCGCACGTTCGGCTCAGCCGACGGCGGGACGAGTCCGAACGGCGGAAGAGTGAAGCACGCCGATTGATCGAGGCGCGTGGATACTTCACAGACCCTGGCCTAAGCCTCATCGTTGCAGGCTCGATGGGGCGCGGGGAAATGGGCGACAGATCA